>OCTA010004118.1_pt1 | contig 12763 bp, 10 predicted proteins | sample 1538991 | NCBI WGS metagenome assembly OCTA01 (sample SAMEA3539302, study PRJEB22396) | soil metagenome | biome: tundra; feature: field; material: soil | place: USA | collected 2010-05 | depth 0.15 m
TCGGACGCGTCTGCTCCGAGCGCCTCGGAGATACGCAAACCGTTCAATGCAAGCAGAACAACCAGGGCATGAGCCCTTGGCCCGTCCTCACGTGCCGCCGCGATGAGAGATGCCAGCTCCTCACGATCAAGTCCTGTCGACTGCGTGTCTGTCCCGACTTTGGGCCTCCGCACCGCGGCGACAGGATTGCGGCCGATCACGTCCTCGTTCACCCCGTACCGGTAGAAGCCCGAGACGGCTGACAGCTTCCGGGCGACCGTAGCTGGCGTCCTGCCGTCGATCTCGGCGAGCTTGCGCGCCCACGCGTCGACGTGAGCGCGACTCGCGGCCAGAGGATCTACTCCCAGCTCACCGCAGAAGTCGAACCACTCCGCGAGGTCGGTGGCGTAGGCGCGGCGCGTGTGGCCCGCCGAGTACGCGAGAAGGAAAGCGGCCTCCACATCCCGCGCTGTTGGAGCGGCTTCGGGGCTTGGGACAAGAGCGTTCTGACCTGCGGGAACGAGGCTCATATCTACATTATAATGACCATTATCATGTAGTTACAAGTGCCCTCGAGGACCACCACAAGCTCACAAAGCCTTCGAGTACCCATGCACTACCGATGTACCCAAGGGGCCACAGTTCCTGGTCAGCACCCTGAACGCCAGTTCTTGTCTGGGTGTCGCCTACGGACGATCCGTCGGGAAGGCGATCGCCTTCTTGAGAGAGCGAAGCTGGGCCGGAATAACCAACCCGTCACTCTCTAAGCGGCCGATCACGAGCCCTACAGCGATGGTCTGGGACTCGGCAAAGGCCCGGACCGCAGCTCTGCTGAAGTCGGCCGCCTGCGCAAAGCTGGCGTAGTTATCGGGTGGCACGATGAGATCCCAGGCGAACTGATTGGCGGCGTCCTCATCGGGGTCGTCGTCGAGTTGGATTCCATCGACATAGTCACGACGCCGAAGTCCAGACAACAGGTGCCCGGCCTCATGAAAGAAGGTGAGCCAGAACTGGTGGTCAGTCTTGTGGCGAAGACTCATCTGAATCACCGCCTTGGACCCGATCCAGCGAGCCGCACCGCTGAGGTGCGTGCCAGATAGCTCGGGCGTCAGGACGACGATGACACCAGCCTCGGCACACATGTCCTGCACCTGCTTGAAAACCCAAGCGAATGGCTCCTTGCGAGTCATTGGTCGGATCTTGGTGAGCACCTCCCGAAAGAGGCGAGCATCAAAGGGCCGCGCCGTCGCCTTCGACGCCTGAAGTTCGCCCCAGCGCAGCCAGGCCCGGAGGGCGTTAGGTGACGCGACAAAGGCTGGCGATGCCCGATAAGCCGCAGCCGAGTCCAGGCGGTCGTAGGCGCTCGGGCTGCTGATCCCGAGCCACGACAAGAGATTCGCCAAGGTTGCGGCTTTGTTCCGCCCGCGTACGATCAAACGGTGCCTGACTAGATCTGTAATCGGGAAGGTGTCGACCCAGTAAGCCTGCGCCTCCAAGTCCTGTTCGGCCTGCCGGCGAGCGAGGCTGTCGCGGTATTGAGTTTCTAAGCCAGTCCAAAAGCGTGCCGAGATGCCGAGTGCACGCTCCAACTGGATAGCGGTCTCTGGGGTGATGGACGCCTTGCCCTTGATGATCTCATTGATGGTCTTGAGTGGGCGTCCAAGCCGCTGTGCCAGCTCGGACTGAGTCATCTCTCGATCCTGCAATGCCTCAAGGAGGATCTCTCCCGGCGCCACTCCCCAGTCTGGCTGCCAACCCGACTGTGAACTATCGGCCATGGTAATCCTCCACCTCTTTGATCGTGATGTGCGTGATCCTTGCCTTCGCGATACCGCCATCGTCGAGCAACGGAACCGGATCGTGCTGCGGCTCGAAGATAAGCCGATACGGACCCCACAGGTCGACTGCGAACTCGCCGTCGCGATCGCCGTGGAGCGAATGGCAGTTGCCGGGGACGCCGTCCATGTCGGCAAGCGTGGGCGCGGCCTGGAGTGCCGCCAGTCGACGCCTGAGGAGCTTCCAATGATCTGCTCCCCAACGTGCGCTTCCCTGGCGGTCGCTCGAGCACGTCTTCTCCAGCTTCCGACTGGACCACCCGATCTCGATGACTGCCACTCCTTGACACATTAACCCTTAGGGTGAAGACTACTGTAGTTCAGGAGGACGTCTGTGAGCAATGCCATTCAACTGAGCCTGAGCAGGCCAGAGGATTTTCAGCCCCTGCCTGCCGGTAGCCATCACTACGTGGCGGTCCTCCAGACTAAGGCTGGCGAACTCAACGCCTTGCGCCATGCCTCAGCCCCGACGTGGACGATGCTCACGCCCATGATTGAGGTTCTCGGACCGGCACATCCGGGGACCGAACCCTTCAGCCGCCAACGGGTTCACGGTTGGGTGAAGCGACTCTTTGATGCTGTCGGGCAGCGGACTTGCTTCATCGACGTTTTGCGCCTCAGCGCGAACCACAGCACAACGTTGGGGGATCGCAGCCAACCGGTCCTGTCGGTCATCCACGCGATGGCCAGAGAGCGCGGGCTTACTTCTATCCCTGTGCTAAAGCTCGGTGACGTGAGCGCGACCGTAGCTCAGATCGCCGATACCGTGGCACATGACGCCCGGGGCGTGGCATTGCGCGTTCCCGTTTTAGGAACTGTGTCAGCCGCCGGCCGCGACATGGAGACTTTGGTCAAAGAGAAGCTCGACGGAGTGCAGGTGGACATCGCCGGAGCTGACTTAATCATGGATTTGCGTTACATCTCCGAGGAGACGGAGATCGACACCGAGTACCTAGCTCCGATGATCGACGACCTCGTGAGTATCGGCGCGTGGCGAAGCGTCGTGCTCTTGGGGACAACGATGCCCCGCTCCCTCGGTGGTGGCGTGGTGGAGGCCGGGACCGTTGGGCGGCTACCGCGGAAGGAGTGGCTGCTGTGGTCGGAGCTTCGCCGGTCTCAAGTTACTCGGTTGCCCACATATGGCGACTATGCAATCCAACACCCGGAGCCTCCCCTCGATGCCACCGAGGGACAAATCCCGTTAGGAATACGTGGTGCCATTCGGTACACACATGAGACGGTAACGGTGATCCCGAGGGCGAAGGCACCTCGGCACGAGGAAGGACGCGAACAGTATCGGCACCTCTGTCGGTTGCTCGTTGAGCAGCCCGAGTTTGCCGGGGCTCAGTACACGTGGGGAGACAGCCAGATCGCGGAGTGCGCTGAGGGCACCTGCGAACCCGGTTGGGAGGACCATTGGCGGGCTGTAGGTACGTCCCATCACCTTCGTTACGTAGTTGACCAACTTGGGCGACTTAGGTGACTGCAAACGGCTGGGACCTAACCCGGTCGCGGGACAGGCTTCGCAGCAAAAGAGCGTGGCGCACGACCTGCTTGAGGCGGTCGATGTCGAGTAGCGCGAGGAGAAGTTCCCACATTCCGAATCGTCCGGCGCGGGGGTCGGGTGCAGCGCCCAGGTCGCACAGAGCCGCATATGCCTCGTCGCGCCAAAGGAGTCGCACCAACGTCTCTGGGTCGACGCCGCTGTTGACCTTCGGCCCGCGCACGACTGTGAAGCTCAGGTCTTCCCCGATGGTTAGGACGCCCCACCACTGTGGCAACATTCCTAACGCCCCTTCAACGTGTCGCTGGGCCAAGACCACGTGGCAGAAATCGAAGACCCTGGTGTAGGCGTCTGCTTGCCGGGGTAGCCGCTTGAGCGAATCGCGTTCAGTCTTGATCTCGAAGCCGTCCATCGTCGCCCCGACGACTGCGACATCGGCACGAGTGTTTGACTGCGGCACCCAGAACTCGAAGATCGCTTCTGAGCGAGGCATAGCCGACGCCAACACGTCGTTGCGAAGTGAATGACGAACCGCGGCTTCTGTCAGCACTGTTCGACCAGTGGGCTGGCGACGGAAGCGAAACCTATCCCTCGAAGGCAACGATCTAACGCCTCCTGCTCGAGCCCCTCAACGTCAGCTACTTCTCCGAACACATGTTCGAGCGTACGCGAGGCGTGTAACAGGCTGTTGCCGGGCGGCACAAGAACGACGGTAGTCCATTGAACCGGTCCCCTGCCAAGCTCCCGATCGCAGCGAGGTCGCCGCCTACCTGGAACGGTAGGACATGTCCTTGAGTCGGTCGCGTTCGGATGGGTTCGCGCCAACGAGACGCTCGGCTCCCACCTTGTCCTCGTCCACGCCTACGAGTACGAGGCCGCCGAAGGGAGCCCAGAACCTACTGAAATAACTGCTCCTGGAGAACATCAGGCTCCAGCTCGGGAGCGACCTCGCCGGTATTCTCCTGCCACCAAGCGGCGAAAAGTCTGCGATGGCATCTGAGGCCGGGCTTCGTCAGATCCTCATAGCAGGTCAATACCAGGCGCTCGTTATTGGCCAGCTCGACGCAAGTGGTAAGCAGATCAAGAACTCCACCGACGCCCAACTCGTCGAGCCGGTTGCGGTACATCTCCTCGAAACTGGACGCATCACTTAGATGGATCATCTCTCGGGTGGGGGCGAGCTGGCGCAGGTTGGCGACGAGGGGATACCGCAGCTTGAACCGGGGGTATCCGAGCGTGATGCCGACGGCAGCACGGCCAGAGGCTTCGATCAGATCAGTGGCCTGGTAGCGGGAGGTTGCAAGATCCATATACCTGACAGTTTAGTCGATAACTCGGCTTGATGTACCTCTTACAACAGCATTGGTTCCGGCTATATACGAGCAGCAATGTCGACAGTGTCGGGCAGCCTATGGACAGCAAGTTGGCTGTCTAGCGACTGGTGTTCGGTACGACGTTCCGTCTGTGAAGCTCTTCGATTTAGTCTCAGGGGTGCTCTCGTCTACTCCGCGACCGCTCGCACACGATCGGGGTTCGAGTCCTTCAGCGCCTCCTAACGGACGAGGGTGGCAACTTCGCCAGACGGTCACGGCTTGTGAGCCGGGCCCCCGCCGGGATCGCAGAGCTGAGGGCGCAAACCGAGCCAACGTTCCAGTCGCCCCATGCGCATGACTTATCCTGGCAGGTCAACGGGGCAGTTCCCCGAAGAACCCACCAGAGGGGAAGGCGATGGACGCCGACGCAGGGCCAGAGGACGCCACCTTCGACGAGGCCATGGGCCGCCGGATCAGCCGGGCCGTCAAGGATTGGACCGGCCAGCTGGTCGACGTCAGCGGTCGCAACACGCTGCTCTGCTACAGAGACTTAAAGGCCGGCACCCTCGACTTCTCGGGCGCGACAGATGTCGCGGTCGAGCAGATGCTTGCCGGCTACGCGATCCCGTTTTCGGAGGCCTTCGGCGGAGAGGCTTTGGTACCGGCTGCTCGACGGGGCCGGGCCATCCGGGCTCGGGCCGAGGAGAACTTCGAAGAGCGGGGTCTGCGCACGCTCTTCGCCGCCTGGGGAATGGCGACCTGGACCAACACCAAGAGCACATTCGTCCCCTGTGCTCCGGTGCTGCTCTGCCAGGCCCACCTGGTGCCGCACGGGAGCGCGGCGGAGGATTTCGAGGTGTCGCTCCCGGGTGAATGGGAGATCAACCCCACGCTCCTCCACGTCCTGGCCGGCGACTTCGAGGTGCGCATCGAAGCCGAGAGCCTGCTCGAACTGCTCGACCCGGAGGCTAAACCACCCGACGCGAGCCTCCTTTTCGACCGACTGGCAAAGGAGGCCGGGCGGGTCGGTGGCTTCGGGATCGACCCCCGGGTGGTCCTCGCCAACTTCTCCTACGCCAAGTTGCCCATGGTCAACGACCTGCTCGCGGCCGAGGACCTCTTGGCCCGCAACACCCTCATCTGCGCCATCGCTGGCGACGAGCAAGCCCGTCAAGCGTTGAGAGAGCGCCGGGGCGAGGTGTCGCCCAGCGCTCCGGACTTCACCCCACCGGCCGACGAGTACCTCGTCCTCGACGCCGACTCCTCCCAGAGTTACGCAATCAACGCCGTGGTGGCTGGGGCGGATCTGGTGATCGACGGGCCGCCCGGTACGGGCAAGTCCCAGACCATTGCCAACCTGATCGCCACATTGTCGGCCCGAAACAAGCGGATTTTGTTCGTGGCCGAAAAGCGGGCCGCTATCGACGCTGTGCTCAGCCGGCTTGAGAAAGTGGGGCTGGGCGACCTGGTCCTCGATCTGCACGACGGCCCCGGGGCCAAGGGCAAGCTGGCCCAGACATTCGCGAAGGCCCTGGCTGACGCGGCCAACGCCCGCCGTCCCGACACGGCGGTCGAACAAGAGCAGCTGGTACGGCGACGCAATACGCTGGTGCGCCGCACCGCCGCCCTGCACGAGGTGCGCCAGCCCTGGGGGATCTCGGTCTACGGCCTGCAGGCGGCGCTGATCGGAGTGCCGGTCTCGGTGCAGAGCGAGCAACGCCTCAGCCGGGAGGTGCTGGCCGGGCTCGGAGCCGATGCGTTCCGCGAGGTTCAGGCCAACCTCGAGCAGTTCGTCGGAATGGGTGGTCTCATGATCGAAGCCTCTGACAGCCCCTGGCTTCCCGCGCTCTCTGCGGGCACGATCACTACCCCAGACCAGGCCGCCGCCGTGATGGAGGCCATGACCACCTTCACTCAGCACACCCTGCCCCAGGCCACGGCCCGTATCGAAGGCACACTCTCTTCAGTCGGCCTCAGTCGGCCCGAGACTGTGGCCGACTGGGCCCGCACGCTCGAGTTGCTGCAGCGGGCCAGCGGATGCCTCGAACGCTTCGAGCCCGCGGTGTTCGCCCTCGACCTCGACGCTGTCCTTCAGGCACTCGCCCCGGCGACCCGAGGCGCCTTTGGTCGCTTCTGGCACCGCCTCTTCGACGGCGCCTACCGTGCCGCGAGCAAGACGACTCTCGCGTGCGTCATACCAGCGACGGCACCGCTCAAAGGCGCCCAGATGCACCAAGCCTTGGTCGAGGCAAAGGAATTGCTGGTCGACTGGCGGTCGGTCTGCACCGACGGCGGGATTCCGCGTCTCCCTGGCGACCTCGGCGGCGCGGAGGGCACCTACGGCCAGCTGCGCACCGAGCTGGGCCACCTTGAGCGGGCCCTCGACCAGAGCGAGCTCGAAGAGCTGGGGCCCGAGCAACTGGCCAACCGCCTGCGAGTGTTCATCGCCGACCGCACCACCCTTTACAAACTGCCTGAGCTTTACCGCCTGACCGTTGCCCTCCAAGGAGCGGGCCTGCTCGGTCTGATGACCGAGTTGCGCCAGCGCAACCTCACCGTCGATCAAGCCGTGGCCTGCCTGCGTTTCGTGTGGCACTCCTCCGTCCTCGAGGTAGTCAGCCTGGCCGACCCCGAGGTCGGCACGTTCGATGGCACCGCCTACAGCAGGACGGTGGCTGAGTTCCGGGCCGCCGATGCCCGGCACATCGAGACCACGCCGGCCCGGATCCGCCGTGCCGTGGCCGAGCACGTCATCGCCACCCGTGACGCCTACCCCATCGAGTCCCAGCTCGTCACCCATGAAGCGGGCAAGAAGCGACGCCACGTGCCGGTGCGGCTGTTGTTCCAGCAGGCTCCCCACGTCCTCACCGCCCTCAAGCCCTGCTGGGCCATGAGCCCGCTGGTTGTCTCCCAGGTGCTACCGGTCGAGCAATGCTTCGACGTGGTGATCTTCGACGAGGCCTCCCAGGTCACCCCCGAGAGTGCCGCGGGAGCCCTCATGCGCGCCAGCCGAGCCGTCGTGGCTGGAGACCCCCATCAGCTCCCCCCGACCGCTTTCTTCGCTTCTGGCAGCGCCGTCGACGACAGCGAAGAGGAAACCGACGAGGTCACCGCGTCCATGACCAGGGACTTCGAGTCCGTCCTCGATGTAATGGGAGCCCTGTTGCCTCCCCCCATGGGGACCAAGCGCCTTAACTGGCACTACCGCTCACGCGACGAACGGCTGATTGCCTTCTCTAACGCCCAGCCTCAGCTCTACGACTGGTCGCTCACCACCTTCCCCGGTGCAGAAACGGCCAAGGTCATCAGCCATCAGCTGGTGCCCTTCGTGCCTGGCCGAGTCGACCAAGAGCAGTCCGTGGCCGACGAAGTCATAGCCGTGGTGAGGGCGGTCAGTGAGCACGCCCACGACCGGTCCCACGAGAGCCTCGGGGTCATCACCATGGGCATCAAACACATGGAGCGCATCGAAGAGGCGCTGCGCCAGGCCCGACAGGTCGACTCTGTGCTCGACGACTACCTCAACGAGGTCTTCTACGGGACCGAGAAGTTCTTCGTGAAAAACCTCGAACGGGTCCAAGGCGACGAGCGCGACGCCATCCTGATCTCGATCGGTTATGGCAAGGGCGCCGACGGCCGCATGATGTACCGCTTCGGGCCGCTCAACAACGCGGGGGGTGAGCGCCGCCTCAACGTAGCCGTGACCCGGGCACGATCGCGTATAGCGGTGATCTCCTCGTTCTCATCAGCTGACATGGACCCGGCCCGGCTCAAAGCCGATGGCGCCCAGATGCTGCGTGCCTACCTGCGCTACGTCGAGTCAGGAGGCACAGACATCGGCGAGCGTCGACGGGAGCGCGACCCGCTCAACCCCTTCGAAACCGACGTATTGGCCCAGTTGAGTGCGGCGGGCCTTTCCCTCGAGTGTCAAGTCGGATGCTCGGGCTACTGGATCGACTTCGCCGCCAAGCACCCCACCCAGCCGGGACGTTACGTGCTCGCCATCGAGGCGGACGGCGTCAGGTACCACTCCTCGGCCACGGCCAGAGACCGCGACCGGTTGCGCCAGGACCATCTCGAGCGCCTCGGCTGGCGCTTTCACCGGATCTGGTCATCCGACTGGTTCCACCACCGAGAGCGCGAGGTCTCAGCTACCGTACTGGCGTTCAACGAGGCGCTCGGAGAGCTCGACGCGCCGCGCCCGTCTCAGCCGGTCACGGGTACCGAGGCAACGCTGGCAGTTCCCGCTGCCGGCGCCTCTGAGGCAAAGAACCGAGGGAGGGAACCGAAGCCCTTCCAACCCGACGGCCGCCCCATCACCGAGTATTACCAACGCGATCTCGTGAGGTTTATCAAGTGGATCAACTCGGACGGCCAGCTGCGCACGGCCGAGGAGATCATGGCCATCGCCATCCTTGAGCTCGGCTATGAGCGGACCAGCGCCCCTAGACGCGAGGTGTTGGGCAAGGCGATCGTCGCCTACAGACGAGCGGCAGAGCAGGACTAGATGACATTCAGTGCCAGGAGCGCCTTTCGCAGATCAGCGAGGTTCGAATAGGAACGCCTCCGGGAGGGACTAGCGAAACTATCGTCCCAGGTCAGGGGCCATGTGTCGGCTGGTCGGACGGTCACCCACCCCAATCTAGGGCATCCCTTACCCCACGGGGTGAGCGATATGCAGGTCATCCTACGACGGAGACCCATTTTGTAACGTCGGGCATTTCGACTTGGGTCAACCGCTCCAGGTCCGGGACAGTGCCCCGGCAAAAAGGGGCGAGAGCTGGGATGACCTGACTGACGATGTTCTCCCGAATGTCGTTCAGCCAGTACCAAGCGTCTCGTCCGCGAGCCTCTGTGGGGCTTTGCAGCGATACGTGGAACGACAGGAAGAGTTCCACGTTCATGTGGGCGTAGTTGGGGACGACGGTTACCCGGAGGAAGTCTGTGTTCGATTCCAGGCTTTCGGTGAGGGGGGTGATCACCGGGTGGGGATCGGGAGTCCCGATGACGCGACCGAGTGTGGGCGATGCCCAGCCGATGACTGGTACCGCCTCATGCTTGTCGAGGTTCGACAGTCTGCTGAGTATGCGGAGGGGGTGTCTCAGGGGGTCGTCAGCCTTGTACGGCTGTATCCGTTGAATCGCTGCTTGCGCACGTTTCGGAAGGCACGCGATGGCTCCGTGACTCCTCTTTTCTCGGAACGCTTCCTTTGCGTGCGAGAGCGGGAATGCACACGCCTTCTTCTGAGTCTTGCTCAGTCCGCCGGGATTGCTGTCCATAGAAGCGGTGACGATGAGGTTGTCGAGAGCGGATCGGAAGTTGTGGACGCAATCTCCGACGATGAAGCTGACTTCCCGCGGCACTGGCGGGACATTGCCGATGCTGTAGTTGCGGATCTGCCCACCCTGCTCACGTTTGATGCTGATGAAAGGGTCGCGGTAGGCAGCCCGAATTGGAGCCATGGCGGCGTCCAAACGACGGAGGTGGTCGGTGGCCCATATGAGGCGCTCACAGACCGCCTCCATTCCTTCGTCTCCCATCGCCGAGCAGAGTAGTCGGGGATCACAGCATTCGTGCCGTTCCAAATCCCGAGCAAGGAAACATGGTAAATAGCCTCTCCCGATTCATATCGCCAGCGTGGGCGTGAGGGCTTAGCTGGGAGAAAAGATTGCGGGCGGCTGAAACTGACTCACCTATCAAGCTGTGGCTCGCCGTGACGGGCGCGGAGATTGTCGGTCACTTCGCGCCGGCTTTCTTCGCTGGCCCGCGCTCGCCACGCTGCGGTCGGGTTGCAAGCCAGCGCTCGATCGTGCGCCGATACCACCATGGGCTACGCCCGATCTTGCCGTCGGGCTCGGGCATCGTCCCGCGCCAGAGGTACTGGCGAATGGTGGCGGGGGACAAGCCCGCCAGCTTCCCGACGGCTTCGGTGTCGAGTTGAGTAGATGCGATATCTACAGTGTCGTACTGCCTTTTACCGCTGTCAAACGAGTGAGTACCTGACCGCGGATCTGTGAGGCAGGGCTGAGCTGAGCGGCTCTAGGCGGCCGATCCGACCGATGCCAGCTCGGCCGACAGGTCGACCGTCGGCCCAGGAGTCTCCATCTTCGGGCGCGTCACCCCTAGCTGGGCCAGCCTCACTTCGAGGGTCTCGAGGAGTCCGAGGATCTCGCCCGACGCCTCGAGGATCGTGCCAGCGCTTTCGCGGATCGCTTTGGCATCGGACCAGCGGGCGACGTACCCGAACGAATACTCTGCCGAGTCAAGCCCGTAGTGAGCGAGCACGACATACGCGACCGACTCCGCCTCGAGCTCGCACCGTCCGCGCTCGGCCGAGTAGTTTACTGTCTCGTGGTGGGCCGTCACGTGCCCGAGCTCGTGGGCGAGAGTCTTGGCTTGCTGATCGGTCGACCGGTCAGAGTTCAGCCGAATCTGCTTGAGCTCGAATGACGTATCGCCATTGACCGGCCCGCGAAAGTCCTCGGGTCGTTGCACTGAGAAGCCGAGATCTCCCGCGACGAGCTCGAGCCGGGCAAGCAGCTCGGCCGCGCTGTCGCCCTCGAGGTGGGTTACCGGGCTTGGGAGCTCGTCGCCATCGGTCTGGCTGACGTCGAACACGTGGACGACCCGAAAACCGACCACGCGGCGTTCGGTCGTCACGCGCTCGCCAGTCTCCTGATCCTCCCGAGTCTGGCCGCCGTAGACACACGGTGCGAGGATCGCGATGCCGTTCTCACCTTTACGGACGTGTCGGCCCAGGTCGAGCCAGGTCCGAAACCCCGCCACCCGAGTGGCGTCTGGACGTTGCATCAGGATCAGCATGAGGTTGTTGGCGCTATAGCGGTGGAACCTCGCAGCGGCCCTTAGGTACTCAGCCCAGCGCGTCGAACTCTTGAGCTCAAGTATCCCGCGCTCGAGCCGGTCGACAATCTCAGTTTGCTTCGCTCGTGCTTCGGATGAACGTGCCATGCTCCGTGTCTCCCAATGTAGATGCGATATCTATATCTTAGCAGAGACACGTAGATGTCACATCGACATTTAACGGAGCAAAGAAGCAGCGGCAATGGCTCGGTTCCGGGTCCGGAGGCCGCGATGGCCACGGTCACTGCCGAGGTCACCCACGGAGGCGCTGAAAGCTGGGGCCTTTTTCGTCTGCACGCTGGGTCTAAGCGCGAACGTTCGCCATGGACCACGCTGGATGACTGCCCAAGCCCCGTCATGCGATTCGCCGCAGAACCCTCGGAGGTGCGCGTTTGGCCGCGGTCCGATGGAATCGTGCTCACGGGTCGACTCCGCACCCGTATCCGGAAGGTTTTTGGCATCGTCCCAGGTCACAGGCACGATGAGCGAGCTCGATCTGGCCGGTATCTCAGTGAGCGATGCTGGATCGATGCTGGATCGATGCTGGATCGATGCTGGATCGTTACTGGCGATCAGAGCGCTGCGGCCGGTCGCTGGTGGCGACCCACGCTGATCGGCTGCCCTACGTCAGCCCGGAAAGCGCGGCGCCTCACCCCGAAATGAGTATTTCGGCGGTCAACCCTCCCGTCAGTTCGCTGGTAGTCGTCAGTCGGGGCTGACATTCACAAGTGGTAGAAGTGTCAGTTTTCGGTACTGCACCGCCGAGTAACTGTCATCCAACACCTTGAAGTCGAGCGCCTGAAGGGTGATGCCAGCCCGAGCCGCGCCCTCACGACACCTGTCCCACCATGTGTTCCACCACTCCGTCATCGCATCACCGAGCGGCGACTCACAGAGGACCACTACCTGGGCGGTCGTTGGGTTGAGCCGGCTGTCGAGCACGACACCTACTTCAGGGACGGCGTCGTCGATCCGGTCGAACAGTTCTCGGTTCGTCTGCCTCAGTTCCCTCAGTGCACTCGTGAGCGGCCCCTGCACTGTTTCCACGAACGATCCTGCGAAAGCCGGTCGGCCGCCCAGCAGCGCGACCCGGTCGCCGACACGCTGGCGCAACTCCTCAGTGCCGAAGCCGTCCACCCGTGGCTGTGACGCGAGCCAGCCTTTCTCCACGGGAAACGAGAGCCGAAAATCGGCGACGTAGAAACCCGGAGACATCTCCGGAACGTGGAGAAGCCGGCGCCATCCTCGCCCTTCGCGTAACTGCTTTCTCT
>OCTA010004121.1_pt1 | contig 12758 bp, 11 predicted proteins | sample 1538991 | NCBI WGS metagenome assembly OCTA01 (sample SAMEA3539302, study PRJEB22396) | soil metagenome | biome: tundra; feature: field; material: soil | place: USA | collected 2010-05 | depth 0.15 m
GCGATTGGTGGGCTTACAAGGCGGAGGCTTTCGATGCCATCCCCTACAACGCCGCTATCATGGTGCGCAAGGGAGTGCTGGTCTCGCTGAATTCCGATTCCGCCGAGTTGATGCGGCACCTCAACACGGAAGCGGCCAAGGCCATGAAGTACGGCGGCCTCAACGAGACGGAGGCTCTCTCGCTGGTTACCATCAATCCCGCCAGGCAACTGGGCATCGAAAGCCGCGTCGGTTCCATCGAGCCGGGCAAGGACGCCGACCTGGCGATTTTCGACAAGCATCCGCTCTCCAATTACGCCAAAGTCGAGAAGGTATTCATCGACGGCGAGCTTTATTTCGACCGCGAAAAGGATTTGGAGGAACGTCCCGGGAAAGACGCGCGCAAGAAAGCCTTGATCGACAAGCTGAAGGCGCAGGAGAAGAAGGAGCGCAAGAAACCGGAACCAACCGAAGACAAGAAGAGCGAAGAACCCGGAGGTGTCCAATGAAAACCTGCGTGGCCATCTTCCTCACTCTCGTTTCTCTGCGCGCCGCAGGCCCCGATACCATCCTGCTGCGCGGGGCCACCGTGCATCCGGTGTCCGGTCCGGATATTGCCGATGGCTCGGTGCTGGTGCGCGACGGTAAGATCGCCGAGGTCGGCGCGCGCGTCGCCGTGCCCAAGGGCACGCACGTGATCGAACTGAAGGGTCTGCACATCTACCCTGGTATGATCGACTCGGCCACCGAGATCGGCCTGTCCGAGATCGGCGCTGTGCGGGAGATGAATGACATCTCCGACATCGGCCTGTTCAAGCCGCAGTTGCGCGCCGCCACCGCGGTAAACCCGGCCAGCGAGCATATTCCGGTCACCCGCGCCAACGGCGTCACCAGCGTAATTACAAGTCCCGGCGGCGGTATTATCGCGGGCCAAAGCGTCCTGATGCACCTCAGCGGCTGGACCATGGAGGACATGGCTGTGCGCGCGCCCGCCGCCATGCGCCTGGAATTTCCAACCATCCGGATGCCTGGCGGCCGCTTTGGCGGCGGTGCCGAGGCAGCGCCCGGCCGGGCCTCGGCGTATGCGGACGCGAAGAAAAGGTACGAGCAGCAGTTACGCGAGTTGAACGACTTCATGGAGTCGGCGCGGCGCTACCGGCAAGCCAAAGCGGCCGCCGGTCCGGACTTCGAGACCGACCTGAAGCTGGAAGCCATGCTACCAGTTTTGGACGGCAAGATCCCCATGTTGATTCGCGCGGAGAAAGAAAAGGCTATCAAGGAAGCCATCGCCTTTGCGGACAAACAGAAGGTGCACATGATCCTGGAGCGGGGTGCGGAAGCCTGGAAAGTAGCCGCCGAGCTGAAGGCGCATAATATACCCGTCGTGCTGCCGCCCACATTGCGTTTGCCGGAGGAAGAGGACGACCCGTACGACAAGCCGTTCAGCATCCCGGGCGAGTTATCGAAGGCGGGCGTCAAATTTGCTTTCGCGAGCTTCGGGCCGGGATCGGAAGATAATCCCCGCAACCTGCCTTATGAAGCGGCGGCGGCGGTGGGTTTCGGCCTGCCTTACGACGAAGCTCTCAAGGCCGTCACGCTCTATGCGGCCCAAATCTGGGGTGTAGGCGACGAGCTCGGCTCCATCGAAAAAGGCAAGTGGGCCGACCTGATTGTTACCGACGGAGACCCGCTGGAGACGCGCACCCAGATCAAGCAGATGTTCATCAAGGGAGCGCCGGTAGATCTGGACAACAAGCACCACCGCCTCTACGAGAAGTATCTGGCGCGATAGGAAATGCGAGTGTCCTGAGTTAGAGATGTGGGGCCGGCCTGCGGGCAGGATTGCCCGCCCCACTCACGCGGTCATGCCGGCGAGTCGCAGATAATAGTCACCGGGCCGTCGTTCACCAGGTATACCTGCATCGACGCCTGAAAGACGCCGGTCTCCACGGGAACGGCGCTTTTGCGGGCCGTATTCACAAAGTATTCGTACAGCCGGGCGGCCTGCTGGGGGCTCGCCGCTAAGTCGAAGCTTGGCCGGCGGCCCTTCCGGCAATCGCCGTATAACGTGAACTGCGATACCACCAGCAGACTCCCCCCGGCCTCCGCGACGTTCAGGTTCATCTTGCCGCCGCTATCGGGAAAGATCCTGAGATGTAGTACTTTCTCGACAAGGTACTCTGCGGCCCCCTCGGAATCTGCCTTGGCGATTCCCAGCAGCACTAGCAAGCCCGGTCCGATAGCGCCGGTTACTTGCCCGTCCACATCGACGCGCGCCTGTTTGACCCGTTGGATCACGACTCGCATGACTAAAACCTACCGAATTCGGCTTACCCCTACGGCAACTTTATATGGGCTGACCAAATATTATAGCTTTAAGGTAATTGCATCCTTGGCAACCTATGATATAGTGTGCGAGGGAGAAACCAATGCCAAGAGGCAAACCATTACCAAAACCGGACCACACAACCCTGCAGATGGCTCTCGTAGGGTATGAAATCGAAAAAGAACGCATCGCAGGCAAGATACGCGAGATCCAATCGCAGCTAGGCGCCGGCAAGGCGGCAGGCGGATGGGCGGCGGCTAAGAGCGAAGCTGCGCCCAAGAAACGGGTGCTTAGCGTGGCGGCGCGCAAACGCATAGCCGCTGCGCAGAGGAAACGCTGGGCCGAACATCGCAAGAGAGTGGCCGCGGGTAAGGCCTAGCAGCCGTGAGGTAACGCTACACCGCTTACTGACGTGCGCGGCTCAGTAGGGTCGGCATTTTACCGTGCCGCGACCGCTAGGGAGCGGTCTTTGGCGGCTAGAGTATGCGCCCCAACCGGCAGGCGCGCAGTGCTGGAAGTGCGTAGCCTGTCTCATGACATGATCGGTATCCTGGCTTGCCGCGGGCCTTGCGAAAGCTGAGCCGGCCGCATCGTTAGGATACCTGTCACAATGGGATGGGGAGTTGAGATGATTGTGGGCACGGGAGTGGATCTGGCCGAAGTTCCGCGGATTCGGGCGGCCATCGAGCGCCATGGCCGGCGCTTCATCGAGCGGATTTACACGCCTGCCGAGATCGCCTACGTCGAGCGGAAGGCTAACCGTTACGAACGTTTTGCCGCCCGATTCGCGGCCAAGGAGGCGGGCATGAAAGCCATCGGCACGGGTTGGCGGCGGGGCGTGCGCTGGCAGGATTTCGAAGTGGCCAACCTGCCGTCGGGCAAGCCCACGCTCCGGTTCCATGGGCAGGCTGCCCATTTCGCCGAGGCCTTAGGCGTGAAGTCCATCGCCCTGTCGCTCACGCATACGGCGGAGCTGGGGATGGCGCACGTGATTCTGGAGAGCTAGGTGGGACAGGCCTCCTGGCCTGTCCTTCCGGCGAGCAGAGGGGAAGATTGGGAGTAAGGACAGGCCAGGAGGCCTGTCCCACCTAAGGGATCACACGGTCGAAGACCTAGGCACGGCCCGCAATTGGGCCGCTTCCAGCCGCTTGGTCTCCTGCCAGGTGTAGATCATGCGGTGAATCACCGTCAGGTTCGATAGCACCGCGATCACCCACAAGACCGGCGCCATTCTGTCGAACAGCGCTCCGAGGATGAGCAATACCACGCGTTCAGGCCGTTCCAGAAAGCCCACCTTGCATTTTGGAATGGTGTTCTCCGAGCGCGCGCGGGTGTAACTCACCATCACCGATCCCGTCATCACGATGGCCGTCAGCACCACATAGAAGAAGCGATTGATGGAAGCGTAGTAGACCAGCAGGCCCATCAGCAGCGCCAGGTCCGAATAGCGGTCCAGCACCGAGTCGAAGAAGCCGCCGAAGCGGGTGACGCGATTGGTTTCCCGGGCCACGCGCCCATCCACCATGTCGAACAGCCCGGCGCCGATCACCACCGCTCCCGCCCAGCGGAAGCTGCCCGCCGCGAACAGGTAGGCCGCCACGATATTGATCACCAGCCCCAGAAACGTGAGCACGTTGGGGTGAATGCGGGAAAGCGCCAGCCACCGCACAATCCGGTCGATGGCCGCTCCAAAGACGACACCGATCGCGCGCGTGTAAGTCATGGTTCAGTCCGCCGCCTCGTGAATCGTGGTCAGCTTCAGAATCTCCAGTTCCTTAAACCCGCCCGGCAGTTGCACGCGCACCGCATCTCCCACTTGCTTGCCCAACAGCGCGCGGCCGATGGGGGAACTGGTGGAGACCTTGCCCGTCGCCGCGTCGGCTTCCTCCGTGGTTACCAGCAAATAGGCGATCTCTTCGTCTTTCTTCGTATCCAGCACCACCACCGTGGAACCCAGCCCGACCTTGCCGTGCGGAATCTTCGTGAAGTCCACCATGGACATCTCGGCCAGCCGATGCTTCAACTGGTTCAAGCGCGCGTTGACAAACCCCTGGCGTTCCTTGGCCGCATGATACTCGGCGTTCTCGCTCAGGTCGCCGTGCAATCGGGCCTTGAGGATCTCCCTGGGCAATTCATTGCGCAGTTCGTACTCCAGCAAGGTGATTTCGTCCTGCAGCTTCTTTTTTACTTCGTTCGCTCCCACAGGACAATTATAGGCCAATCTCCGGGCGAGGCAACCGGCGCGCCGCCGCGCCCCTATTGGGTGACGATCAAAACGGTCTGGGTCAGGCCGCCGGCTGCGATCGTGAAAACGTTATTGCCCGCTACGGGCCCCATCTGGAGGCTCGCACTCCACACGCCGGGATAGTTGAAGGCATCCGGAAGGTTCAGCAAATATAAGCTGCCGCCGCCGGACACGACGGTTACCGTAGGAGCGACGCCGCTGACGTCGATCCCGGAGGAATCCGTGATGCGGAACAGAACGGCGTCTTTCGCGACCACGCCCGCAGACGCCTGGCTCGTAACGTACAGAATGGTGAGGTGCGCCGGCATGGACGACGCCACGCCATACCAGTACGGGACGCGCGCAACGGTTCCCGAACGGGACCCTTGAATCTCGACGAAGCCCTCGTACTCACCCGGCCCCAGTCCGGACGGCGTGAAGCTCAGCGGCACATCGAAATATGTGTCCGAATCGAGCTGCACGCTGGTAGTGGAAGGCACGGGCGCCGGAGAGTTGCCTGCCGGCGACACCGAGATCTGAAACGTATCGCTCGCATAGCCGAGGTTGTGCAGGCGAAGCGTTGCGGAAAGCTGCGCGGTGCCCGGTCCCACGCCGAAGCTGATGGAGGCGGGGCTCACCGCCAGTGTCGCCAGCATCGCAGCATTGAGATCCAGAAACCCCGCGCCGGCGTTTTGCACGGACTGCGTTAGGTCGGGAGCCGGAAATGCGGGAGCCGCGCTGTTCACCAGCAGCGACTTGTATTCGAGCGGCGTGAAGCCCGGACGGGCCGCCTTCAGCACGGCTGCCGCGCCGGACACCAGCGGCGCCGAATAGCTGGTGCCTTGCGAGACGACGTAGCCCTGCGCGTTGTACAGTTCTCCGGTAGGGTCGTTCGTTTCGGCAGCCGTGTAGAAGTTCTCGCCGACCGCCAGGAGATCCGGCTTGATGGACAGATCCACGCTGGGGCCCAACGAGGAGAAGGACGCGATGGTGTTCGGGTCGACGGCGGCTGGCGTCAGTGTGAACGACATGGTGGCCGCGACCGGGCTGGCGGCGAGTTGCTTGATCGTGAGGCCGTCCTGATTGCTCACCATCTCCGCCGGAAGCGTAGCGTTGCCCACACCCATGACGATGGCGCCGGGGCTGGATGCATTCGTGTACACCAGCGCGGCGACGGCTCCGGCCTGCTGCGCATAGTTCAGCTTGTCCTGGAATGTACACGTGCCCCGCAGAATCAGCGCGATGCTACCGCTCAGGCTGCTCGCGGGCAGCGCCGCGCAGGCCAGCCCGGTGGAATCCAGCCTCAGCGAGATATCCACCAGCGGCGCTGTAATGGGGCTCGCAGGCAGCGATTCGGCCGCCGGGATTTCAGCGAACGCGCCCTGGCTGCCCACCGTGAACTGCGGCGCGACGAAGTACCGGTCGTTATTCATCGCGCCCATGGTGATGGCGTCGGGCGTGGTGCCCGGGGACGAAATCGTGTTCGGATCCGAACCGCCATTCCCGGCGGCAATGACCACAATCACCCCCATCGAGATTGCGTTCTCCATCGCCAGGACCTCTGTATCGTCGGTGATACGCGGCGCCGGAATGCCACCCAGGCTAAGATTGATCACGTCCATGCCGTCGTTCACCGCGTTTTCAACCGCCGAATCGATCGCGCAACTGTTGGTCTCGGTGTTCACTCCCGGCGAGCCGAAGACTTTGTAGTTGCCCAGATAAGCCAGCGGCGCGACCCCGGTAATGGTCGCCAGTGGACCCGTGTTCTCGACGCCCGCGGCGGCCATAGCCGTTCCGGTCCCGTGGCCCACGTCGTCCTGCGCGGAAGTATCCGGGTCGCTTGCGAGGCACTGGCTGATGTAGCTGCGGGCCACGATCACTTTTTGATTGGTGAAAGCCGTATCGCTGGCAACGGTGACCAGCGGAAAGCCGGGCGGCGCCTGGAAGCCGGTATCCTTGAAGCCCGGATGCGAGATGTCGATGCCGGTATCGATCATGCCGATCTTCATACCAGCGCCTTGCGGATATGCGCCCCCCAGGCTCCACGCCTGTGGAACCTTGTGCAGCGGCAAGGCGTGATCCAGCGTCAGTTGGTAGGTGCGCTCGGGCAGCACGCGCCGCACTCCGCGCACGCTCCGTAGACGCGCCACCCGCGCGGCCGGCATCTGCACAAACAGCGCATTAGCTACCGTATCCACCGAGCCGACGATCCGCGCGCCGCGCCGCTCCAGACGGGCGCGCACGGCGGCCTGTCCCAGACGCACCCTGGCGCGGGCCTGCCGCCCCGGATCGCCCAACAGCGCTGCCCGCCGCTGGTTTGGCGAAACCGTGCGCGCGATGTATTGGGCCGCGGATTCCCCGGTTAGTTCCACGATGTAGCGGTCGGGAAGGATCCCGGCGAGCAGAGGGATAGAAAGAAAGTAAATCCAAAGACGTCTCACAGGGGGCTTCCTCAAGGCAACCTGTATATTGTAACTGGTGTGTGGGAGCGCGGCTTACCCGCCGGAATGCACCGCCCGGAGCGAAGCACCGCGGGTCCGGAATTCATCCCCAGATCTGCAATTGCATACGGCAGGTGTTGTCGAGCATGGCGGGCCAGTCTACCGCCAGGAGCACCTTCTGGCCCTGCTTGAGAGGGTCCTGGGTCGTGAAGCGGACCTCGCGGCTGCTAATTTGCAGGGTTTTGCCTACACCAACGGCCGAGATCCTGCCACGCGTCATGCACTGGTAGCGGACGTCCTTCTCAATGGGAAACCGGAGCTTGTCTTGCTGCGGGTCCTTGTCTGGAGCGTTGTTTGCCGTTGACATTTGGGTCGTGCTTTTTAGGTAGTCTAGGTCCCGGTACCCGCCAGCGTCACTTTCTGCGGCGTGCCGCCACCGTTATCGGAGAAGGCCAGCACGGCCCGCCGGGCTCCCGTCGCGGTGGGCTTGAAGGTCACCTGGATCGTGCAGCTCAAGCCCGGTCCCAGTGTGGAGGGCGCCAGCGATGGTAATGGCCGCGACGGTCAACGGCCCACCGCCCTTGTTCGTCAGCGTCAGCGGAGACGGAGCGCTGGTGGCCCCTACCTTCACCCGACCCAGACCGATCGTCGCCGCGCTGAGGCTCACGACGGTGCCTGTGCCCGTCAGCGAAACCGTGTGCGGGCTGCCGGCGGCGTTGTCCGTAATCGTCAGGACGCCGGTCACTACACCTCGCCCCGTGGGTCTGAAGTAGACCGTGATGGTGCACTGCGCGCCGGCCGCCACACTGCCTCCGCATGTGTTGGTCTGTCCAAACTGTGCGCTGGGTACGACGCTGGAGATCGCGAGCGGGGCGGTTCCGGTGTTGCCCACGGGTCGAGAGCCACCGACGGAGCGGCCGGCTGGCTGAAGGCATACAGCCTCGCCGGCGTTGGCTTCGGCCGTGAGAACGCCTCCGTGCTATTCGACAATCTGGTGCGCCACCGGCAGCCCCAGACCGGTGCCATTCTCCTTGGTGGTGAAGAACGGGTCGAAGATCTTGTCACGATCTTCCACCCGGATGCCGCAGCCTTCGTCTTTGATGCGCACCATCACCCGCTCCTCCTGAGGGCAGGCCGCGATCCACACGTTGCCTCCCTCCGGCATGGCCTGGAAAGCGTTGATCAGCAGATTCAGCAGCACCTGTTTCATTAACTCAGCATCGCACTCCACGGGCGCCAGTCCCGCCTGCACGTCTTTGTGCAGCGCAATCGGTCTGCTCGCAATGGCGTGAGACGCCAGCGCGATCACCGAATCCAGCAAACCGGCGAGATCGATGGTCTCATATTTGGGCGGGCGCGGCCGCGCAAAATCCAGGAAGTTGGTCAGCAGCCGATTCAGCCGCTGGCACTCTCTGGCGATGATATCCACACATTCGCCTTGTCTCTGTCCGGCGGGCAAGCTGCGCTGCAGGATCCCGGCGGCGCCCGCGATGCTCGCCAAGGGGTTGCGTATCTCGTGGGCCAAGCCAGCGGATAATTGGCCCGCGGCATACAGCCGCTCGGCCCGTTTCATCTGTTCGAAGTTGCGCTGCAACTCCTGGTACACTTCGCTCAGCCGCCGGCCACGCAGAACAGCGGAATGTCGGTTGCCTGGTCGATTGCCGAATCTGGCAGAGCCTTCCAAGACATAACAATGTCCGGCAGATGCGAGACCCCGGCGAGAAGGGCGGCACGCAGTGGTGCAGCAGGCTGATACACAGGACCGCCGCCATCATCACCAAGCTGCGAGGACCCACTATGTGCTCGCGTTGCACACCGCCTCCAGTGTAGCGCCACGTTATCGTACTGGCAGGTTGGCCGGCTGCGAGCTAACTCCGTTTTGCGCGATCACCACCGGCTGCACACCCGCCGGAGCATTCGCAGGCACGACTACGTCGATCTGATACAGGCCGATGCTGCCCGGCGTCAAACCACTGAACAGCACGTGCGCCGCGACGCCGCCGATGGTCACCGTGGGCGTAACCAGCGTCGAGGCGAGCGGCTGCGCGGGTGTCGCCTCGCCCGAAGGCGGCGGATTGTCCACTGCGCCCAGCCCGTTCGCATAGACGACGATGTACTGGCCCGGTTGGGCCGGATTGCCCGCGGTTACAAGCTGGTAATTCTGGTCCTGCGCGATGGCCAGGTGGTCGCCGTAGGTGAAGATGGCTGGCAGGTAGTGCGAGATCGGAATGGTGTAGGGCACGCTCACATCAGCGACGTTAACTTCCAGTTGCGCGGATGCCAGTCCCTGCAGTTCCCACGGAATCTGCAGGTTGATTTGCGTGGGGCTGACATACCACAGGCGGCCAGGCCATGCCTCGGTGCCGTCCGGCGATCGGAAGCTCACGCCGACTCCGGACATGGAGAATGGCAGGAAGTTCGTGGAGAGATATTGCGTGGCGTCGCTCAGGTTTGTCCCGAAGATCGAAATATAAGAGCCCGGCGCGAGACCCTTGCCCACTTGATAACTGGCGGCATCCACCACCCCATTGGCGCCAATCGACGGCGCCGGACGTACGGTGGCATAGAAGGTAGTCGTGAGGCCGCCCGCCTGGCCCTGGAAGGTCTGATCGCCCGGGGACGATCCCAGATCTACGTTGGCCCACGCAATACCGTAGATGTTGGTCTCGGTGGCCGAGGGACAGGACGACGATGTAGATTGCGATGCGCCTCCCTGCCCAAAGTTGAACGTGGCGGATTGATTGGGGACGGCAATGCCGTATTGGTCCACCACCTTGAATGCCAGATACCAACAGGTGTCGTCCACCGTGCCAAAGAAACTGTTGTCGTACACCGGCAGGATGTCGAACGGCACGCCGTCGCTCTCCAGATACCAATAAGGCACGCGCAAGTTTGTGCCCGGACCGGTGATGGCGATGACGCCATCGTAGATGCCCGGCACGGTGAAGCCACCGCGCAGGAACACCTGGACAAGCCCCTGCTGCCCCGCTTCAAGCTGCAAGGTGCCGGGCGAAGCGCCGACCACATCGCTCGCATCCGCGTCGGGTGAGGCGGGATCGGGCACCCACGAAAGGCTGAAGGTGGCCGTAGTCTTGCCGGTATTGGTGACGGTGAGCGGCACGGTATTAGCCGGCGAGCCCGGCCCCACCCAACCGAACGATACCGTCGAGGGCACAACCGTTGCGCCGGGCGCCAGGGCCGCTGCGGCGTTCAGCTTCCCCGCCCCCACGGAAGTAATCAACGGTTCGCCGGAGTTGGAGTTATCGGCGATGTCGTTGGCATCGATGCTGGCGGTGTTGACCAAGGCCGACTTGATCTGCGCCGCCGAGAAGCCCGGATTCGCCTGCTTCACCAGCGCCGCGGCGCCCGCCACCATGGCGGCCGCAAAGCTGGATCCCTCCACCGTGGTGTAACCGGTCGGGTCGTACAGATCTCCGGTGGGATCGAGCGCTTCGGTAGCGGTATAAATGCCTTGCCCCACCGCCACCAGTTCCGGCTTGATCGAGTAGTCGATGGATGGCCCGCGCGACGTGAAGTCCGTGACCAGGTTGGAGGAGGCGCTCTCTACGTGCAGGGCCGGCGTCAGCGTGGCTTGCACGTTTGAGTTAGATGCCAGATAGGTCTCTAGCGCCGCGCCATCCGCGTTGTCGATCATCATGGCCGGGATGCCGGTGTCTTCGGCTCCCAGATCGCTGAACGGCGGATCGGTGGGGTGGCCCGGATCTTGATAGAGCACCACCCCGATGGCGCCCGCCCGCTGGGCATAGTTGATTTTGGTGGAGAAATCGCAGTTACCCCGCTCGATCACGACAATCGCGCCCGTCAGCGAGCCACCCGGCAAGGCGGAACAGGCCAGGCTCGTGGGGTCCAACGCGGCAACGTCTTGCAGCGTCGCGGTCAGCGGGCCGGTCAGCTTAACGCCATCCCCGACGACCGCGTCCAGCGTTTGCAGATTGGTGGGCACATTCGAGCCGTTGACCGTTACGGCCGCATACAGGAGGTGTGCATTCGTGGATGCGCCGACCGTAATGGCCGAGGGTGCGGTGCCTGGCGAATTGATGGAATTCAGGGCGGGCGCCTGATTGCTGGATAGCGCGTCGTTGCCCGCCGCCACCACCACCGTCATGCCCATCGCCACGGCGTTTTCGACGGCGTACGCGGGGATATCGCAATCGTCCTGATAGGCCGAGGGCACGCCGCTTGTCGCGCAGGCGGGGTCCGTGTCCAGGGGGACACTCAACGGCAGGCTGCCGAAAGCCATCACCGCGATATCCATGTGGTCCGCGATGGCATCTTCCAAGGCCTGAATCACCGCGGCGTACGTGGTTGTGTCGTTGACGCCGGGGGTACCGAAGATCTTGTAGTTGCCGAGCCATGCCTTAGGCGCCACACCGGTGATAGTGGCCAGCGGACCGGTGTTGGTCTCGCCCGCGGCAATCATCGCGAGCGCCGTGCCATGTCCGGAGCGGTCGCGCGGCGTGGTGTCGTCCGGCAGGGCAAACATCGGTTCATAGCTGCGCGCCACGATGATCTTGCCGTTCGTGTAGGCTGTGTCGCCCAGCGGATATCCGGGCGGCGGTTGCAACGACGCATCCTGGAAGGCCGGATGGGTATTGTCGATGCCGCTATCGATGATGGCGATTTTGACTCCGGCGCCGGCGTTCGCCATACCGCCTGAGAGGGCGCTCCACGCCGCGGGCGCGTTCACCAGGCTGACAGCGTCGTTGAGATTCCGCTTGAGGCGCGGCAGGCGGACCACCCGCTTCACTCCGGCGAGCGAACGCAAATCGGCCGCCCGCTCGCGCCGCACGCGGACGAACACTGCGTTCAACAACGTCTGCGCCGAGCCACTGACCCGTATCTTGCGGCGCGCCAGTTCGCCGAGGAGTTGCTGCTGCGCCAATTGCACACGCGCGCGCGCCGCCTGCCGCACCAGCGGTGGATCCTGCAGGATCAGGGCGTACTCTTCCAGGCGGGTTTGCGCGAGGGCTTGGAAGCAGACCAGCGGAAGGGCGAGAAGGAGTAACAGACATTTCATCGGCGGCCCATATGGATCTGTGCCGTCGTGAATCGATAGCTCTCCGAGTCATTTTAAGCGTGGGGCGGCGGGCCTCGCCCCGCACATAGGCGTTAAAATCAGCCGCAGCACACCAAAGCGGGCTGTGGACGACGGGCATGGCGTTTCCAAGATCTTACGGCCGGTGCGGCATACTTTGACGCCTGTGGTTGGACCCCGGTTGTGCAGGATTGGGCAGAATTGTGCACCCGGGGTGCGTTGGGGGCCGTATACAAATTCGACCGAACAAAGCCATTTTAGCCTTTTAAATCAATGAGTTGACATACTGCAACCACTCAAATCCGGCCGATGGCAGTGGGGCGGAGCCGGTTGGGACCGGTCCGGGCAGCGGATGGCGAACTGGGCGAAGAAGGCTTAAAACGGAGGGCCGTGGGGCGATTCGTGGGGCAAAGGAATTCCGTTGTCAATGAAGCGGCGGGATGTGAGGCGGAGCGCCGAGCGGCCGAGTTGGAAGACACTTGCTTCTCGATGCGAGCATAGCACGGCGGCGACGGGGATTCGACTTTGCGATTGGCGTTGAGCGTTTGTTTTCAATGGATCCTTGTTGCGCCGAGTTGTGTGATCGTCGAGTCGCCTGGCGAACTTTCGCTCTCCGAGCGGGTCCCGGGCGACCCGAAGGGGACCGCAGGACTTGCACAAAAGCGGGGTGCCCGCGTGCGGGACCAAGCGGGGAGGAACTTGGCAAGGAGTCGGTGGTTGGGGCATGCTAAA
>OCTA010004122.1_pt1 | contig 12757 bp, 7 predicted proteins | sample 1538991 | NCBI WGS metagenome assembly OCTA01 (sample SAMEA3539302, study PRJEB22396) | soil metagenome | biome: tundra; feature: field; material: soil | place: USA | collected 2010-05 | depth 0.15 m
TACTCGATTCCTCCAAACAATTGATTCTGTTCGAGTTATAGCCGGACAGTTGTGAGTTGCCTTGATCGCCGACTTTTCGCTGACGTCGTAAACGCCAGTCGCCTTCAGGTGAGAGGTGATCTCGCTGACTGACAGCGAGTTTGCCGCAGCAAGATCGCCAATCGCAGCGCCGAGTCGCCGGTCGAGGGTTGAATGTGGTCCCACTTAACTGAGTCTAGTTCAGTTCAGGTTCCCCATAGTCGAACGAGGTCGGTGCAACTGGATGCTGTTTTGAGCTTATCGCGTGCTACTTGGAAGCCCCCCCAGGTTCGGCCGTCGACGCCTGTGCTCTGGCATGCTGTTGATTCCTCCCGTGAAACGCCCCTCACGGAAATAGGTCCCCGCACGTCGGCTCGTGCCCGCTAATCGATTTCTCTCCTTGCACTTGGCCGCGCTTGGGGTAACGCCCATTGGGCGGACCCGCGGGTCCGCGGCCGACGCCCTCGTCGGCCGGTCGCGGTTGTCACGAGTCCTTCGAGCGAAGAGCGGGTACGGGAAAACACGCAGACCAGGGGGCCCCGCCAACCCCGCAGCGCCCCAGTCCCGAGGCTACTGCGCGCAACCGGGGTAGCGCAGCATCGCGACCGTGGCCTCGCCCGGACCCGTGAGCGTTACCACGTAGAGGCGATCATATTCGTCGTCCGCGATCGGCGGCACGTCGCCGCCGCCCAGCCGTTTGACGATACCCGGGATCGTCGTCGCCTGTCCCACCACCAGAACGGAACCGCCTGGCTCCCGCGCGCGCAGGCGCGCCGCGACGTCGATATCCGCGGCAATCACCTCCGGGCGGATGCCGAGCTTATTCGCCAGCGGCGCGGCGGTCTGCTGCGTGCGGACGAGTTCGGTGACGTAGATGGCTTTCACGCCGGCGCCGGCCAATATCCGGGCCAGCGTTTCCGCGCGGCATCGTCCGGCTTCGGTGATCCCCACGTCCGCGCTCATGCCGCCGGCCCGCTCGGCGTGGCGCACCACAAACACGGTTCGCGCCGGCTCGGCCGCGCGCGCGAGAAGGCAAACGGCCAGCAGCGCCAGCAGGCGGAGTCCGAAAGTCGGGGTTGGCCTCATTAGCGCCAGTATACTCCAAGCGGCTTCCGGGGTTGACGAGGGCCGGTCGCAGCTAACAAGGGGGCAGGGTCGAAAAACCGTCTCGAACGCCGGGGAATCCCCTCGCCGAATTCTTACGCCCCTCCGGGGCTGGGGGTTTCAGGAACGGTTCCCCACGGCTTACGCCGTGGGCTACTATCTTGCGCCCCTTCGGGGCTGGGCCGGAGAATCCCTCGAACATCGAGGAATCTGCCTGCCGGCGTTTTTCATGAATTTCCGCGGGCCGCAGGCCCTCTACAACAGGGTCGAAAAACCGTCTCGAACGCCGGGGAATCCCCTCGCCGAATTCTTACGCCCCTCCGGGGCTGGGGGTTTCAGGAACGGTTCCCCACGGCTTACGCCGTGGGCTACTATCTTGCGCCCCTTCGGGGCTGGGCCGGAGAATCCCTCGAACATCGAGGAATCTGCCTGCCGGCGTTTTTCATGAATTTCCGCGGGCCGCAGGCCCTCTACAACAGACCAGGAGGTCCGCCCCACTGGGCACGCACGCAGACAGTTATAATCCTGGTTTGCTTTCAAGTCGAATTGGCATTCTTACCATTGCCGCGTTTGCGGCTTGCGCCCTGGCGGGCGGCGCGCAGCGCGAGGAAACGCCCTGGACGGGCATATTACGCGATGGCCGCGGCCAAGCCATCGTGGGCGCTACGGTGAACGTGCAGTCTGGCGCTGTTCGCGGGACGGCAACCACCGGAAAGGACGGCCGATTCGCTTTCCGCGCGCTGCCGGCCGGCGAGTATTCCATCCGCGCCGAGTACCAAGGCGCGACTGCAGCCTGCCCCAGGACCGTTCGACTGCCGGACGACGGTGCGACAGCGGTTCTGGAGTGGCCCGCAAATGGCGCGCTGTCGCTGGGACGGGACACAGCCGCGCGGGAGGGCGCGGGCGGCGAGCAATTGTCGGGCAAAGCCGTCTCCGAGTTGCCTCTGAACAAACGCGATTTCAGCCAGTTGCTCCTGTTGGCGGCCGGCACCATGACCGACGCCAACGGCGCGGCGAATTTCACCCAGCAGTTCGCCGTCAACGGCCAGCGCGGCACGGCGGCCGTGTTTGCCATGGACGGCGCCGACAGCACCGACCCCGAGATGGGCGGCGGCACGTTCACGAATTTCAACGTCGACGCCGTGCAGGAGATCCGCTCCAGCTCGGGCTGGATGCCCGCCGAGATCGGGCGCGGAGCCGCTGGTTTCACCGACATCATTACCAAGTCGGGAACCAATTCGGCGCACGGATCGGCGTTCGAGTTCCTTCGCAACGCCGCGCTCGACGCGCGCAATTTCTTCGATCGGCGCTCCGTCGCGAATCCGGGCCGCATTCCTCCATTCATTCGCAATGAGTTTGGTATCACAAGCGGCGGCCCCCTCGCGATACCGGGCGTGTACAACGGCCGCAACCGGACTTACTACTTCGCCGAATACCAGGGATTCCGTCAGGTGCTCAGTTCCACTCAGGTGATCCCCGTTCCCACCGCCACCGAGCGTGCCGGGCGCGATATCACCGCTTTTCCCGGCGACACGCTCTTCATTCCGGTGGACCCGCGCATTGCGGCGTTGCTCGGGCGTTACCCACAGCCGAACGACCCGCAGGGCCCGTACGGCGCGCGCACCTATGCCGCGTCGTCGAAGGTCACCACGGTTTCGGACCAGTTTTCGGTCCGCATCGATCATAGGATTTCGGACAAGTCGCAGTTGTTCGGACGCGTGAGCATGGACAACGTCAAGGGTCCCACCACAAATCCCAGCCAGACAATCATCGATCCGAGTTTCGCGGTGGAGTTCAAGAACCGACAGACCAATGCCGTCCTTACGTACATAGGGACGCCCTCGCCGGCATTCACGCTGGAATCCTCCGTGAGTTTCACTCGCGCGACGCCATCCTTTCCCACTGTGAGCGGAACGGGCCCGGCGCTGAAGTTCGGCGATGGCCTGTATGAGGCGTACAACAACGCCGCCGGGTCCATCGTCGCGGAATACGGCAACCTGTTTCAGGTCCGTCAGAATTTCACCTGGATTCGGCGCAAACATACCTTCAAAGCGGGCGGAGAGGTGCGGGCGAACCGCGATACCACATTCTACGGAATCAGCCCCAACGGCGAGTACCAGTTTGGCGGCGGCGTGGCGTACTCGCCCGTCGCCATCCGTTCCGTCAGCGGAACTCACGACATCGCCGCCGGCGCCCCATTGCCGGACGCACTCTCAGGCTTGCTGACGGCCAGCGCCTTCACGTACACCACCGCCGTGGCGCCGCTCCTGTTCGCGCAGGGCAATCACATTGGCGATTCGGCGGTCCACCGCGATGCGTATAACTTCTACTTTCAGGACAGTTGGAAGCTATCCAGCCGCCTGTTGCTGAACTATGGCTTGCGATATGAGATCGACTCTCCGATTCGCGAGCCCGCCAAGCGTGGATCTGCGCCGGTATTGGGTGGAACGGGGTTGCCCGGTTCGGAATTGATAGTCAACCCCGATCCGCCTTACAAGCTCGATAAGAACGGGTGGGGCCCACGGCTTGCCTTGGAGTGGCGCGCCGCAGAAAACCTGACCGTGCGCGCGGGTGGGGCCATCACCACGTTGCTGACCAACATCTGGCAGGATAACTGCCTCACGGGCAGCACGCCGTTCGTGGTGTATCCGCGCCTCACGGCTGCGCCCGGTCAGCCCATTCGTTTCGGCACCACCGTCACGCCGCAGCAGTTGCCCGTTGCCTACACCACCGGCGGACAACCCGTATTCGCATCCGGCAGCTCCAAGCTGGTCCCCGGGAATACCTTGATGGACGTGCTCCGGTATGAGCGGGACCTCGCCGCGCTATCGCCCGATCACCAGGTTACGCCGCTCACCACCGCGGGGATTGGCAGCGGCTTCGGCAACGGGTGGATGGGCACATGGACGGCAGGCATCGAGCGAAAGTTCGGCGGCGCCACGCTGAATGCGGCGTACGTGGGCACGGCCGGCGTCAAGCTGCCCGTTATCGACTATCCGAACGGCTTCACCGGCGCCAGCCCGGCGTTTGCGCCGTACACGCAGTTCGACTCTTCGGGCCGCGTCACCGGCGGTTATGGGCCAGTCACCTTGATGACCAACCGATCCCACTCCAGTTACCACGCCTTGCAGGTTTCCGCGCAGAACAACCTGACCTCATGGGGTCTCGGTTTTCAGGCCAGCTACACGTTTTCCAAGTCCATTGACGACGCCAGCGCCGTGTTCGGAGGATTTTTGTCAGGCTCCTCGGGAGCCGTCTCGCAGACGGCTCCGCAAGATCCATTCCACACGCGAGCCGAAAAGGGGCCGTCGTCGTTCGACATCAGCCACGCTCTTACGTTCAGCATTTTCCAGGATCTCCATGCCGATCGCCTGTGGCTCCTGCGGCCCTTCGGCGGGACGCTGACCGGTGGCTGGCAACTGCTGGGCATCGGGACCCTTCAGACCGGCTCTCCATTCACCATCTACTCGGGCGTTCAGCAGACCGGCGCGGGCTCGGGTGGAACCGACAGGCCCGATCAGATTGGCCAGCCCGATCTTTCCACCAGCCGCACGGTGCGCGAGGATTACTTCGGGCGCGGCGCCAACAACGCTTCGTTCTTCTATGTTCCGATCGGCGTGCCGGGCGGTACCGGCCCGAATCAGGGGCGCTTCGGCTCGCTGGGGAGGAATACGCTACGCGGGCCGGGATTTAGAAACCTCGACGTGGCGCTGATCAAGGACACGCCCATTGGGAAGCGGGCGGGAGGGGAATCGACCTCAGTCCAGTTCCGCGCCGAGTTCTTCAATGTGTTCAACCTCGTGAACTTCGGCCTGCCCTCGAACACCGTGCTGGGCCCCGGCTTCGGAGAGATCAGCCGCACGGCGAGTTCGTCCCGGCAGATTCAGTTCTCCCTGAAGCTCCTATACTGAGCCAATCCCGTGTAACTCACTGGCCGCCTGCAACGTTTAATGAACCGAGGGCAAGAATTAACAGTTATGTCTCGAAGATGGCAGCTATCTCTCCTACCCCTTTCCGTGGCCCTGCTTACGGCTGGGGACCAACCCCAACCCTGGAAGGACAAGCAGATTGCCGATTGGAATGACGGCGATACGAAGCAAATCCTGACCGACTCGCCTTGGGCGAAAACCGTCAAACCGGCCGTTGACCCAGCCGCGAATACGGCGCAACGCCGTCCGGCCGCCGGCAGAGGCCGCGGCGGAGGTATTGGCATCGGCGGCATTGGGATCGGCATACCCGGCATAGGCGGCATGGGCCGGCGTGGCGGCGGTGGCTATCCTGGCGGCGGAGGCTATCCCGGCGGGAGTACCTATCCTGGCGGGAGCACCTATCCCGGTGGGAGCACCTATCCCGGTGGGACCAACGGCGGGAGCGGTTATCCCGACGACCAGACCAATGGCGGGACCAACACGCGTAACAACCAGCCGCCGGAGCTTACGCTCCGCTGGGAAAACGCGCTTCCCATCCGCGAGGCGGTGCTCAAGGCCCGCGACACGAATGCGCCAACCCTGGACGATGGTTACTATGCCCTGGCAGTCTACGGCGTTCCGAGCCGCATGGTCACCGGCGACTCCCGGACCCTGGCGAGCAAGTTGAAAGGCTTGGCCACGATCAAGCGCGACGGACAGAAGGACCTGAAACCTTCCAGCGTCCTGGTGTTGCAGCGCGATAGCGGGCCGGTTTTCGTCTACCTGTTCGCCCGCCCGAACCCGAAGAAGAAGACGGCCATCAAGCCGGAAGACAAGCGCATCGAGTTCGACGCGCAGATTGGCCGTCTGAAGTTCGGGGAGTCCTTCTTCCTGGAGGACATGGTCTACAAGGGCAAGCTCGAGATCTGACGGCTACTTGATTTCTCCCGTCGACAGGATCCGCGACTCGGCCTGGAACTTCTTGTAGGCGCTGAAGTCGATTTGCGTGTCGATGCGCAGGCCTTTCACCAGGAGCACGCGCGCGCCAGCGGTCACGGCCACTCGTTTGGGCAGCCATACCTCGTTGTTCACCCGCGCCAATTCGATCGTGATGCGGCTCCCCTTGGACAGGCGCACCAGAAACAGTCCCAGGGAGATGGTATCCAGGCTATCGATTTCCACTTTTACCGGGTAGTAGTCGGACTTCTCGATCCAAAAGCGGCAGTGGACCTTGGGGAACATCGCGCGCGACAGTGTCGTCGCGCCCTTGAAGCCGCGGCGCGGCGTGGCCTCGACGACCCATGCGTCGTGTCCGTCGATGGCCTCTTCGCCCGCCAGGCGGAAGTCGAACGCTTCGGGCAATTCCTTCAGCGGTTCGCGGCGGCGCTCGTCCCGCTTCTTCTCCGCCTCCGCGATGCGCTTCTGGCGCTGCTCCTCGGTTTCCTTGCGCCGCTCCTCGTTGTTCTTCCGGAGCTTCTCCTCTTCCTTCTTCTGCTCGGCCGGCGGCAGCGGCTTGTCGTCGCGCGCCACCAGGCGGCGGTAGGGAGAACCTTCGAGCAGCGTGATGTCCCAGGTCTGGATCTTGCGGTCCTTCACGCGGCCCGAGCCGTCCAGCACCCGCAGGTCCTGGCGCTCCAGGTAGGTGTAGTTCCGGGAGATCGCCTCGTTGCGGTCGTTTACCTGGATGGCGCGCCGGACGATCTCCTTGGCATCCTGCGCCGCCAGGATAGCGGGAATGCACGCGGCGATGGCGAAGAGGCGCACCACTTCAACATACAACGCGCGTCTCGCGCGGCGTTCAGGGCTCGTCACTAACCGTACCAACCGCTCCCTGGCGGTCGCGGCTCCGCCCCCGATTCCGAGCCGGGCCCAGGCGAGATGGCATGTTTGTCGACAGGCCATCAGGCGATCAATTTCTCGAGGCGCGACCCCTGCCGCACGATGGTCTGGTTGCGCTCGGGCCCGGTGGAGATGCAGCCCACTTCCACGCCCATCCGGCTCTCCAGGAATGCGAGGTAGTCCTTCGCCTTAGCCGGCAGTTGGTCGTACGAATCGACGCCGAACGTAGAGGTCCGCCAACCTGGAACGGACTCATACACCGGTTCGACGGTTTCGATTTCGGCCACCGTGGAAGGCATTTCGACAAGTTCCCGTCCGCCGCGGCGATAGGCCACGCAGACCGGAATCTCTTCGAACTCGTCGAGCACGTCGAGCTTGGTGACCACGATGCTGTCGAAGCCGTTGATCTCCGCGGTATAACGCAGCAGCGGCGCATCGAACCACCCGCAGCGCCGGGGGCGGCCGGTTACCGCGCCGAATTCGTTGCCCCGCTTGCGAATCTGGTCGCCCACGCCATCCAGCGCCTCGGTGGGGAACGGTCCGCCGCCCACGCGCGTGATGTAGGCTTTCGAAACCCCAATCACGCCGTCGATTCGCGTCGGCGCCACGCCCGTGCCAGTGCAGGCGCCGCCCGCACTGGCGCTCGACGAGGTGACGAACGGGTAGGTGCCGTGGTCGATGTCGAGCATGGTTCCCTGGGCGCCTTCGAACATGACCGCCTTGCCATCGCGGATCGCCGCGTTCAGCAGCGCCGCCGTGTCGCACACCATCGGCCGGATGCGCTCGGCGAACGCTTCGTACTCGCCGCGGATGCGCCGCAAATCCAACTCGTCGTAGATGCCGAGCGCCTTGGCGATGGCGACCTTCTCTTCCATCACGGAATCGTACTGCGCCCGGAACGCCTCCGTGTTCATCAGGTCCGCGATGCGTATGCCGCGCCGCGCGGTCTTGTCCTCGTAGCAGGGACCGATGCCGCGCGAAGTGGTGCCGATGGAGATGCGGCCCGGCCGGCCTTCCGACATCTTCTCCATCATGCGGTGCGCCGGGAACAGCACATGGGCGCGGTTGCTGATGAAAAGGCGGCGCGCCACCGGCACGCCCGCCGATTCCAGCGCGTCGATTTCCACGAGCAGCGCGGCCGGGTCGATCACCAGGCCGTTCCCGATCACTGCCAGTTTGCCGGGTCGCAGGATGCCGCTCGGAATGAGCTTCAGCACGAACTTCTTCTCGCCGATAAATACCGTGTGGCCCGCGTTATGGCCGCCCTGATATCGAGCGACGATATCGAACCGTTCCGAGAACAGGTCGACGATCTTACCCTTGCCCTCGTCTCCCCACTGGGAGCCCAGGATGATGACGTTTCGCATTTTGTCCAAACGCGTCCATTTTAGCGTAGTGGAGCGCGCACGCTATAATTAGTCGGTATGACGCCGACCGAAAAGATTTGGCACAACGGGCGCTTCATCCCCTGGGAAGAAGCCACGATTCACGTCCTCTCGCACGTGGTGAACTACGGCACCTCGGTATTCGAAGGTATCCGGTGCTATTCCACGCCCGCTGGACCGGCCATCTTCCGTCTGGACGAGCACATCCGGCGCATGTTGAATTCCGCCAGGATTTACCGCATGGAGGACATCGGCTTCACGGCGGCCGAACTGGCCGAAGCGATGAAGGAACTGGTGCGCTTGAACAAGATGGACGCGTGCTATCTGCGCCCCATCGCGCTGCGCGGTTACGGGGAAATCGGGGTCAACGGGCTCAAGAACCCCATCGACGTTTACATTGCTTGCTGGGAATGGGGCAAGTATCTTGGCGAGGAAGCGCTCGCGCAAGGCGTGGACGTGTGCGTCTCCAGTTGGACCCGCATCGCGCCGAATACGCTGCCGGCCCTCGCTAAGGCGGGCGCCAACTACATGAACTCGCAGCTCGTCAAGATGGAAGCCCTGGTCAACGGCTACAGCGAGGGCATCGCGCTCGACGCGGCCGGCTACGTCAGCGAGGGATCGGGCGAGAACGTCTTCGTCGTGCGCGACGGTAAGATCCTCACTCCGCCGCTGGGCGCTTCGGTGCTCCCGGGCATCACCCGCGACAGCGTCATCGCGCTGGCGGGCGATCTGGGAATCCCGGTGGTAGAGACCATCGTCCCGCGGGAACTGCTGTACATCGCCGATGAAGTATTCTTCTCCGGCACCGCCGCCGAGATCACGCCCATCCGCTCGGTGGACCGCATTACCGTCGGCAAGGGACGGCGCGGCCCGGTCGCGGAGCAACTGCAGAAGGAGTTCTTCGGAATCGTCCACGGCTCGAAGCCGGACCGCTACGGGTGGCTTTCGCCGGTTTATGCCGGCCAGCCGGCCATGGCGAAGTAGAACGCCTGGTGGACGAGGCGGCGCGGGTGGACGACGAACTGTACATGGCGATCCGGCCGATGCTGGCGGTGAGCCGCGGGACGCTGTGGCTGATGAGCACGCCGTTCGGCAAGCGCGGGTTCTTCTACGAAGCGTGGGCGCGGGGCGGGCCGGAATGGGAGCGGATTCAAGTGACGGCGGAGGAGTGCCCGCGGATTCCACGCGAGTTTCTGGAGGAAGAGCGGGCGGCGATGGGGGACCGCTGGTCCCGGCAGGAGTACTTGTGCGAGTTCGAAGACTCGGTGAGCGGGGTGTTCGACCGGGCACTGGTGGAGCGCGCGATCACCTACGAGTGGAGCCTCTGGCATACCGGTAGACCGCGATGGACTGGCACTTCGTAGGAGTGGACCTGGGGCAGGCCAAGGACTTCACGGCGATCGCGGCGGTGGAGCGGGCGGAGTTGACGGGCGCGATACCTGGAGCGGCTGGTGTGACGGGAGGAAGGAGTAAAAAGCGGCTGTTGCCGGGCCGCGCATCTGTGCCGGGCAGCAAGGTAATATGATGAGCTTTGACTATTGTTTCCAAACGAACAGTGAACCGACAGGCTTCCTATGGCCAGACTTGAGGATCTCAAACGAGGCGCCACCGCCAAAGGAATCCTGCCCGATTGCCTCGTCACGGTGATTGACGTCAAGTGGTACGGTTCGGCGGCAGTCGAGCTCATCTACAAAGACCCCGCCGGGAAGCCCAACGTGGTGCTCCTTTACCGGGATCGCGAGCCCACCCTGGAAATCGCTGAAACCGGCTGGCCGTGGAGCTTCGACGGCGACGGGAAGCTGTTTCGGCTGGTCTCTGAGGCGCACCGGATCAACCTCGCTCATCTATTCGATCCGCTTCTCGCCATCCACACCTCGATGGTCGACCCGTTGCCGCATCAGATCACTGCCGTCTACGGCGAGATGCTGCCGCGGCAACCGCTCCGCTTCCTCCTGGCGGACGACCCCGGCGCCGGCAAGACGATCATGGCCGGTCTGCTCATCAAGGAACTGCTGATCCGCGGCGACCTGCATCGCTGCATGATCGTATGTCCCGGCAATCTCGCCGAGCAGTGGCAGGACGAACTCTACCAACGGTTCCAGCTTCCCTTCGAAATCCTGACGAACGACAAGCTCGAATCGGCGCGCACCGGCAACTGGTTCGCCGAGAATCACATGGCCATCTGCCGCCTGGACAAACTGAGCCGCAACGAGGACGTCCAGGCGAAGTTGGCCAACACCGACTGGGACCTTGTGGTTTGCGACGAAGCCCACAAGATGTCGGCCACCTTCTTTGGCAACGAGGTCAAGTACACCAAACGTTACCGCCTTGGCCAACTCCTCGGCCAGCTCACGCGGCATCTGCTGCTCATGACGGCGACGCCGCATAACGGCAAACCGGAAGACTTCCAGTTGTTCCTGGCGTTGCTGGATAGCGACCGTTTCGAAGGCCGGGCACGCGACGGCGTGCATACCGTCGATGTTTCCGACCTGATGCGCCGGCTGGTCAAGGAACAACTGCTCAAGTTCGACGGAACGCCGCTGTTCCCCGAGCGGCGGGCATACACCGTCGGCTACAAGCTGTCCGATGCGGAAGCATCCCTATACAAGAGCGTTACCGATTACGTCCGCGAGGAATTCAACCGCGCCGATGCGCTGGAGAACGAAGGCCGCAAAGGAACGGTCGGGTTCGCTCTGACCATCCTGCAACGGCGGCTGGCGTCTTCGCCCGAGGCAATCCTACAATCCCTTCGGCGCCGCAGGGAACGGCTCGAGCGGCGCCTGCGCGAAGAACAGATCCTCAAACGCGGAGCGGCTCTCCAGGACAACGACGTCCAGGGATTGCCCATTCTCACCGAAGAAGACATCGACGATCTGGACGACGCGCCCGGCGCGGAGGCGGAGGAGACCGAAGAGACGGTCGTCGATCAGGCAACGGCGGCGCGCACCATCGCGGAACTCCAAGCCGAGATCGAGATCCTGAAGAACCTTGAAGGGTTGGCCCTGAAGGTCCGCCGCAGTGGAACGGACAAGAAATGGGAGGAGTTGTCGTCCATCCTGCAGAACCGCGCCGAGATGTTCGATGCTCAGGGGCACCGGCGAAAGCTCGTCATCTTTACCGAACACCGCGATACGTTGAACTATCTTAGTGAGCGGCTCCGCGCGCTCCTCGGCGCTCCCGAGGCGCTCGTCACCGTTCACGGCGGGATGGGCCGTGAGGAGCGCACCAAAGCCCAGGAGGCATTCAAGCAGGACAAGGACGTTCTCATCCTGTTGGCTACCGACGCCGCCGGCGAAGGCATCAACTTACAGCGCGCGCATCTGATGGTCAACTATGACCTGCCCTGGAACCCGAACCGTCTGGAACAGCGGTTCGGCCGCATTCACCGCATCGGGCAGACCGAAGTATGCCATCTCTGGAACCTGCTGGCGGAAGAGACGCGCGAGGGCGACGTATACAAGCGCCTCCTCGAAAAGATCGAGTTGGAGCGGGAGGCACTTGGTGGAGGGGTCTTCGATATCCTGGGCCAACTCTTCCGCGAGCAACGGCTCCGCGACCTGCTGATTGAGGCGATCCGGTACGGTGACCGGCCTGAGGTCAAGGCCCGTCTGCATCAGATCGTCGACAACCTGACTGACCGAAAGCACTGTCAGGAGCTCCTCGAAGAGCGGGCTCTGGCGAACGACAGCATGGATGCATCTCAGGTCCAGAGGATCCGGGAGGACATGGAGCGATCCGAAGCACGTCGCCTGCAGCCGCACTTCATCGAATCGTTCTTCCTGGAGGCCTTCCGGCTGCTGGGCGGCTCCATCAAAGAGCGCGAGACCAGACGCTACGAAATCACGCACGTACCCGCCCTGATCCGCCAGCGGGACCGTCTGATCGGCGCCGGCGAGCCCGTCCTGGGTAAGTATGAACGGATCACCTTCGAGAAGTCCCTCCGCGCGGTGCCCGGCCAACCGCTGGCCACTTTCGTCTGTCCGGGCCAGCCACTCCTGGGCGCAACCATCGATCTCATCCTGGAACGCAATCGGGACCGCTTGAAGCGCGGCACGGTCCTGGTAGACCCCGACGACCCCGGTGAAGCTGTCCGCGCGCTTTTCTACCTGGAGCACACCATCCAGGATGGCCGCACCGACAAGGCCGGCAACCGCCGCGTGGTCTCCCGGCAACTGCAGTTCGTGGAGACGGATTCCACTGGTTCCACCAGGAACGCCGGTTACGCCCCTTACCTGGACTATCGGCCAGCGACGGCTGAGGAACGGACCAGCCTGGCTGCAACCCTCGAGTCCCAGGCATGGCTAAAGGGCGACCTGGAATCGGTGATCGTTGGCCACGCGATTGGCAATCTCGTTCCGATACACCTCGGCGAAGTGAGAAATCGCCGCGAGGACTTGGTGACAAGGACCATGGCGGCGGTCAAGGACCGGCTGACCAAAGAAATCACCTACTGGGATCATCGCGCCAACCAGCTCAAGGACCAGGAACTGGCCGGCAAGACCA
>OCTA010004124.1_pt1 | contig 12756 bp, 9 predicted proteins | sample 1538991 | NCBI WGS metagenome assembly OCTA01 (sample SAMEA3539302, study PRJEB22396) | soil metagenome | biome: tundra; feature: field; material: soil | place: USA | collected 2010-05 | depth 0.15 m
CCCCGAAATCAGGCCATAGGGAGAGTCCCTCATTCTCGTTTGGGTTGAAACCCTAAGGGGGGGCGGGCCGTCCATCCCGTATAATAGCGCTTGACGTGATGCGCATCGCGCTTCCGCTGGGATGCGCAGAGTGCCCACGGAGTGGAAATCACAGACTACCACTGAAAACATGAAGAAGCACATCAATGTCCATCCGGGCGAGCTCCTGCGTGAAGAGTTCCTTGGACCGATGGGAATCACTGCGTACCGGCTCGCCAAGGATGCGAGACTGCCGCATCAGCGGGTCAACGAGATCGTCAACGAAAAGCGCGGCATCACGGCAGAGACCGATCTCCATCTCTGCACGTATTTTGGTCAGGCCCCCGGCTACTGGCTGCGGGTGCAACTCGCCTACGACCTGCGCGAGGCCATCAACACGGTCGGGGACAGGATCAAGGCCAGCGTCCATCCCCTCAAGGCCGCCTGAGATAGAAAAAGCCCCCGGCTTATCTTCGAATCCCACGACGTCATTCGTCGTAGACAGTTGAGCGGTGGCCTACGGCCACGACAATAACGATCAGAAGTTCGTTTTCGAGGCGGCAAAGGATTCGCCAGTCGCGGACGCGATAGCGCCAGAATCCTTTTTTGTCGCCGCGAAGCGGCTTCCCGAATTGCGTGGGGTCGGCGCAACCGCGAATCCGCCCGTCGAGAAAACGGAAGATTTCGGCAGCTGCGGAAGGACCAAGTGCGCGGAGGTGGCCGGCGGCGGCTTCCTCAACCTGGTAGTCCCAGCTCACGTTTTAGTTCCTCGCCAGTGTAGAGCCGCGTTTTATTTCCGAGGTGATTTTCCCAGCTCTCGGAGGCCAGGCGATAATCGCGCTCGTCTTCGATGGCATCGAGCAATGTCTTTGCCATCTTTTCGAGCCGGGCCAGGCTTACGTCAGGCGTCTTGATGCCAGCGCCGAGGGCGGCGCGCTTGATGAAGGCAGCAACGGAGATACCGCGCTTGCGAGCGGCCGCTGCGATCTGGCGTTTCTCCTCCTGGCTGAGGCGAATGGACGTTGGGACGGCTTGGACGGGCATGTAGCGCATAATGTAGTTATTGCAGGCCAGGTCAAGCCGCCTGGGGCGAGCGAAAGGTTGCAGGGAAACGGCAGCTGAGCTTCGCGATCGCGCGGCGCTGTAAGCCTTGGGCGACGGCATTACGCCGCCCGGGCTCAGACCGCTGGTTCGTCCGGCCGCAGATACCGGGCGACATCGATCAGGCTTAGGCCCGGAACGCGCCGGAATTCGCCATCGTTCAAAGTCGCCAGCGGATCATCGTAATGAAGCGCCGTCGCTGCGATCAGCAGGTCGTAGGGCCCAATCATCGTCCCTGCGGCTTCCAGTGCCGCCCAAAGCCCCGCGTGTTGCCGGGCGAGGGCGAGATCGAAGTCGATCGTCTCCACCTGGGCCAGGATCCACTCGACGAACCGGGCGCGGGTTTGCCTCCGCGCAGGCGGCTTGGCGCGTTCGACGCCATGCAGGAGTTCGGCGGCGGTGATGGCAGCGATGCGAAAGGTCTCCTTTTCGTGCGCTGCGAACAGGGCGCCGAGGTCCAGCCGCTGCCTTTCCGCGGCGATCAGAACGGACGTGTCGAGGATCACTCCCATTTTGAAACGACGGGGCCAAGCCGACTGCGAGAATCGTTCAGGTCGCGCTCGAAACTGGCGGCCTCCTCCGCGCCAAGGGCGGGGCGTTTAGGCCATAGAGCGGCCAACTCCCGTCCGGTTTTTGGCCGGCTTGCCGGGCTGAGTTTGACCATCGGTTTCCCCCCTTTGACGAGGATCGTGGTTCCCCCTTGGTAGTGGACTCGGCTGACGAGTTCGGAGAAATTCCGGGCGGCCTCGGTGACGGTGATTTGTTTGTGGACCATATCAGATAATGCGTATAATCATATTATCAGATTAATCAACACGAATCCGACTCGTTGTCGATTCCTGCCGAAATAGTAGCAAGTCAGTTCGTCGCCGAGGCGATCGCCAACGCCTGACCCCTTACGGCGAGGGCAGGTCGGAGGCGGACCAGCCGCCACCGATCGCGGCGATCAGGGCGACCGAGGAGGTCAGGCGGCTCTGCTGGATTCCGAGAAGGGCCTCGCGGTTGCTCAGCTCCGTGACCTGCGCGGAGGCGACCGTCGTGAAGTCGACCGTTCCGGCGTTGTATTCATTGAGGGCGATCTTGGCCGCGTCCGTGGCCTCGCCGACGGCGGCGCGCTGGATCGTCTCCTCCTCGCTGAGGATCCGCAGCGTGGAGAGGGAGTCCTCGACCTGCTGGAAGGCATTGAGGACGATCTGGCGGTAGCCGGCGACGCTCGCCTGGTACGCCGCCTTCGCGGCGAGCACCTGGTCGTGCCGCTGGCCCCAGTCGAGGAGGGCGTCGGTGATGTCTCCTCCAAGGGACCAGAACCTAAAAGGCGCAGAAAAAAGGCTGTGCAGCGGGGTGCCCTGGTACCCGGCCGAGCCCGTCAATGAGACCGCCGGAAAATATGCCGAGGTCTGGATCCCGACCCTGGCATTGGCCGCGGCCACACTCCGCTCGGACTGCGCGACGTCGGGGCGCCGTTCCAGAAGGTCAGATGGAAGGACCGCCGGGACCGCGGGCGCCTCGGGAATGGGGTCCGTCCGGGAATCGACGGAAAAATCCGCCGGAAGCCTGCCGAGGAGGACCGCGATCGCGTGCTCGAGCTGGGAGCGGGCGACTCCGACGTCCAGGAGCTGCGCTCGCGCGTCGTCGAGCTGGGTCCGGGCCGAGATGACATCGCTCTTGGCCGCGACGCCGGCGTTGTACCGGTTCGTCGAGATCGTCAGGGTCCGCCGGTAGTCCGTGACGGCATCGGTAAGGAGCTGCTTCTTGGCATCGGAGACCCGGAGCTGGATGTAATCCTGGGCCAGGGCCGACTGGACGGAGAGGGTGACGGCGGCGAGTTCGGCGGCGCTCGCCTGGGCGGCTGCGACGTCGGCTTCGGTTGTGCGGCGTATCCTGCCCCAGAGGTCGGGCTCCCAGGAGGCCTGGAGAGCCCCCTCAAAGAGGGTCACGGTCGGCGCCGATGCCGACGACTTGGACGGCCCGTTGGAGCGGGAGGCGGAACCCATCGCGGATACCAGAGGGAAAAAGGCCGTGCGGTCCGACCTCGCGAGCTGGCGGGCCTCCTCATAGTTGGCCGCAGCCTGGAGGACGGTCTGGTTGGAGAGATTGACCTGGGACTCGAGCTCGTTGAGCAGGGGATCGGCGAAGATTTCCCACCAGGGCGCGCGGGCCGCGGTGTCGGCCGGAGCCGCGGTCTTCCAGCCGGCGGCTTCCTTGAAGGTCGGGAAGGCAGCGGTCGCCGGGCGCTTGTAGTTCGGGCCGACGGCGCAGCCGGCGCAGAGAAGCGCGGCGAGCCAGGGCGAGGCACGCCTGGCCGGGGGGCTGGAAAAGATCGTCGTGAAAAGAGCCATGATGGAGGAAAATTTACGCTCCGACCGGGGCCTTGGCGCCGGCGACCGGCCTTGTCAGGTGAAACCTCTGGCGGAAGCGCGATCCCCAGGCGCGCATGCGGCCGACGTAGAGGTAGACGACCGGGGTCGTGAAGAGGGTCAGCATCTGGCTGACGATCAGGCCGCCGACGATCGAGATCCCGAGGGGCCGCCGAAGTTCGCCTCCGTTTCCGAAGCCGGTCGCCAGGGGAACGGCGCCGAGGATGGCGGCCATGGTCGTCATCATGATCGGCCGGAAACGCAGGAGGCAGGCCTTGAAGATTGCGTCGTGGGGGGACAGGCCCTCGTTGCGCTCCACGTCGACCGCGAAATCGATCATCATGATCGCGTTCTTCTTGACGAGGCCAATGAGGAGGATGACGCCGATCAGCGCGATCAGGCTGAATTCCGTGTTGAACAGGAGGAGGGCGAGGACGGCGCCGAGCCCGGCCGAGGGCAGGGTGGACAGGATCGTGATCGGGTGCGAGTAGCTTTCGTAGAGGATGCCGAGGACTAGATAGATCGCGATGATGGCGGCCAGGATAAGGATCGGCTCGTTGGCGATCGATTCCTGGTAGGTGCGGGCCGTGCCCTGGAAGCTGCCGTGGATCGTGCTCGGCATGCGGATCGCGGACACCTGGCGGTCGATCGCCTCGACGGCGTCGCTTAGGGACGCGTCGCCGGTCAGGTTGAAGGAGATCGTCGCGGCGACCGCCTGGCCCTGGTGGTTCACGGTGAGGGGGGTCGTCCCCGTCTCATAGTGCGCGAACGCGGCCAGGGGCACCATCGTCTCCTTGTTTGTGCTGACCGCCTGGCCGCTCGAGGCGGAGGAGCGACCCACGGCGGCGATCGAATTCAGGGCGGCGTTGCGCGCGGCATCGGCGGCCACCGACTGCGATTGGGCCTTCGAGGTGCGGCTGGACACCGTTCCGGCGACCGCGTTGCTCGACTGGGTGCCGGTGACCGCGCCGCCCGAGGTGCTCACGTAGATCTGGTTCAGGATGGCCGGGTCCCCGATGTACTTTGGCGCGACCACCATGACGACATGGTACTGGTTCAGCGACTCGTAGATCGTGGAGACCTGCCGCTGGCCGAATGCGTCATAGAGGGTGTTGTCGACCTGGATCGCGGACAGCTTCAGGCGCGAGGCGGTGTCGCGATCGACCACGAGATCGGTCTCCAGCCCTTTGTCCTGCTGGTCGGAATTGAGGTCGCTCAAGACGGGCTCGGCCTTGAGGGCCTCGAGGAGCTTGGGCGTCCATTTCCGGAGGTCCTCCAGGTTGTCGGCCTGGAGCGTGTACTGGTAGGTGGCGTTGCTCATGCGGCCGCCGATCCGGATCTCCTGGCCCGTGCCCAGGAAAAGGGAGGCGCCGGGGACCGCGTTTAGCTTGGGCCGCAGGCGGGCGATGAGATCGAAGGAGCTCGACTTGCGTTCCGACCGGGGCTTGAGGCCGACGAACATCTGGCCCGTGTTGGCGCCCCGCCCGGCCCCGGCGACGCCCACGACCGTGGAGACGTCGGGCTCGGCCTGAATGATCGCCGTGTACTGACGCAGCTTTTGGGACATGCGCTGGAACGAGACGCTCTGGTCGGCCTGGATCCAGCCCTGGATCCGGCCCGTGTCCTGGTCGGGGAAGAATCCCTTTGAAATCGAGCTGAAAAGGACGACGTTCAGCACGATCGTGAGGGAGAGGGTGACGAGAATCAGGGGCTGGTGGCGGAGCACCCAGCGGAGGCAATCCTCGTAGAGGGCGCGGGTCCCGTCAAAGAGCTGCCCGCTCATGCGCAGGATCCGCCCGTGGACGACCACGGAGCCGGGCTTGCGAAGGACCCGGGAGCACATCATGGGGGTCAGGGTCAGGGAGACGAAGAGCGAGACCCCGATCGAGGCCGAGAGGGTGATCGTAAACTCTTTGAAAAGCCGGCCGACGACCCCGCCCATGAGGAGGATCGGGATGAACACGGCAATCAAAGAAAGGCTCATCGCAACGACCGTGAAGCCCACCTGGCGGACACCCATGAGCGCCGCCTTGAAGCGCGGCACACCGTTCTCCGTGTGCCGGACGATGTTCTCCATGACGACGATCGCGTCGTCGACGACAAACCCGGTGGCGACCGTGAGCGCCATCAGCGAAAGGTTGTCCAGCGTGTAATTGAGCATGTACATCGCCGCGAAGGTGCCGATGAGGGAAATCGGGACCGCGGCGCTCGGGATCAGGGTCGCCCGCCAGTCGCGCAGGAAAAAGAAGACGACGAGGACGACGAGGATCACGGAAATCACAAGCGAGGTCTCGACATCGCGAAGCGAGGCGCGGATCGCGATGCTGCGGTCGATGGCGATCGCCAGGCTGGCCGCTGGGGGAAGGGAGGCCTGGAGCTGCGGCAGGAGCGCCCGGATCCGGTCGACCGTGTCGATGATGTTCGCGCCCGGCTGGCGGCTGATGATGAGGACGACCGCGAGGTGCCCGTTCGCGATTCCGATGTTGCGGGTGTCCTCCACCGAATCCTGGATGTCGGCCACATCCGAAAGGCGCACGGGGGCGCCCTTCCGGTAGGCGATGATGAGGGCGCGGTAGTTGTCGGCCGAGCGGGCCTGGTCGTTGCTGTAGATCTGCCAGTGGCGGTCATCGTCCTCGATGGCACCCTTGGGGCTGTTCGCGTTGGCGGCGGAGAGCGCGGCGCGGACATCCTCCAGGCCGATCCCATACTTGAACAGGGCCTGCGGGTTCAGTTCGACGCGGACGGCCGGCAGCGAGCTGCCGCCGACATTGACGTTTCCCACGCCGGGGATCTGGGAGATCTTCTGGGCGAGGATCGTCGAGGCGACATCGTATAGCTGGCCGGGGCTGAGCGTCCCGGAATTCATCTCGAGCACCATGATCGGCTCGTCGGCGGAATTGGACTTCCGGTACGTGGGGTTGCTGCGCAGGGCCGTGGGCAGGTCGGCGCGGGCCCCGTTGATCGCGGCCTGCACGTCGCGCGCCGCCCCGTCGATGTCGCGGCTGAGCCCGAACTGCAGGTTGATGTTCGTGCTGCCGACCGAACTCTGCGAGGTCATCTCGGTGACGTTGGCGATCTGCCCGAGCCGCCGCTCGAGCGGGGTCGCGACGGAGCTCGCCATCGTCTCGGGGCTGGCGCCCGCCATGGAGGCGTTGACGCCGATCGTCGGCAAGTCGACCTGGGGCACCGGGGCGACGGGCAGCTTCGAGAAGGCGATGATGCCCGCGAGCGCGATCCCGGCCGAGAGGAGGATCGTGGCCACGGGCCTGCGGATGAAGGGCTCGGAGATATTCATCAGGCGGCGCCCTCCGGCTCGTCATCGATGTCGCCGAAGCGGTTCCGGAACCGGACCGCAAGCCGGTCGAAATACAGGTAGATGACAGGGGTTGTGAAAAGGGTCAGGACCTGGCTCACGATCAACCCGCCGACGATCGTTATCCCGAGCGGATTGCGCAGTTCGGAGCCCATGCCGGAGCCGAGCATGAGGGGGAGCGCCCCGAGGATTGCCGACATCGTCGTCATGAGGATCGGCCTGAAGCGCAGGAGGCACGCCTGGTAGATCGCCTCGCGGGGCGGCAGGCCCTCGTGGCGCTCGGCGTCGAGGGCGAAGTCGATCATCATGATCGCGTTCTTCTTCACGATTCCGATCAGGAGGACGATGCCGATGATCGCGATGACGCCGAGCGTGTGCCCCGTGATGATCAGGGCGAGGAGGGCGCCGATGCCGGCGGAGGGAAGGGTGGATAGGATCGTGATCGGGTGGATGAAGCTTTCGTAGAGGACCCCCAGGATGATGTACATCGTGAGGACGGCCGCCATCAGGAGGAAAACTTCGTTGGACAGGGAGGATTCGAATGCGGAGGCCGCGCCCTGGAAACTCGTGACGACGCTGGCGGGCATGCCGGCCTGCTTTTCCGCCGAGCGGATGGCGGTGACCGCCGCTCCCAGCGAGCCGCCGGCGGGGACGTCAAAGGAGATCGTGTTGGCCGGGAACTGGCCCATGTGATTGATGAGGAGGGGCTCAGGCCTCTCCTCCACGCGGGCGATCGCCGTGAGCGGCACCTGGCCGCCCGAGGAGGAGGGAACGTAGATTTCGGAGAGGGAAGCGGGCGACTTCTGCAGGTCGGGCGAGGCCTCCATGATGACCCGGTACTGGTTGGACTGGGTGAAGATCGTCGAGATGATGCGCTGGCCGAAGGCGTCGTACAGGGCGTTGTCGATCGTTGCAGCGGTGATCCCAAAGCGCGCGGCGGTGTCGCGATCGACGACGATGTAGGCGGCCAGGCCCTGCTCGGCCAGGTCGGTCGCGACGTTGGTCAGCTCCGGAGCCTGCGCCAGGCGCGCCATGAGAAGCGGGATCGATTTGGAGAGCTGATCGGGGTCCGCGCATTCGAGGACGAACTGGTATTGCGTCCGGCTCACGCGGTCGTCGATCGTCAGGTCCTGGACCGGCTGGAGGTAGGCGGTGACCCCCTCCACGGCCGCGGCCTCGGACTGGAGTCGGGTGAGGAGTGCCGCGGCCGTGCCCTTGCGCTCGGCGCGGGGCTTGAGGTTGATCAGCATGCGGCCGGTGTTGATCGTCGTATTCGTGCCGTCGACGCCGATGAAGGACGACAGGCTGTCCACGTCGTGGTCCTTCATGATCGCGGCGGCGAGCGCCTCCTGGCGCCTGGCCATCGCCGCATAGGACACGGTCTGGGGCGCCTCGGTGATCACCTGGATGACGCCCGTGTCCTGGACGGGGAAGAACCCCTTCGGGATGTAGATGTACAGGACGATCGTCAGGACGAGGGTTCCCACGGCCACGGCGAGCGTCAGCGGCTGGTGTTCCAGGACCCAGTTGAGGAGCTTCCCGTACCAGGCGATCAGGGCATTGAACCAGGCGCCGGCCTTGCGGCTCCAGGCCGGCTCCTCGGCCTCGGGGCGGTGCCGGACGAGCTTGGCGCACATCATCGGAACGAGGGTCAGGGAGACGACCGCGGAGATCAGGATCGTGACCGCGAGCGTGATCGCGAATTCCCGGAACAGGCGGCCGACGACGTCGCCCATGAAAAGGAGGGGAATGAGGACGGCGATCAGGGAGACGGTTAGGGAGATGATCGTGAAGCCGATCTGCTCGGAGCCCTTGAGCGCCGCCTGCAGCGGCGAATCGCCCTTCTCCACGTAGCGGGCGATATTTTCGATCATGACGATCGCGTCATCGACGACGAACCCGGCCGAGATCGTCAGCGACATGAGCGAGAGATTGTTCAGGCTGAACCCGAGCAGGTACATGACCGCGAAGGTGCCGATGAGGGAAAGGGGGACCGACAGGCTCGGGATGATCGTCGCGGGGATGTTGCGCAGGAAGACGAAGATCACCGCGACGACCAGGATCACGGCCAGGGTAAGCTCGACCTCCACGTCCCAGATCGAGGCGCGGATCGTGACCGTCCGGTCGGTCAGGATCTCCATGTTGATGGCCGGAGGCATGGTCGCCTGGAGCGCCGGAAGGAGGGCGCGGACTCCTTCGACGACGCTGATGACGTTGGCCCCGGGCTGGCGCTGGATATTGAGGATGATCGCCGGCGTCTGGTCGACCCATGCCGCGAGCTTGGTGTTTTCCGGGGCGCTTTCGACCGTGGCTATGTCCTTGAGGCGCACGGGCGCGCCGTTGCGGTAGGCGAGGACGAGATTCTGGTACTCCTCGGGCGAGCGGAGCTGGTCGTTCGCATTGATCGTGTAGGCGCGAGACGGTCCGTCGAAATTGCCCTTGGCCGTGTTGACGTTGCCGTTGCTGACGGTCGAGCGCATGTCGTCGATGTTGAGCCCATAGGCGGCCATCGCTCGGGGATTGAAGCGGATCCGGATCGAGCGGCGCTGGCCGCCTCCGATGCTCACGAGGCCGACCCCGGGCAATTGCGAAATCTTTTGCGCGATGCGCGTGTCGGCCAGGTCCTCGACGTCGGTCAGGGGTACGGTCTTCGAGGTGAGCGCCAGCGTGAGGACGGGCGTGTCGGCCGGATTCACCTTGGCGTAGACCGGCGGCGCGGGAAGGTCGGAGGGAAGGAGGTTGCCCGCGGCGTTGATCGCCGCCTGCACCTCCTGCTCCGCCACGTCGAGGCTCAGGTCCAGGCTGAACTGGAGGGTGATGACCGAGGCTCCCGCCGAGCTCGTCGAGGACATCTGCTTCAGCCCCGGCATCTGCCCGAGCTGGCGTTCGAGCGGCGCCGTCACCGAGGAGGTCATGACGTCGGGGCTCGCACCCGGGTAGAAGGTCTGCACCTGGATCGTCGGGTAGTCCACCTCCGGCAGGGCGGAAAGCGGAAGGAAGCGGAACGCGACCAAGCCGACGATCAGGATCGCCGCCATGAGCAGCGTCGTCGCGACCGGCCTGAGGATGAAGATCCGGGAAGGGCTCACGGGGCCGCTAGTTCCGGGTGTTGGGCTGGCTTTGGGGAGCGGCCGGTTGGGCTCCGGGACTTGCCCCGGCCGCTGCGCCGCCGCTGCGCCGGCGTCCGGTCGGTTCGCCCGCGGGCGCCGCGGGCGAACCGGATTCGGAAGTCTGGACAATCACCTGCATGCCTTCCTTCAGCTTGTCGGCGCCGTCTACGACGACGCGCTCGCCGATGGCGAGCCCCGTGAGGACCGCCACGCGCTCGCCCTCGGTCGTCCCCAGGGTCACCGGGCGCGAGGCGACCGTGTTGTCCGGCTGGACCACGTAGACAAACGCTCCCTGCTGGCCGCGCTCGATGGCGGAAGTGGGGATCACGGTCGCCCCCTGGTCGATTTTCAGCAGCATCCGGACGTTGACGAACTGGTTCGGGAAGAGCGACTCGTCGTCGTTGGGAAAGATCGCCCGGAGCTTGAAGGTTCCGGTCGTCGGGTCGACCTCGTTGTCGATCGTCGAAAGGGTGCCGGAGGCGAGCTTGCGGGTCTGCGTCCTGTCGAATGCGTCGATCGGAATCTGGTCGCCGGAATGACCGCGGGCCTGGACGCCGGGAATGTTGTCCTCCGGAAGCGTGAAAATGACGGCGATCGGCTTCAACTGGGTCAGGACGACCAGTCCGTTGGCATCGCCCGGAGTGACATAGTTGCCGGCGTCGACCTGGCGAAGGCCGACGCGGCCTGAAATCGGCGCCACGACGTGGCAGTAGGTGAGGTTGAGGGTCGCGCTATCTATCGCGGCCTTGTCGACCAGCACGAGGCCATCGTACTGGCTCACGAGAGCGCGCTGGGTGTCGACCTGCTGCCCGGCGATCGAGTCCTGTTCGGAAAGCTTCTCGTAGCGGGCGAGGTCGACCTGGGCTTCCTTCAGCTGCGACTGGGCCTGCAGGAGCTGGCCCTGGGCCTGTTCGAGGGCGACCTGGTAGGGACGGGGATCGATCAAGGCCAGGAGGTCGCCCTTGGCGACCATCTGTCCCTCCTGGAAGTGGATCTCGGTCAGTTGCCCGCTGATCTGCGTGCGGATCACCACCGTGGCGAGCGGCGTCACAGCCCCAAGTCCGTTCAGATACACGTTGAGGTCTCCCTTCACCGCAGGCCGGGCGACCACCGGGAGCGGGCCGTTCATCATGCCGAAACGTCCGAAACCGCCGCCCCGGCCGCCTCCTCCCCCTCCACCACCCTGGGTGGGGGTGACCCCGGTATGGGTCCTCCAATAGATGAAGCCGATCGCCGCGACTACGACCGCGGCGACGATAATGCCGACGCGGCGGCGCCGGCGGCTGCCGCCGGACGCGGGTTGCGGACTGCTTGGGGAGATCGGGTCATGGCTCATCGGTTACTCTTTGGCTAGCTATGGGATGGCAACATTCTTACGGAGAGATGTCCGCTCGGGGCCGCATCCTGCGACGACAGACGTATATCTTTGGCAAAAGGTGACAAGAGACAAAGGGATCCGTCAGTCAGGGCGGGCCGCGGCGGAAAGGAGGGCGCTGCTGACCTCCCGGGCTCCGTCGATCAGCTCGGAGAGCTTGGAATTCGCATCGGCGAGGCACCGGTTGACCGCCGCCTCCTCGACCTGCTGGGCGATGAGAATCAGCCGCGCGTGCTGGATGATGGCCATGTGTCCGACGATCTTGTGGGCGGTTTGCCGGACGATCTCGAGTTCCCCGGAGCTCGCGGCGGAGGCGATCTCGTCGATGTACCCATCGAGTTCCCTCACGTAGGCATCCACTCTCCGGTTGAACTCGGAAGGGACGCCGTTGGACAGGTACTCCAGCGAGTCCAGCCGGTACGGCGCCGCGGCGCCCGCATCGGGCCCGGCATAGTATGGGGAAGGCTTGATCCCGAGGGAGTCCAGGCAATCGAAGACCGTCGCGCGCAGGCGGGACGGGGTGATGGGCTTTGCGAGGAAGCCGTCCATCCCCGCGGCGCGGCATTCCGCTGCAAATTTCTCCGTGGCGTCCGTTGCGGTTGCAATGAGGGGGAGGTGCGCGCCCGGCGATTCCATCCGGCGAATGGCACGCGTAAGCTCGGGACCGCTCATCTCCGGAAGAGCGCAGTCGACAAATGCCAGGACGTAGTCCGCAGCGGCGATCCGGCGAAGCGCCTGATCGGCGTTGCTTGCAGTTTCCGCGTTGATTCCCAACCGCAGAAGCATGGCGAGCAGTCCGGCGGAATTGGACTCCCGGGCCTCGACGACCAGAGCGGGCGTGCGGGGCGAGAAGGGGGTCCGGGAAGGGTTGGCGGCCGGTTCCGCAGCCGATCGTTCCAGCGGTAGCCGCAGGTGAAAGCGGGATCCGGCGCCCACTTCGCTGTCAACCAAGGTCGTGCCGCCCATCTTCTCCGCAATGGCCCGGCAGAGGGCAAGTCCGGAGCCGGCTCCGCCCAATCCACCCATGGTGAAGATGCGCGCCTGCTCGGCCGTGGACAGGCCGGGACCCTCGTCCGAAACCGTGAAGGTCACCTCGAACTTCGAGGGCGGGATATGAACCGCGCGGGCGGACACGGTGATACGGCCCCTGCCGGCGTGCACGAGCGCAAAGCCCGCGTAGTGGAGGAGCACCTGCTGGATGCAGTGCCGGTCGCCCAGCAATATTTTTGGGACCGATCGGTCTACGGAGATGTCGAGCGGAATTCCCAGGGCGATGCTCTCCTCGTGGGAGACCGCCCGGACCGATTCCAACATCTCGTGGACGCCGAAGGGCTCGATCCGTATTGCGCCGGCTTCCAAACGGGAAAACTGCGCGATGTCGCCGACGAGCGAGGAAAGGTGGTCCGCGCAATGCCGGAGCATCCCGAGCTGATGGCGCTGTCCCGGATCGAGCTCGGTCTGGTCCAGGGCAAAGGCGAGCCC
>OCTA010004125.1_pt1 | contig 12756 bp, 3 predicted proteins | sample 1538991 | NCBI WGS metagenome assembly OCTA01 (sample SAMEA3539302, study PRJEB22396) | soil metagenome | biome: tundra; feature: field; material: soil | place: USA | collected 2010-05 | depth 0.15 m
GCCCTATCCGCTCACAAATAAATCAACTTTTCCTGCGCGATCTCGTCTAATCAGACTGATCGACCACTCGTTTTGCAGGATAAGCTGTTCGATCTCGAGATCGCCGGTTCGTCCCGCGTATTAGGTTTTCTCACGCAATGGGTTCAAAATGCGCGAAAAAGGCCGGGAACTTCCCCCATGTTCGGAGTTTTTCCTCCGCTTTTTTTGCGCAGGGAACAGCTGCCCGCGGCGAAGCCAAACCGCCAATTATGATGGCTTTAGTGTCCAAGTCGAGGCTGGATCGTCGGCTCTTGATTTTTCTCTGGGATTTTTCGATTGGCACCGCAACTTTTTGTTTGGTCGGGGGTTAACCTCCGAAGGAAGGGTCCAGGAAAACCACTATGCTCTCAATCAAGGCATTCCCCTATGGCATATTGGCCGGCGCATTGCTTGGCTCGACGGCCTTGCTTTGCAGTTCAGGATTGACGGCCCAGAGTTTTACGCCCACCACGCGGATTGTTGACAAGATCGACGAAAGCCAGCTGACGACGCTCAAGGGGAACACGCACCCGTATGCCAATGCAAAGAACGATCGCGGCCGGGTGAATCCGGACCTTCCCATGACCGACCTGATCCTGGTGCTGAGCCGCAGCCCACAGCAGCAGGCGGCCTTCGAGCAGTTTGTCGCCAGCCAGTACGACTCCTCCTCGCCCAATTTCCACCAGTGGCTCACGCCGCAGCAAGTCGGCGAGAACTTCGGTCCCTCGGAAGCCGACATCGCTACCATCACCAACTGGCTGACCGTGCATGGCTTTACGGTGGATGAGCTGCCGAGCGACCATATGTCGATCCGCTTCAGCGGCAAGGCGTCGCAGGTGGAGAACGCCTTTCACACCGAGATGCACAACCTGGAAGTGAAGAGCGTCGCGCACATCGGCAACATGAGCGACCCGCAGATTCCCGCCGCGCTTGCGCCGGCGGTGACCGGCGTCAAGGCGCTGCACAACTTCTTCCCGCGGCCCTTGCACCACATGGGCAGTGCGGTTTCGCGGGACGCCGCGACCGGAAAGTGGAAGCGGAACGCGAGCACTTCAGGCGCTCGTCCGCTCTTCGGCATCAACGTGCCCGCCAGTAACGGGTACCAGGCTTATCAGGTTGAGGATGTGGGGCCCTACGACTTTGCCACCATCTATAACGTGCTTCCGCTGTGGAGCGCGGGCACCGACGGCACCGGGCAGAAAATCGCCATCGCCGGAACCAGCAGCATCAACCTCGCTGATGTGAGTAACTTCCGCAACGAGTTCGGCCTGCCGACCACAAATTCCTACAATACCCCCCTTCTTCAGTCCGGCAACAGCCAGCCTCTCACCATGTGCCTAAGCACGAGTGCGACTGCCTATTGCACCATCGACGACCTGATTGAGAATTCGCTGGATGTGGAGTGGTCGGGGGCGGTCGCCAAGAACGCGCAGATCATCCTTGTCTCCTCTTCTCAGGCTTCCTCGTCGGACGATACGCTTTACGATTCGGAGAGTTACATCGTCCACAGTAATCCGCTCATAGCTAACATCATGAATGTGAGCTATGGCGAGTGCGAACTCTTCAACGGCACGGCCGGTAATGTTGAGTACTACAATCTCTGGCAGTCGGCCTACGCCGAGGGAATTGCTGTCTTTGTGGCGTCGGGCGACTCCGGTTCCGCAAGCTGCGATGACGGCATGGATGCGCTATATAGTGTTCCCTGGGTTGCCGAATATGGCCTTTCGGTCAGCGGGCTGGCCTCCACGCCCTACAACGTGGCTGTCGGCGGCACCGACTTCAACTGGTGCCCCTTATTGACGCAATTCAATGGAGGCGAGTGTACGCCCGCGCCCTATTGGAACTCGACCAACAGTTCCGTGAGCGCCGGGCAGAGCAGCGCCAAAGGTTACATCCCCGAGCTTCCCTGGAACAACACCTGCACCAGTCCCCTGGCGCTGGGGTTTCTTGGCGCCTTTGCGAGTAATGAGTATGGTGTTTCAGGCATCAACAACGCCGAGGAAGCCTGCAATTTTGTTGTGGATTACGCCTATAACTTCTCCGGCTCGATTAATCAGATTGACCCGGGCCTCCTCAACATTGTCGATACTGTGGGCGGCAGCGGCGGCGCCAGTGGCTGCGTGGCCAATGATGGCAGCAATGTATCCAGTTGCATCATCAACACCACCTCCACCGGCGCCACCACCAACCCCGACACAAACGCCGCCCAGGTTTCGATTCCCCTATACAACAACGGCTGGCCCAAGCCGGTCTGGCAGACCGGCGTTAGCGGCATTCCACAAGACGGCGTGCGCGACATTCCGGACGTCAGCTTCTTCGCCTCCGACGGCTATTTGTCCAGCAGCGCCTATCTGATCTGCGTCTCCGAGGGCGGTTATTCCTGCACCTACGACACGAACGTCGAGCCTACGGCGGAGGAGGTGGGCGGAACCTCGGTGGCAACTCCGGCGATGGCCGGCGTGATGGCGCTGATCAACCAGAAGACCGGCGCGATCCAGGGAAATCCCAACGCCGAACTCTACAAGCTGGCCTCCAAGCAGACCTATTCGAATTGCAGCGCGGAGACAGCCACGACAAGCAACGGCTGCTACTTCAACGACATCGATACGGGCACCAACGCCATGGCCTGCGATTATGGAGCCTTTGGTGACATCGCCCCCAACTGCCCCAAACCGATCAATTCCGTGAGCGGGGCTACCGACGAGGTTGGCATCCTCGGCACCAATGCGGGTAATCCGGGCTACAACGCGGGTGTGGGCTATGACCTGGCCACCGGGCTGGGATCGCTGAATGTGGCCAACGTGGTCAACAACTTTTTGGGCATCGGCAATCACCCCGCTACACTGACGGTGACGCCGGCTTCCAGCAGCATTACCGCAAACCAGATTCTGAATGTAACCATCTCGGTTGCCACTGCCTTCGCCGGCGGACCCACGCCGACCGGAACGGTAACACTGGCCAGCGGCAGCTATAACTCCGGGCCGCAGACGCTATCAACCAGCGGCAGTTGCACCGCCTCCAGTTGCATCATCGCCATTCCAGGCGACAGCCTGAGCGCCGGAACCGCCGTCATCCTTACGGCCAGCTACAGCGGCGACTCGACGTACGCCAACCAGACCAACACGGCAACCATAACGGTGACCAAACTGCTTCCCAACATTCTGGTCTCGGCCGCAAGCACCTTGAACTCGAATTATCCCCTGCCGGTGACGGTCACATTGAGCGCAACTGGCACGGGCGGAACGCCGACGGGAACGGTGACGCTTTCGGCTCCCGGATACACATCCACGGCGGTGACGCTCAATGCAAGCGGCGTCGCCTCATTCACCATTCCAGCCGATACCTTTACTGCCATCACGAGTGGAAGCATCACACTGTCGGCTTCCTATAGCGGTGACGCATCCTACACTTCGAATACTGGCACAGCACCGGTGACTGTGACGTATGTTTCCGTGCTGCTTCCGACTGTGACAGTGGCTCCGGCATCGAGCACTGTGAATTCGAATGCGCCTTTGAACTTAACAGCCACGGTGACCGGGGCCAGCACCTCGGAAACGGCGCCGACCGGGACGGTTACGCTCTCCGGTGGAGGCCTTACGCCCACCTTGACGGGAACGCTTTCGGGCGGCAGCTTCATCTTCACCATTCCGGCCAACAGCCTGAACTCCGGAATCGACACACTGACCGTGACCTATAATGGAGACCCCTTCTACTACCCGGGCACGGGAACCGGGAGCGTGACGGTAAACGAGTCCACGTTCAGCTTGGCAGCGTCGGCGACAACTGCCATTGCTACCCCTGGAGGGTCCGCGACCTCGACGATCACGGCGACCGCGGTGGCCGGCTATACGGGAACTGCTACACTGACAACCTGTAAGCTCATCAGCGAACTTATAGGTGGAGATGTGTATGTGCCCACCTGTTCCGTCTCCGGCACAACGCTGACAATGGGCGTGACGGGAGCCACTGCCACGGTGTCGACGACGGCGGCTACCAGTGCGCTGGCCTATCCCAAGCTGCCCGGCAAGGGTAGAGGCTGGGAAGGCGCGGGCGGCGGCGCGGTGCTGGCTTTCCTGCTCTTCCTGGGAATTCCGGCGCGGCGGCGCGGTTGGCGGTCGATGCTGGGCATCCTGGTGGTGATGGCGGCGCTGGGCAGCTTGTCCGCTTGCGGTGGCAGTTCGTCCACTACGGGCGGCGGTGGCACAACGGGAACGACGCCCGACACGTACACCTTTTTGGTGACCGCAACCGGAAATCCCTCGGTCGCCCCAGCACCCACTGTCACGTTTTCGGTGGTCGTGAATTAGTTTTTTGGCAAGGTAAACAGGATGGCCCTTCCTTCGGGAAGGGCCATCCTGTTTTTGCGGGCTTTACATCAACGTGATTTTCAGCATTCGGCGCTGACCAGCTTGAGCGCCGCCGTTCCCTTGCGCGGAGGAAGGAAGCTCTCCGCGCGCCAGGCAATGGTGAGCTTCTCGCGGTCGAGCAGCTTGCGGATCTGCCCGCGGGCGTGATCGAACCACGGGCCGCCTTTGTCCAGCCGCGCGTAGGCCTGCCAGTGGCGCAGCGCAGCGCGCGTCTCGCCCCGGCGCTCGTGTGCCAACGCCAGGTTGTAATGGGCGTCGGCGTAGCCGGGCGCCAGCGCAACCGCCCGCCCGTAAGCGGCAATCGACTCTTCCAGCCGCTGCAACTCGTCCAGCACATTGCCCAGGTCGAAGAACGCCAGCACGTAGTTGGGGTCGATCTCGGTGGCGCGGCGGTAAAGCTGCTCGGCCCAGTCAAACTCGCGCTGATGGAAGTGAATCGTCCCCAGGTTGATCCATGCCGGCGCAAAGTTCGGATCGCGCTCCATCATCTCCTGGTAAAGCTGGATGGCGCGGTTCTTCTCGCCCGCCTCTTCGGCCTGCACCGCCTCCAGAAACATCTCCTGTACGCCCGGCGGGCTCTCCACCGGCCGGCGCAGCAGCAGCGGCTCGGACATCACCGAAGGCCCGAGGCCTTCTTCCAGCCGCTCGAAGTCGAAGAGCAACTGCCGCCGGATGGGATCCACCATCGCCCCGCAATGCCGGAAAGCCAGCCTGGACCCGGTCCGCACCAGGCTTGCCTCCAGCAGCGGATTCGCCATGCCCGACACCGCCTTCATCGCCACAATGGAATGCCGGATCGACGCCACAGGCACAGCTTCCTCGCGCAGCATACGCAAGGTCCGCAACTGACCCAGATCCTGAAAGCTGTAGCTCTGCTGCTGTGCGATGAGTTCGGCCCGCTCCCACCCCTGCAACTGGCGGGAGCCAATCTGCAAGATGCGCAACACGTCCTGGCGGCTATAGCTGGTCACTTTTCAGTGCTCCCGTGTGCTTCCGGCAAAGCCTCGGAGCTCGAACTCAGGCTTTCGACCCCTAACATCCTGGATCCGGCTCATGGAACAGCTCCTGAGAAACCGCTCTTGCTTGAATTATGTCAAGAGTATGCGTGGATAAGCAGACCCAAACTACCGCCGCAATAAAAATCAGGTGGATAATTGGTGTCTATTTTGATTCCTTGTTTCCTGAAAGTCGCTCATCCTGTGGATAACCTAGGAGAAATGCATCCAATCAGGTGAAAGCGGCAGGAAACCCTATGATAATCGGAATGAGTGGCTGTTATCCGCAGGGCGATTTCGCGCAGAGCATCGAGAGCGCACAGTTTTATGTGCAGCGCAGGCTTACTCCACAGTCAGATTTTCGAGAAAGAGCGCGAACTGATCCAGCTCTAACTCTTCGACCTGGCGGTGCTGCTCTCCAACAACGTGCAGAAACCTATGATCGGAGAAGCCAACTCGGCGCCTTCTTGGCAATCCTTGCTTGGCGGTAGGGCTTCCAGGATGCTACCTCATCCCATCCACCTGCCGCTCGGATTGCCGCTGCACTTCGTTGTTGAATCCACCGATGTTGACAACCGGACCAACGGCGGGGTAATTATAGGAATAAGCGGCCTTGCAGTCAACCTTGACTTACCCATGCTTTGACTTCCCCCTGCCCAACTAAGGCTCGCGAACGCCAGGTCGGATCTTTTATTCAGCGCGGACGAAGAGGCATGAGCCTCCTTGCTGTAAGTGATTTCTCTCTTCCACAAGGGTTCCCCGCATTTTCGAATCCAGGGATGCGAGGTCTTCATCATATTGTCAGCGGCCCTTTCTGTGCGGAGGCATGAGCCTCCCCGCCATCAGGCGATTTCACCCTTCTCCAAGGGTTCTCCACAACTCCCCACCCAGGGATGCGAGGTCTCGATCATGTCATTAGCTGCCCTTTCTGTGTTGCCCTTGCGGTTAACCCGCGTGACGTTCAGCCTGTTAGTTCTTGCCCTGGCCGCCCTGCTGCTGCCTGCAACGGCGCGGGCGCAGACGATCACCGCCGGCGGAGCCATCACCTTTACGACCAGCGATTCCTCGGCTCAAAGCTCCACCGTCTCAGTCAGCGGCGCTCCCGGTCCGGTGGCAACAGTGAAGGTGACGCTTTCGGGCGTGCATTCGAACGGCTCGGGCAACGACCAAAGCATGGGGTATGCGGAGTTCCTGTTGCAGTCGCCCAGCGGCGCGCAGTTCGTCGTGCTGGGTTCGACCGGCGATGGCGTCGACGGTGGCGGCTTGAACGGGTTGAACATTGCGATTCAAGACGGCGCAACCGCGGCGCCGGAGCTCAATCCCTGGTCTGCCACGGGGTCGGTCACGGTGAAGCCCAGCTCCTATTTCCAGGACAACTTCAGCACTCCCCCTCCGCTCCCAGCCTCGGAAAACACGTCAGACTACCCGCAAAACGACGGCACTGGCACGCTGAATGGAAAATTCAACGGAGTTGGGGCGAATGGCACGTGGACGCTTTATCTGATAGACAACGATGCCCCCGTCGACCCGGTTTCGATCACCGGTTGGACGCTGGCGCTGACCTACGGCACGGCCACCACCACCGCGACCACGCTCGGCAGTTCGGCCAACCCGGCCTTCTACGTCAATTCCGCCTCCACCGCTTCGATTACCTACACGGCAATCGTCTCTCCCAGCTCAGCAACCGGCACGGTTGCCTTCCAGGCTAACGGCGCGACGATTTCCGGCTGCGCCTCCGTCGCGGTGAGTAGCGGCGTCGCGCACTGCACAGTCTCGCTGGCCCAGGGCAATTACGGTATCGCGGCCCAATACACACCGACCGGTGTCTACGGGCAGAGCAGCAGCTCGCTGGAGCAACTGGTGGAAGTCACTCCCGCGAATCCATCTGGCGATCAATGGTGCAACAACAGATTGATCTCCGATCCAGCCGCCGATAACATCGGGCTGGTCTACCCCTCCATCATTGGCATCAACGACTCCTCGTACAACGGCAAGACGGTGGGCAATGTGACGGTGGAGCTGGAGGGATTGCAGGGTACCGCCGGGATCGCCGGTCAGTACATGCTGGTTGCCCCCGGCGGGACCAAAAGCCTGGTGTTTTTGCAGGAGGGGTGGTTCAACGACTCAGGATCAACCAGCGCGGTTAACCTGACCTTTGATGACACCGCCTTTGGGACTGTGCCCTACGAAAGCGGGTCGCCCACCTCCGGCACTTACCTGCCAACCGACAACAATGAGGCCGCCAACCTGGACTCCTTCCAGACCTCGATTTCGCCGTCCGTCGATTCAGGCGTCCCCCAGGTTCCCGGCACCCTCAATTTCGCGCCGCCCTACGGCTCCGATACAGTGAATTACACCCATACGAACGTATTGACCTTCGCAGAAGCCTTCGATGGCGCCTCGGCGAATGGCAAATGGGCGTTGTACTCCGTAAGCCCTGGCACCACGACCCTGAACAGCGGCTGGTGCATCACCCTGTCGTTGAATACCGGTGTGTCGACTACCACCACGGTGACTCCCAGCAGCAATCCCGCGACCACCGGGCAGTCCGTCACCTTCACCGCAGCCGTGACCAGTGGCGGCAGTCCCGTCATCTTCGGCGGAACGGTGACCTTCCAGGACAACGGCGTGGCTCCGGCCGGCACCGTGAGCGGCAACAACGTGGTGGCTCTGAACGGCAGCGCCGTGGCGACCTTCACCACCAGTTCGCTGACCCAAGGCGACCACCCAATCACCGCGAATTACAGCGGAACCTCGTCGGACAATGAGAGCTTCTCCGCCGTGTTGCATCAGCGCATCAACACTGCGACCACGGCCGCCAGTGTGAGCAGCAATACCTGGTCGTATTGCGATCCTGGGGCGGTCCAGATTCAGGGCGGAGCCAACGCCGGCCCCTTGACCCCGAATCCCTCGGTGATCTCGGTGGCCAATCTTCCTGGCACGCTCAAGACCGTTTCCGTCACGCTCAATGGTTTCTCGGTTCTCACCACCTATGGCCTGGAAGAGCTGGCCTCGCTGGTCGAGGGTCCGACCGGAGCCGCGCTGGACTTCTTCTCCAACACCACCCAGGGCGCCAACGGCAACGGCCAGGCCTCGCTCGGTGCCTATACCTTCGAGGACAGCGCCGCAGGCTATGTATCGGCTGGGAATACGAACATCTCTCCCGGCAACTACAAGCCGACCGCATATCTGAACTTCCTCAGCACCCCCGATGTCTTCACCTCCAGCCCGAGCGGCTTCTACAATGTGCCGTCGTTCAGTTATGCCCCCTCCCATGGCTCCTCCACCTTCGCGAACATCTTCACCAATGGCTCCAACGCCAACGGAAACTGGAGCCTCTTCTTCTCTTCGGGCAATGCCAACGCCACCTTCGGCGCGGCCAACGGCTGGTGCGTGAACCTGACCGAGAATCTGCCGACCGTGTCGGTGGACGCGTCGCACAACGGCGCCTTTGCGCAGGGCGAACAGAACGCCCAACTCACGGTGGCCGTTACCAACGATGGACCCGGTTCCACCGGCGACCCGTCCGGCTCCAATCCAATGACCGTCACCGATACGCTTGGCGCGGCCTTCACTTACTCAACTTACTCGGGCACGGGCTGGAACTGCTCGGCGTCGTCCCAGTTGGTCACCTGCACCAACGACACAGCGATTGGCTCCGGCATCGGCTATCCGACGCTGACCATCGACGTGAATGTCTCCGGGACGGCCACCGGGACGGTCATCAACAGCGCGACCGCAAGCGGCGCTGGAGTCAGTTCCACCTCTTCAACTAACGACTCGATCACCATCGACGTGCCGCCGTCTATCACCAGCGGCAGCAGCACGACCTTTACTGTGGGCACGGCGGGCTCCTTCACCGTGACGGCCACGGGCTCTCCTGCCCCATCGTTTAGCTTTGGCAGCACCGGACCTCTACCCAACGGCGTCTCGATGTCCAGTGGGGGAGTTCTCAGCGGCACACCGCTTGCCGGCACCGGCGGCTCCTACACCATCTTCGTCACGGCGAGCAACGGGGCCGGCACCGCCGCTACACAGACTTTGACGCTGACCGTGGACCAGGCTCCGGCCATCAGCAGCGCCGCCAGCACCACTTTCACGGTGGGCACGGCAGGCTCCTTCACCGTGACCGCTTCGGGCTATCCCAGCTCAATGACATTTACCGAGACCGGCACTCTGCCCAGCGGCGTTACGCTCACCACCGCCGGAGTTTTGTCAGGCACGCCGGCCGCGGGCACGGGCAATTCCTACCCAATCACCATCACTGCCAACAACGGCACCACGAACACTACGCAAACCTTCACGCTGGTGGTGAACCAGGCTCCGATGTTCAACCTCGGCGCCACCGGTAGCGATACGATGGCGGTGGACACCCCAAACATAGTTCTCATCTTTACCTCTGGCTATCCCTCGGCGGCGATCAGCGAGTCTGGTACTCTGCCTTCCGGGGTCACATTCCTGGATAACGGCAACGGCCATGGAACGCTCTCCGGCGAACCCGGGGCGACCACGGGGGGCCTCTACAACCTTGTGCTCACGGCAAGCAACGGCGTCTCGCCGAGTGCCACGCTGAACTATGCGCTTACGGTGAAGCAGCCGATTGCGTTTACCAGTTCCGCCAGCACCACGTTCACAACGGGTACGGCAGGATCGTTCAGTGTCACAACCACGGGTTATCCATCACCGACGTTCAGCGAAACCGGCGCTCTGCCCAGCGGTGTCGCATTCACTGACAATGGCAACGGCACGGCGTCGCTCGCCGGTACGCCGGCAGCCGGCACGGGGGGCACCTATGCGATCACCATCTCGGCGACGAACGGCTCCAGCACCCCCTCGCAGAGCTTCACGTTGACCGTGGACCAGGCTCCGGCCATCAGCAGCGCCAACACCACCACCTTCACGGTGGGAACGAATGGCTCCTTTACTGTAATCGCCTCGGGATATCCCACCTCAACTACATTCAGCGAAACCGGCGCTCTGCCCAGCGGCGTCACGCTCACCACTGCCGGCCTGCTCTCAGGTACACCGGCTGCTGGAACGGGAGGGAGTTATCCGATCACCATCACAGCGGCGAACGGCACCACCAACGCAACGCAGAGCTTCACGCTGACCGTGGACCAGGCTCCGGTTGCAACCACGCTGACGATCAATGGCGGCACGCCGCAATCCACCGACGTGACTGATGCCTTTGCCAGCCCGCTCTCGGTCACCTTAACCGACAATTACGGCAACCCAGTGGCCGGCCAGACGATAACCTTCACCGCACCCGCTTCAGGGGCAAGCGCCGTGCTGTCGACGTCGATTCCCACCAACCAGTATGGCCTTACCACCGTCCTCGCAACCGCCAACCACATAGCGGGCGCCTATACCGTCACGGCCACATTCAACAGCATTAGCGCAAGTTTCTCGCTTACCAACAACCCGCCGCCCGGCTACGTGGTCACCACCGCGCTCGACGACGCAACCGGCACCCCCGCGAACTGCCCCGCCGGCAATTCGCCTCCTTCCATCAATTGCTCGCTCCGCGATGCGCTGGCTGCCGCAGCGACCAACAGCGTCGGAGATATCACCTTCGATAGCGGTACCTTCAACAACTCCAACTCAACCGCGCTGAACACCATCACACTTGCCAACGGCACGCTGACCGTCCCCCCGAATACCACCATCACCGGGCCGACGAGCAGCAGTGGCTACACGCTGGCCAACCTGGTAACCGTCGCGGGCGGCGGCCTCAGCAGCGATTTCCCGGTGTTCACCGTGAACAACGATCTAACCGACGGAGCCGTCATCGCCAACCTCACCATCACTCAAGGCAATTCCGGCACCGGCGGCGGTATAGCAATCGGTTTTGGATCCGTGTTGACGGTGACCGGCTGCACCATCTCAGGCAACACTTCAACCGGCGGTGCGGCTGCCATCTTCAACGATTACAATGCGGTTCTCACCGTCATCGGCAGCACCATCGCAGGCAATACCGGAGACAACTACGGCGGCATCGTCAACGAGGGCGGTGGGACGGTGACCGTGAATTCGAGTACGATTTCAAACAATATCGGCAAGGGCATCATTAATGGCGGTACTACCTTTACAGTAAACGCGAGCACAATCTCAGGGAACGCCGGCGCCTATGGCGGGGGAGGCATCGACAACGACAGTGGCGTGCTGATTTTGGCCAACAGCATTGTTGCTGGCAATACCGCCATCACGGGCGGCGATATCAATGGCTCCTACACCGACAACAGCGGCAACGTGGTCGGCGGCAGCGTCAGCCTTGCGCTACTCGGCAACTACGGCGGTCCGACACAAACGCAGCTTCCGGCGCCGGACTCGGCAGCCATCTGTGCGGGGACACTGGCCAATGCTACCGCGGCCAGCCTGACTACCGACCAGCGCGGCTTTGGCTTTGATCCCAAATGCCCGTCGGGCTTTATGGACGCGGGCTCAGTGCAAACCAGCTACGCGCTGGCCTTCAGCATCGAGCCGCCTTCTTTGGTGGCCACAGGCCTGCCGATCGAGCCCGCGCCGGCACTTACTCTGACCGAAAGCGGCATCCCGGCCACGGCCGCCACGAACTCGATTACCGTGACCGACAGCGCCTCTCTGCTGGGCGGTACAACCATGGCGAGTCTTGTGGCGGGTACGGCAACCTTCAGCAATCTCCTCCTTCCTTCGGTGGTCAGCGGCGACACGCTGACTGCCACACTCGCGCTGAATCAGTCCACCAATCTGACCGCGCAATCAACTTCGTTCGAGGCGCTCGACTCGCCCGCCACGCTAACCAGCCCCACCCCTGGCAGCACGCTGACCAGTTCCACCGCAACCTTCGGCTGGACATCCGGTACGGGCGTCACAAAGTATGAGTTCCGGCTGGGCACCACGGGGCCGGGCTCAAGCGACGTGTACAACGCGGCTGGAGCGACCACAACCGCCCTCAACACCGGGGCCGTCACTGTACCAACAAACGGCGGAACGCTCTTTGCGCGGATCTACTCGTTGATCGACGGAGCCTGGCAACACAACGACTACACCTACACCGCGAAGTAACACACCCAGGCGGCAGGACACCGCGCCCTCGTCAATGGAACTCATTGAGCACTGCCGAGGCAGCCGTATTACGGCTGCCTCGGCCCCGTTTTGGCCACCTGATTGATGATTTGCTGGAAGAGAACCACGCGGAGGTGAATGTGGCGGGCCACGTCAGGCAGGAACTCGGTCACAAAGTTTTCGATGGGCGCGCTGGCTAGGCCGGTCGAGTAGCACCCTGCGCCGCTCGCGCACACCGCGCCGTTTTCGCCGTTGCTTGTGGACCCGCAGCGCAAGGTGCAGGTGGCCTCCGGCGCGCTTGTCCTGGTAGATGCGCTGATAGATGGACTCGT
>OCTA010004127.1_pt1 | contig 12754 bp, 10 predicted proteins | sample 1538991 | NCBI WGS metagenome assembly OCTA01 (sample SAMEA3539302, study PRJEB22396) | soil metagenome | biome: tundra; feature: field; material: soil | place: USA | collected 2010-05 | depth 0.15 m
CTTGAAAGTTCAACGGGTCTCCTAAACACCTATCATGACAGACGCGGGCGCCGCGGGAAAAGACGGGTGCTCAGTGGGGCGGGCCTCCAGGCCTGCCTTCTTCGCCTTCGATCTTCGTTCCCAGTATTGCTATTCTGGGGAAGTGGCGGAAACAGGGGATTGCCAGCCCCGCCAAAGGACGCACGCATGACCATAGACGAACGCCTTGAAGCCCTCACCCAAACCGTCGAGCCGATGGCCGCCATGCAGCGCGACAACGGAACGCGCCTCGACGGAATCGCCGCCGCCATCGCCGCCTCCGAACAGCGCGCCGCCGAACGCTCCCGAGACATGCAGACCGAAATTCTCCGGGGTATCGAAGCCTTCGCGCGCGGCAACTTCAGCCGCATGCACCGCATCGAAACCTCCGACACCGACACCAACACCAGAATCGGGGCACTCGAAGAACGCGTCTTGTACCTCGAAACTCGCCGGCCCCCACAGTAACTCCAGCGGCAGCGGGCGCCGCCAGCGCGGCGGCCGCCCGATTTGTTTCCCAGTATTGCTATTCTGGGAAGTGGCGGAAACAGCACGGATCATTGCAGATGTCCTCCCCAGGGAAATTGTTCCGAACAACAATCCCAAGTAGAATCAGTAAGTTATAGTCAGGTTGACCAGCCTTCGCAAACCCTTTTTCGACACTTTTGGAGGCCCCTCTTGCGACAGCCGTGTAAGTCACTGATAAGAATGGCTGAAACAGGGCGTGCCGGCCGGGGCTTCCAGATCGAAATTCGAAAACCCCCGCCAAGGGCGGCCTTTCCGCGGTGATCGGGAGCCGCCGCAAGGGCGATTGGTGGTTTCCGGCACGCAAAATGTCGCAAGCAGCCCTGGGAAATCAGGGCGGGACTCCTTTTCGACAGCCAGTTTGACAGTGACAATTCTGGTCACAACCAAATGTGGGGCGGGTCCCCTGACCCGCGCCGAGCCCCCTGGCTCGGCTGTCGGACCGGGGGGTCCGACGCGGGCGAGGCTTTCCCACGGCTTACGCCATGGGCTTTCTGACGCTCTTACGAGCTTTGGTTCGGAGCATCCCCGGATCTCCACTTTCCTGTCGTCTGCCCGCGGCCGGGCCTTGGCATCCTATTTCGGCTTGGGCAGGATCTTCATTTTGACCGAGATGCTGAACAGGTCGTCCGTGAGGTTCTTGTCGATCTCCACCGACTCGGAGTACATCTCGAAGATCTTGTCGCCGTTCCGTTCGCGGCGGATGTTGTAGGGCCATTGCACGCCGTGGCCGACATCGCGGTAATTGGCGAAAATCGAGACCTCCGTGTCGAAGTCCTTGAACTGGGGGTTGCGGCGCCTGAAGACCTGCCGCATCGGCAGCTTGCTGGTGCGGTCGAAGTAGACCGTCACCGTCTGGTTGGCGGCGTCCGTGATGTCCACGATCTCCACCGGACGGTTCTCGAATATGTCCGCACTCTGCCAGTAGAACTCCAGGCCGGGCTCGCTCAGCCGGCAGCGCAGGATGTAGAAGACGTTCCGCTGCGTCGCGTCTTTGTAGTTCTGGTAGCGCTGGTCCTCGAGCGGAAGCGCACCGCGATAGGTGAGTTCCCATGCGCTGTCCTCGGTGAACAGTACCGCGCTGGTTTCGGTCTTGCCGAAGGACTCGCGCTCGCGCACCCGCAATTTGCCGGGAGCGGACGGGTCCGGCGCCGATGGATAGCGCGTGTAGATTCTGGCGATGGAAAGGCCGGAGATTTCCGAATGGTAGAACGAATAGGCGCGGCCGGTTTCGAGGCGGTCCTCCATGCGTGAGAACGCGTCTCCGCCGAGCGCTTGCAGGGCCTCGTTCACCACGCGCTTCCCGCGTTCCGCGGGTGTTTCCGCGGCCCGGACGGAAACCAGCGCGCAGCAAGCCAGCAGGATTCGGGCGCATCGCATCATGGCCGTTTTTGTATTTCCTCCAGCTTCAATCCCGAATTGATCTTGCAGTCTGTAACAGTGACGTCCGCAAACTTCTTGCCGTTGCGCATGAGGACGGCCTTATACGGGATCTTCACGCCGCCGGCTTCGCGGAAGTCCGACCACGCATCTTCCATGGCTGCCGGCGCACCGGCGGACATTGGCACATCGTACCGCACGCTCCGCGGCATCCCGGTGGCGGGATCGACTAGCAGTTGCGCAACCTGGCCGGCGCCATCGGTGATTTCGATGGTCCCGTCGTCGATGGCGTTGACGGTCCAGCCCGCGATCCGGTCGCCGAGAAGCAGACGGAAGTACAGCCGGAAGTGGCCGCCCTGCACCTCCTTCAACGGGGCCCCCGCCAGCGCGGCCGAGCCCTGCGGAGTGGAAATCCAACCACTCCGTCCATTCACGTAAACGGCGACCTTACCGGTGGACGCGTCTTGCTCCCGGCGGAAGGCTCCGGGAGCGAGCCAGCGGTCGGTCACCCGAACCAGAGTTCCACCGGCCGAGGGGTCCATCTGGATGTCGGTGGCCTCGCTGAAATCCTGGATCGCGGCCAGCTTGGCCGCGCCTCCCACGGCCTCCTGTGCGCGCTCCAGCATCTGTTTGCCCCTGGCCAGGCCGGCCGGGTCCACCGGCGCCGCCTCCGTGCCGGGAATGGTCAGATCGATCTGGTGGACCGGGCCGCCCAACGATTCGAGCGGCTTCGCGAACCCCTCTGGGTTACCCACCGCCACGACGGCGAAGCTGGCTGGATCGAGATGTTGCTTGGCCACCCGCAGCACGTCTTCGCGCGTCACCGCTGCCAGCGCCTTCTGATACTGCTGGATGAAGTCCTTGGGGTAACCGTAATACTCGTAGCCCAGCATGCGGCCCAGCGTCTTGGTTTTGGTATCGTAAGCGAATACCAGGCCGTTGAGCGCGGTATCCTTTGCCGACTTTAGTTCCTCGTCGCTCACCGCGGCGGAGCGGATGCGCTCCACCTCTTCCTGAATCGCCTTGACGGTCTCGACGGTGGAAATCGATTTCGTGCTGCCGGAGATCTGGAACAAGCCCGGATGGTCGTAATTGGCATCCCAGTCGGCGCCGATGTCGTAGGCGGCGCCCATCTTCGTCCGGACACGCTGGAAAAGCCGGCTCTGGAAACCGCCGCCCAGAATGTCGGCCATCACTTCCAGCGCCGGATAGTCCGGATCCCGCATCTCGCCGCTCAACTGGCCGATGGCGAAGAACGTCTGCGTGACGTCCTTCTTCACGGCCAGGTAGACGCCCGGATCGGTCTTCGTGCGGACCTTGGGGAACGGCGGCACGGCCGGCTGCTCCACCGTCCAGTCCGCGAATAGCCGCTCCAGCTTGCTTTTCATCTCGGCCGTATCGAAATCGCCCCACACGGCCAGGAGGACGTTCTTGGGGAAGAAATAGCGCCGGTGAAAGTCCTGAAGGTCCGTGCGCGCGATGCGGGCGACGGTGGAGTATTCTTCCTGCCACCCGTAGGGCGTGTCGTTGCCGTACACGATGTTGGAGAACTCGCGCTGCGAGAGGTCCTGCGCGTCGTCGTTACGGCGCGCGATGCCGCCGCGGAGTTGCACCTTCGCCAGATCGATCATGTCCTGGGGGAACTCGGGCGCGGCCATCGCGTCCTTGAAGATGGCCATCACCGGGTCCACGTTCTCCTTCAGCGCCGAGAAGGACACCGTGCCGGAGGTTTCGTCGATGTGCGATTCCACGCTGGCGGCCACGTTCTCCAGTTCTTCGTTCCACTGGTCGCCGGTTTTCGCCTTCGTGCCGCCGGTGCGCATCGCCATGCCGGTCAGTGTAGCCAGACCGGTCTTCCCGGCGGGATCGAAGAGATTACCGGTGCGGACGCGAGCCACGCCGGAGATCAGGGGCAGTTCGCGATCTTCCAGTAGGTAGACCTTCATCCCGTTGGGCAGCGTGAACGTGGCGACGTCCGGAATCCGGATGGGCTTCAGCGGCGGGAATTTCAGATCCTTGACGGAAGGAACGGACGCCGGTTTGGCGGCTTGGGCTGGGGCGGCGCGCCGGGCCGGCGCGAGAGCCCCGGGGGGTTGGCTCGATCCAGCCGTGCTCCGCGGCATGGGGGGCTGGGTCTGCGCGGCGGCGCATATTGCCGCCAGCGCGGCCATGGCGAGCATCCTTCGCGTCGGCTTCATTGGCGGCCTCCCGCGGCGGGCGGCCGGGCGGCCGCCGGCTGTGCGGCATACGCCACGGTCCGGTTCTGCAGCGTGAAGTACTTCCGCGCCACCCGCTGCACGTCGTCGGCGGTCACTTTCCCGTATTCGTCGAGCATGGTGAAGAGCTTGCGCCAGTCGCCGTAATTGGCGTAGGTGGAGGTGAGCAGCTCGGCCAGGCCCGAATTATCGTCCAGGCGGCGCAGGACCGACGCGCGCAACTGGGCTTTCACCCGCGCCAGGGATTGCGCGTCCACCTTCTGGGACTTGAACCGATCGATGAGGTCGTCCAAGGCCTTCTGATTCTCTTCTACGCTGTGACCCTGCGCGGGCGCGTCGAAGAACAGGAACAGGTTCGGATAGCGCCCGCCGGGATATGTGGGGATCGCTTGGGCCGCGAGCGCGATGCGCTTCTCCTGCATCAGGTCCTTGTACATCCAGCTCGTGCGCCCGCTGGAGAGTAGCATGGCGGCGATATCGAACACGGGATCGTCCTTATCGTACTGATCCGGCCGCTTGTAGCCCAACACCAGGAGCGGCTGCGCCGCCGATTCCACCACGGCGATCTTGGGGCCGGCCTGCGGCGGTTCCTGGGTATGGAGCAGCGGCGGCAGCGGACGCGCCGGCAGCGGGCCGAAATAGCGCTCCGCCATGACCTTTGCCCCGGCAGGGTCCACATCCCCCGCGATGCCGATCGTCATGTTCGCCGGAACGTAGTGCGCCTCGAAGAACCGCGAGGCGTCGTCGCGCCGCAGGTTGACGATGTCGCTGGGCCATCCGCCGGGCGGGTTTCGATAAGGATGCGCTTCAAACGCAGCCGCGCGGAATTCCTGGAACAGCTTGCCTTGCGGGCTCGACTCCACGCGCATGCGGTTCTCTTCCATCACCACGTCGCGCTCTTTGTAGAACTCCCGAAATACCGGATGAAGAAAGCGTTGCGACTCCAGCAGGAACCAAAGCTCGATGCGGTTGGAAGGCAGGCTGTAGAAGTACTCGGTGGAATCCAGATTCGTTCCGGCGTTGAGCCCGGCGCCGCCGTTTTCCTCGATGATGCGCGAGTATTCGTTCGGCGCCACGTAGGCCTGCGCGCGGTCGATCGCCATTTTCAATTGGGTCTGGAGCAGTTCGGTGGCTCGCTGAGCGGCTTTGGGCCCCTTGTTGCGCTCGGCCTCGAGGCGGTTGTAGGTATCCTCGACTTCGTCGAGCGCCTTCTTCTCCGCCGGCCAGTTCACAGTCCCGATGGTTTCGGTGCCCTTGAAGGCCATGTGCTCGAACATGTGCGCGATGCCGGTCTGGCCGGAGGGATCGTCCACCGACCCTGCTTTCACGTAGGTATGGAAAGACACGACGGGCGCTCCGTGCCGCTCCATGACGATGAAGTGCAGGCCATTGGCGAGCGTGAACTCGGTAACGTTCTTCTCGAATTGTTTGAGGTCCTGCGCCGGCGCGGACAGGGCGGCCAGCAGCGGAACCAGGCAAAAGCGAAGTGCTCTCAAGACGCAACTCCCATTCTTGAGAATAGCAGGGGAGGCTGTGGCGCAGACGATCGTCCTTTGTCGTGCGTTGGTTTGCGAGCTGGCAGGCCACAAGAAACGATGGCCTGCCCCACCCGATCGAAGTCCTGAAGCCCCCCGTGATAAACTGGGTGAAAAGTCGATCGATTGCCATGAATGCCCCTGCTTTTGCTCTATTTGTTTGCCTCGGCGTGGCTTGGGCGCAGACCACCCCGCCTGCCGCCGACGACCGGGGAGAACGCCTGCGCCGCCAAGCAGCCGAAGCGGCATCGGCGCAGACCGCCCGGCCTGCCGCGGCCGGCGCCAAACTCCCGGATCTCTCGGACGAGACGGTAATCGCCGTGTTTGACGATGGCACGCCATTCACCATGGGAGATTTCAAGAGGATTGTGTCGATCCTGCCGCAGCAGAGCCAGCAACTGGCCGTCGTGAACCCGAAAGGCATCGTGCAGTGGTGGGCCGGCATGCGGAACCTGACGCGGATGGCGGAGGCGGAGAAACTGGACCAAGCCAGCCCCACGAAGGATCAACTAGCGTACAACCGCACGCTGATCCTGGGCCAAGCCATGATGAACTCCAAATTGAATACCCTGCCGGTCGGCCCCGACGAACTTGCGAAATACTACGAAGCCAACAAGGAACAATACAAACAGGTCCGGGTGAAAGCGCTGTACATAGCGTTCGGCGATTCCGCGCCGGCCGGAAAACAGTCCCGTACCGACGCGCAGGCCAGGGATGAAGCTGCGAAGCTGCTGGCGCAAATTCGCGCAGGCGCCGATTTCGTGAAGCTCGTGAAAGAGTACTCCGACGACCAGACTTCACGGGAGAAGGACGGAGATTTTGCCACCTTCCACAAGAAGGACAACATTCCGGACGCGCTCGGCGCGGCGGTATTCGCGCTGAAGCAAGGCGAAGCGACCGAACCAATACGCCAGCCCAACGGGTACTATCTGCTGCGCGCCGAAGACGTGAGCTATGTCCCGCTGAGTCAGATTCAAGGCGATGTATTCCTGGCGGTGAGGGAGCGGCAGTACAACCAGTGGCTGGAGCAAAACACCAGCGGCGTCAAGGTGGAGTTCCCCAATCCGGCGTTTCCAGGAGCGGCGGCCCCGCCGGTCAAGTAGGCGGCATATTTGTGGGGCCGGGCTCCAGGGACTACGTGGTTGCGCAGCTTTGGAGGGACGCTTCCAGGACCACCCGCTCGACGTCTTTCGCTACCACGTCCGGCGCCCGCCCGCCATCCACTCTGCGTACCGCCGCTTCACCGTACCATTGGAGGATCGGGCCGGTCAGCTCGCGATAGGCGCTCAGCCGTTGGCGAATCGTGGCTTCCCGGTCGTCGTCGCGCGCGATCAATTCCGCGCCGTCGTCGTCGCATCGGCCTTCCACCCGCGGGGGTTGGGAGAGCAGGTTGTAGATGCGCCTGCACTTCGGGCACTGCCGGCGCGCCGTCAGCCGCGCCACCAGCGCTTCCTCGTGAACGTCGAGGTGAATGACCACCGGCGAGGGCAATCCCCTCTCGCGCAGCAGGCGGCCGAAATATTGCGCCTGAGGAACGGTGCGCGGATAGCCATCGAGCAGAAAGCCGTTGGCGCAGTCCGGCTGCGAGATGCGGCGGGCCACGATGGTGTTGGTGATATCGTCGGTGACCAGCCCGCCCGCGGTCATGATGGCGCACGCCGTCCTGCCGAGTTCCGTGCCGGCCTTGCATTCGGCCCGGAACATTTCCCCCGTGGAGATGGCGGGAATGTGAAAACGGTCCGCAAGAAAGACGGCTTGCGTACCCTTACCGCATCCGGGCGGTCCGAAAAGCAGAAGAATCAAGAAAAAGCCCCCATCTGGCTCGCATGCGCAGGATAAGCGACGATAAGTGCGCGAATGAATCGGATCGGATACAACCCGTAAACGAGCCTGTTATCAGCCTAACGTCTGTCGCCAAGCGCGTCAAGCGGGTGTATAAGCGTAGATGGCGCCCTCATGCTGATCTCCTTGTTCATCACCTGCTATAACGACATGCTCTTTCCGGAGACCGGGAAGGCCGTCGTGCGCGTGCTCGAGAAACTGGGTCACACGGTGGAGTTCCGCCGCCGGCAGACTTGCTGCGGACAGATGCACTACAACACCGGGTACCAGCGGGAAGCGTTCCCCATGATGCTCCATTTCCTGGACGTGTTCCGCGACGCGGAGACGGTCTGCGTGCCGTCCGCTTCCTGCGTGGCCATGATTCGCGACCACTTTCCCAAAATGGCGGACCACGCGGGCGGCGATTCCCTCCGCCAGGCTGTGGACGGCATGCTGCCCCGCGTGTTCGAGTTTTCCGAGTTGCTGACCGACCGCCTGGGCGTGACCGATGTCGGCGCATTCTTCCCGCACTCCGTCACGCTGCATACGTCGTGCCACGCCATCCGATCGTTGCAGATCGGCGACAAGCCCTGGCGGTTGCTGCAGCAGGTCCGCGCCATACGGCTCGTCGAGTTGCCCTACCGCGACCAGTGTTGCGGGTTCGGCGGCACGTTCGCCATTAAGAATCCGGACGTCTCGGCGGCCATGGCTTCGGAGAAAATCCGTTACGTCCTCGACACCCAGGCCGAGGTCTGCACGGGCGTGGACAACTCCTGCCTGATGCACATCGGAGGCGCGCTCAGCCGCCAGAGGGCCGGCGTCCGTTGCCTTCACATCGCGGAAATCCTCGGCTCGACCGAGTCCGCGGGTGATGCATGAGCGTCCGGGTGGGAAAAGCGGACCGCGCGCCGGCGTTTCCCGACGCGGCCAAGAGGCTGATGGAAAACACCCAGCTCCGTCAGAACGTGCGCCGCGCCACGGACACCATCCGCGGCAAGCGGGCCAAAGTCGTGGCGGAAATGGCCGACTGGGAAGAACTGCGCGACGCCGCCCATGAGATTAAAGAGCACACCCTGCGTCATCTGGATTTCTATCTCGAGCAATTCGAAACCAACTGCGCGCGCGCCGGCGGGCAGGTGCATTGGGCGCGCGACGCCGATGAAGCGAACGGCATCGTCATCGGCCTCCTTCGGGAGCGCGGGCAGACCGAGGTCATCAAGGTGAAGACCATGACCTCGGACGAGACCCAATTGAACGTCGCGCTGGAGGCTGCGGGAATCACGCCCCATGAAACCGACTTGGCCGACATGATCGTTCAACTCGGCGATGATGAACCCTCCCACATCGTGGCGCCGGCCCTGCACCGCAACCGCGCCGAAGTCCGCCAGCTTTTCCTCAAGAAGATGAAGCTCGGGGAACTCGGCGACCGGCCCGAAGAGCTGGCGGCAGCGGCCCGCACCTACCTCCGCGAAAAATTCCTGCGCGTCAAGGCCGGCTTCAGCGGAGCCAACTTCGCCATCGCGGAGACGGGATCCATCTGCGTGGTGGAATCGGAAGGCAACGGGCGCATGTGCCTCACCCTGCCCGAGATCCTGATCACGATGTTGGGCGTGGAGAAGGTGATTCCCACCTTCAACGACCTGGAGGTTTTCCTGCAATTGCTCCCGCGCTCGGCGACCGGCGAGCGCATGAACCCGTACAATTCCATCTGGACCGGGGTCGCCGCCGGCGACGGGCCGCGCGAGTTCCACGTGGTCCTGCTCGATAACAACCGCACCGGCGTGCTGGCCGACCCCGACGCCCGCGCAACCCTCGATTGCATTCGCTGCGGCGCGTGCCTCAATGCGTGCCCGGTGTACCGCCAGACCGGAGGGCACGCCTACGGGTCGATCTACAGCGGCCCCATCGGCGCGATCCTGAGCCCGCAGCTCCAGTCGATGGAGCACTCGCGCTCGCTGCCCTACGCTTCGTCTTTGTGCGGCGCCTGTTACGAGGTCTGCCCGGTCAAGATCGACATTCCCGAGATCCTGATTCACCTCCGCGGCAAACTCGTGGAGAGCGGCTATCCGCCTCTCTCCGAACGCATCGCGATGAAAGTAGCGGCGGTGGCCTTGTCCGATGGCGACCGCCTGTCCGCGGCGCAGAAGCTCGCGCGCCTCTGCCAGTGGCCCTTCGAGCACGAGGGCCAACTTCGCAATCTTCCGGGCGTCCTGGGCGGATGGACCGCCTTCCGCGACCTGGCGGCGATCCCCAAGGAATCGTTCCGCGACTGGTGGTCCGCGCGCACCGGGGGGAAGGACGCATGAGCGACGCGAGAACCGAAATCCTGGAGAAGATTCGCCGCGCCGTGGCCCCCCGCCCGGCCGGCAGAGCAGCGGACTACGCCGCCATCGCGCGCCACTACCGGCAATCCGGAAGTCTCGACCGCGCCGCCTGTCTCGACCTGCTGGAGGAACGGCTTCACGACTACGGCGCCGGCGTATATCGCGCGAGCCGCGCGGACCTGCCCGCCGCCATCGCCCAGGCGGCCGCGGCCTGTGGCAAAACCCGCCTGCTGATCCCCGGCGCCCTGCCGCCCGAATGGCCAGTGGGGCGGACCTCCCGGTCTGCCTTCTTCGTCATGTCCGAATGGCTGCCGGACTCCGTGGAGTTCCTTCCCGCCGAATCGGCCGGCTATGACGACCTGGATCGTGCTGAAGGCGCCCTCACCGGATGCGCCGCGGCCATCGCGACGACCGGGACCATCGTATTACGCCACTCCGCCGCCGAGGGCCGCCGCGCATTGACGCTGGTTCCCGACTATCACCTCTGCATCGTCTTCGCGGACCAGGTAGTGGAGACCGTACCCGAAGCCTTGCGCCTGATGCACGCCGCCGGCGCGCGTTTACTCACGACCATCGCCGGCCCCTCCGCGACCGCCGATATCGAAATGACCCGCATCCAAGGCGTCCACGGCCCCCGTACGCTGGATGTAGTCTTGGTGGTGCAGTGAAGGCGCGAGGTGGCAACGCCATGTTGGCTCCGGATCTATTCCGATTTCGGACGCTTCCGACTTCTGAGCCAGCAGGGTCGCCCTCAAGAATACCTGTCGCGAGAGCATTGCGCGGGCACATCGTCGGACGTATACTCGAAGCCCTGGAGGCGAGCATGCAGACCATCAACCGGCGACCGTTAATCTTGGCGGTCGGAACAATTGTCTTTCTGTGCGCCTGCAGCCAAGCACGGCACGAAACAACCGAGGTCTATTACCTGGTGACGGCGAACACCAGGATTGCGTATTGGCAGGAAGCTGCTGCGGGGCTGGCCGCGGCGGGGAAAGACCTGGGGGTGCGGGCTGAGACTGTGGGACCGGAGACCTATGATCCAAAGGAGGAGAAGGCCGATTTGCAGAAGCTGGTTACGCAAAAGATCGCTCCCGCCGGAATTCTCGTATCGGCGGCGGATCCGGAACTGCTGCGCGACGCCATCGATTCAGCCGTCGCGGCGGGCATTCCGGTGGTCACCATCGACGCCGATTCGCCGAAGAGCAAACGCGTCCTGTTCATCGGCACGAACAATTACCAGGTGGGTCAGACCGGAGGCGAGATTCTCGCGAAGGAGTTGAATGGTAAGGGGAGCGTGGTCGTGTATTCGATTCCGGGCCAAGAGAATGTCGACGAGCGCCTGGAAGGCTACAAGCGGGTTTTGGCGCGCCACCCTGAGATCAAAATCGTGCAGACTATCGATATCCATGGCGAGCCCAGCGAGGCTTTCGATAATACGCAGGCGGTCATCAAAGGCAAAACCGTGCCGGACGCTTTCGTCTGCCTGGAGGCGTTGTCGTGCGCCGAGGTCGCGGATGTGCTGGACCGCGCCAACATCCGCGGCAAAACGATCATAGCGATGGACACCAACGATGCCACCCTCGATTGGATCTCCAAAGGCATGATTCGGGCCACCATCGCGCAAAAACCGTACACGATGGCATATTACGGACTGCGCGTCGTGGATGACCTGCATCACAATAGGCTGGCGGCCACTGCGCAGGGAAGCCGCTCGCCGGTGCCGATGTTCATCGACACGGGGTTGACTCTGGTGGATAAGTCCAATGCGAAATCGTTTATGCGGGGGGGCAAGTGAGGAAGAAACGAAGAGGATGAGGCGCACCGGACTGGAGTGTACCTCAAGAATGAGACACAAAGTTAAGGGGCCAAATACGTGATATTCTGATAGCCAAGCCCATGGTGAAGTGGCCTTTACTCCGGGCACTGCTTCTTGCTGGGTTGGGCACGGCGTACGCCTGTGCGCAGGACCGGACCGCCCCCATCGTCATCGACTATCCGGCCGACGGGTCGGTCTTTCCGCCCGACATGGCCGCCCCTACGTTCCTCTGGCGCGACCCCGCTCCGGGCGCCGTCTCCTGGCAGATCGACGTATCGTTCGCCGATGGTTCCGCTGCCATTCATGTGGCGGCTAAGGGCGAGCGGATGCGCATCGGCGAGATCGACCCGCGCTGCGTTTCGCCCACCAATCAGCCCCCTAGCCTTACGCCGCAGCAGGCCGCCGCCCACACCTGGATACCCGATCCCGCCACCTGGGCCGCTATCAAGAAGCAGTCGGTTGCCGGCGCCGCCACCGTCGCCATCAGCGGCTTGGCCGCCGGGAATGCTCGCCAGCCGGTATCGCGCGGACGCATGCTGCTCTATACTTCGGCGGACCCAGTCGGCGCGCCCATCTTCTACCGCGACGTGCCGCTCATGCCGTCGAAATCGGAGACGGGCGTCATCAAACCTCTTGCCACCAGCGCCATCCCCCTGATCGCGTGGCGCCTGCGCGACGTGGCTGAAACGCGGAGCCGCGTGCTGCTGGAAGACATGCATACCTGCGCCAACTGCCACTCCTTTTCCGGCGATGGCAAGACTCTGGGGATGGACCTCGACGGTCCCGAAAACGACAAGAGCCTCTATACGCTCGCGCCCGTGCAACGGAAAATGACCATCCGCAACGAGGACGTGATTTCGTGGGCCTCCTTCCGCGGAGAATTCGGCAGCCAGCTTCGCGTGGGCTTCATGTCCCAGGTCTCACCCGACGGCCGCCGCGTGGTCACCACCATCAAGCCACCCGGCACGAAGGGCACGCAGTTCTACTACGTCGCCAATTTCGAGGACTACCGCTTCCTCCAGGTCTTTTATCCCACGCGCGGCATCCTGGTGTGGTATGACCGCGACGCCCGCAGACTCCAACCGCTGCCCGGCGCCGACGACCCGCGCTACGTGCAGA
>OCTA010004129.1_pt1 | contig 12751 bp, 13 predicted proteins | sample 1538991 | NCBI WGS metagenome assembly OCTA01 (sample SAMEA3539302, study PRJEB22396) | soil metagenome | biome: tundra; feature: field; material: soil | place: USA | collected 2010-05 | depth 0.15 m
CACATAGCCTCTGGCCACGGGATCACGGTCACGTTCGTGCTCCTACTGATAATCGCCACGCCCGTCACACTGCTCGCCGCCGACTTGCTCTGGCGACTCGTCGAGCGACCGGCTCTGCAGCGGCGACTACCTTGGCGCCAGGCGGAGTTCGCACGCCCGGCCGCTGTGAAGGCCTAGGAGGCTGGTGTGGATCGGTGTTTGTGGGTTGATTCTGGCGATGGTGGCCGCGGCTTGGGGGTGGCCAGGGCGGCCCGTATCGCGTGCCGTGGAGGGTTGGGGTGACAGCCGGGTGTGATGTCGCCGCGGTGGGGCTCGGTGGGTGCCGTCCGGGGTGGTTTCTGCCCCCGGGGAGGCCGTTCAGGTGGTACTTGGCGCCCATCCACCGGTGTGGTGGGTGACACCAAGCGTCGCGAGCGTGGCGAGGTTCACGGCGGCAGCCAGCAGGTTGAAGTCGGCGTTGACCTTTGTGCTGCCGCGAACGCACGCGCGCTCGTGCAGGACCCCAACTGGGGCTTGTACACCAACTTCCACTTCGGGCACATGGAAGGCGGCTACGCCTGGTGTGCGACCACGATCGACGTGGAGCGCTACATCGAGATTTGGCAGGCGAAGATCGGCGACACCGGAGCCGTGAACCGCGACGATTGGGACCAGTACTGGGACTGGCTTCTCCGTGAAGGGATCGCCTCACCGGGCGACCGGGTCGAGTTCGACCGACACTTCACGGCAACCCAGCGCCAGACAGCAACGCCGCGACCGGGGTTGAAGCTGATACGCAGCTGGGATCGGAACGAGGCGGACGCTCTCGACGGCCAGCACCTGCTCAGCGCTCGCCCCCGAGGTGTGCGAGGTAGGCGTTCGTCTGGGTTGCCGCCTCGTCGAGGCCGCCGGGCATGACGTGCCCCTAGTAGGTGTCGAACGTCATGGCGATCGTGGCGTGGCTCATGATCGTGGAGAGCGCCCTCGCGTTCACGCCCGCGGCGACCATCAGCGAGGCGAATTCGTGCCGACTTGACGTGCCCCTGACGTGCCACGGCGCAATCCGCGCGTCGTCTCCTGAATGAGAAAAACCCCGCGTTAGCAGGGCTTCTCAGAGGGGTGAGCGACGGGACTCGAACCCGCGACCGCCTGGACCACAACCGCCCTAGCCGGGTATCGCTCAGGCGAGGAGGCCCGGATTCATTGGGCTTTCTGCGGCTGGGAGCCGGTCGGTTTTCCTCAATTTGTTCCCCAAATTGTTCCCCAAACATATGTTCGGCCTCAAGGAGCAAGAGGGCGCGCCGATTGCCAGGGAACACGCCGGTGCCGTCGAATGCCACTGCATGTCCCAGTCGCGCACGCTCGTAGTCGCCGCGATCGGGGCGGGCGCGTTTTATCTGGTCGGGGCGGTGGCGCTTGGATCGCCGCCGGCAGCGAGTGACTCGCCGGAGCGCGTCGCGGCCTGGTTCAGCGACCATCAGAACGCGGCTCGGCTGTACGCGTGGACAGCCGCCTTTGGCACCCTCGCCTTTGCCATCGTGGCCGGCGTCATCCACGGAACTCGATCATGAACGCGGCGGCGCCCTGGAGAAACACGTCGCGACGCTTCCGTCGCCGTCTCGACGGCCATTCAGGCGTGGTTCTGGGCGGCTCTCGCGTTGCATCCGGGCTTCTTGCAGCCTGCAACCGCACGCCTCGCGCTCGACATCGCGAGCTTCTGGGGGCCGATCCTCACGGGTGCGACGACCACGATGATCGGCGCGGTCACCGTGCTCGGCTTACGCACGCGCCCGCTCATACCGCGCTGGCTGACTGCCCTCGGCGCGATCGCGTTCGCCGAGCAGGCAGTCGAGACGGTCACCGTCTTCGGCGCGCGCGGGTTCACCGCGCCGGGCGGAGACATGAACGTGCTGCTCGGAGCGGCGCTGACCGCCGCCTGGCTGGCCGGTCTCGTCGTCTGGGCGGCCCGCCAGCTCGGCCGACAGCGCCGTGACACGCAGACAGCGGCCACGGCGGCGTCCTAACTGCTTCGACGATTCGCTTTGGGTGTGCGTGGAAGCGCGCCACTCCCGCGCCGCGCGCGGCCGTTGCGACCGCATCGATTATGGTCGGGCGCCGTGACCGGGGAGCAGTGGACGCCCGCCGACGTATCACACCGCTTCGCGGAAGCGATCAACGCTCGCGACCTTCAAGGTGCTCTCGCGTGCTGGTCGCCTGCCGCAGTCATCGCTTCGCCTGATGGCTCAGAGATTCGGGGTCACGCCGCGCTCACCGAGCGCTTCCGACAGCTCATCGCCGTCGGAGCACGACTACAGATCTCCGTCTTCGACCAGATCTGTACCGAGCTTGGAGCCACCGCAGGAACCCGGATGACGATGACTGTTTCCGCAAATGACGCACCGACCGTCATCAAGACCACCGCGGTCGTGATGTACGTGCCCGGACCCAGTGGGCTGCAGATCCTCATTGACCACCTCGGCCTCGACGCCGCCTGAATCGCTGTCCGCCAACCTCGATCTCGACGTATTCATGCCACAGGGCCAGGAGTACCGCGAGAAGGTATCTCCGTTTGATCGCTTCTCGCGGCTGCTCAGCGACCTGAACCTCACCCACCCGATGTCGGTGCAGCGCGTGCACGAGCTGATGGAGTGGGTGCGATCCGGGGCCTACGACCGGACCGTGGACGGCTCCTACATCTCCTGCGAGGAACCGGTGAGCCCTCGGGCCGAGGCGGGCGAGGCGGCGGCGCACTACGCCGAGCGCTTCCGCGACACGTTTAAGGAGCTCGCCGACTCGCTCGAGGGCGCGGGTAAGCAGCTGAGCGATTGGCTGCGTAGCGCGCGGGGCGGGGAGGCCGGGCCTAGTTCCTAGGAGCGTTTGTTCAGTAGTGAGCGCCTGCTTCGCTCGTCGTAGGCAAGCAGGTGCCGAGCGTCAGCGAGCGCTGGCGAAGCTCGTCCAATGCGAGCGTGAGCGGGGCCCGTAGCTCGGACGCTCGCCTTCATGCGAAAGGCGTCGTGCGTCCCCGGATCGGCGTAGCGCGAAGAAACCGCGCAGCAGCGGTCCTGCGATTGCCGAGGCGATGGCGGCTCGTCGCGGTCGTGCAGGTTCAGGTGACCTGTAGCTGAATCTTGGGATCGGCCTGTTGGGCCGCGAGGAGAGCGGCTCCCAACGCGGCGACGAGAAGGTCGCGGAGTTGCTCGCGTGTGAGGTCGTGGTTGTGGACCCAGTCGAGGATCGCGGCGTCGATGTCTCGCAGTAGTTCCCGGCGTCCAGTCTCACGGTCGGCGGCGGAAAGGTTCTGCGCTCATCCGCCGGCAAGCTTGGGCCAGGCCGAACCTCAGAGAATGGCAATCAAGCGCGGGCAAGGCTCTTGCCAACTTCTTACGGTCGCGTCGGATACTTGTCGTATGGACATGGGCCGTGTGCTCCTCGTCGACGACGACCGCGCGCTTCGCGATGCCCTCGCCCGCGCTTTGCGTCTTGAGGGGTATGACGTCGTGCTGGCAATGGATGGTCCCGAAGCGCTGGGCGTGATGGCGCGAGAGCCGGCCGACCTCGTGGTGCTCGACGTATCGATGCCATCGATGAGCGGCGTCGAGGTCTGTCGTCGGATCCGCGCCGGGGGTGATCCTGCTGCGGTGCTGATGCTCACGGCGCGGGATGGGATACCAGAACGCGTCGCGGGCCTGGACGCAGGCGCTGATGACTATCTCGTCAAGCCGTTTGCGTTGGATGAGTTGCTCGCCCGTGTCCGAGCCGGGATCCGCCGCTGCGTCGGCGTTGCGTCCGCTGCAGACGAGCCTCCCGCGGGCGAGCTTGCCTTCGCCGATTTGCGTATCGACCTCAGTGCGCAAATGGCGTTTCGTGGCTTTCGAAGAATGGACTTGACTAGGACCGAGTATCTGCTACTCGAATACTTCTTGACGAACCCGCGTAAGGTGCTGTCGCGCAGCGTCGTGTTTGACCGCGTTTGGGGTTGCGACATCGCATCTACGTCAAAGCTGCTCGACGTGTATGTGTGTTACCTGCGGCGCAAGATGGAGGCGGCCGGCGAGCCGCGTCTGCTCCACACCGTTCGCTCGGTCGGCTACGTTCTGCGCGAGGATGAATGAGCCTGCGCCGCCGAATGGTCTTGCTGTCGGCGGCTGCTGTCGCCCTGGCCGTTGTGCTCAGCGCGCTCGCCTGTTATCTCGCCGTAGAGCGGAGTATGCGCAACCGTCTGGATCACCAGCTAAAGGCCTTCGCAGGTACGGTCGCCGCCGCCGCCCGCAATCCGCCGCGTGAGCGCCCCCCTCGTGAGGGCCTCCACTTCCCCGGCCGGTTCCCGCGGCCTGGCCTCGAAGTCAGCGGACACGCCGCGGCGTTCAGCGCCGCCGGGGCGATCTATAGGTCCCCCGAAGATCACACCGCGTTTTCGCTCACCTCACGCGACCTGGCCGTCGCGCGAGGCGCCACGCCGGCGTATTTTCGCGACGGCAGGCTGGGGAACACCGTCGTGCGGGTCTATGTCACGCCAGCCGGTCGCGGCCGCGCGGTGATCGCGGAGCAGTCCCTGACTGATCTGAAGAGAACACTGCACGATCTCGCGGTGATCCTCGCGATCATCGTGATTGCCGGGGTCGCGTTGGCGGGGCTGCTCGGCCTCTTCGTAGCGCGCGCAGCCGCTGTGCCGGTCCACATTTTGCGCCGAGCGGCCGAGCACGTCGGATCCACGGGCGACTTGAGCCGGAGGATCACGACGATTGGCGACGACGATCTGGGCCAGCTCGGCGTGGCATTCAACGCGATGCTTGCGGCGCTCGAGGAGTCCCATCGCGCGCAACGGCAGCTGATCGGCGACGCCTCGCACGAGCTGCGCACACCGGTCGCCAGTCTGCGTACGAACCTCGAGGTGTTGCTTCGCAATCCCGATCTTGACCCGGTCGAGCGGATACCGTTGCTTGAGGACCTCATCGAGCAGAGTGCGGAGCTCGGTGCGCTCGTCGAAGACCTCTTGGAGTCGGCCCGCAACGGAAATGACGCCGGTTCTCCCGAGCCACTTCGGCTCGACGAGCTGGTCTCCTCGCAGGTCGAGCTCTGCGCCACACGTCACCTAGGCGTTCATTTTGAGATGCAACTGGAACCGTGCGAGGTGGTTGGTCGTGAGTCCAGGTTGTCTCGTGCAATCGCCAACCTGCTCGACAACGCGGTCAAGTGGAGTCCGCCCGATGCGAACGTCGAGGTTAGTCTCGTTCAGGGCGAGCTGAGTGTGCGCGACCACGGCCCTGGCTTCAGCGAGGATGATCTCCCGTTCGTGTTCGATCGTTTTTACCGTTCGCCGATTGCGCGCTCGGTTCCCGGCTCGGGGCTAGGACTCTCGATCGTGCGCAAGGTCGCCAGCGAACACGCCGGTACAGTCCGGGCAGCTAACGCATGCGATGGCGGAGCCGTCGTAACACTCGCGCTGCCGTCGCGCTCCGTGGGCCGGGATTCACGCGCGCAGCTCACGGCTCGCGCATGATGTATCCGCGGCGAGGAGCCGTATGGATCAGCTGACGGGCGCCAAGAGCCGCTAGCTTACGCCGCAGATAGCCGACATATACGCGCAGTTTCGTCGCATCGGGGGCGTCGTAGCCCCATACGCTTTCGTGAATCTCGCTGTGCGTGAGCAGTCGATCGGGGTTACGCATGAACAACTCCAGCAACCGATACTCCATCCGCGTCAGGCGGGTGAACCGCGCGCCGACGAGCACACCGTAGTTGGTGGCGTCGAGCTGGAGCTCGGCAAACACCAACTGAACCTTGGCGGACTCCGGCGGCGGCGACTCTTTGTAGATGCGGGCGCGTCGTATCAGGGCCCGCAGGCGCGCCTGTAGCTCCCGAATACTCAAGGGCTTCACCATGTAGTCATCCGCACCCGCCTCAAGCCCGGACACACGGTCGCTGACAGCGTCACTGACCCCGAACATCAGTATCGGTATGCGGCTCTCCCTCCGGCGTAGGCGCCGGCAGACTGCCAGCCCGTCGATATCCGGCAGGTTCCGCTCAAGCAGAATCGCGTCGGGCACGCACTCTGCCGCCATCGCGATCGCCTGATGGCCTCCCGCGGCACTCAGCACCTCGTAGCCGTCGAGTGCCAGCACGTGGCGAAGCGTCTCGCGTGGCGCCGGGTCGTCCACCAAGAGTATTTGCATATCCCCGATTGTTACTGACGCGGGCGGCACTTTGGGGAGACTCTTTCGGGAATCTTATGCGGCACCAATCTGGCTCTAACCTGACTGCTCGATCCTTGCCGGATGAGAGCGCACGCTTCCCGGTTTCAACGGTGGCCCGCCGTGAGCCCTGTCCGACGCGCAGCCGACTCACGGGCCTCTGAGGGGCGCGTCAGGACGCTCGTGCTAGCCGTGTCCGTGGCCTGCGTCATCGCCCCCTTCGCGCAGGAGCGGTCCCAGACTCATGTCTAGACGCAATCAGCGACCGTGGCTCACCATCTTCCTGGGCGTGCTTTGCGTCGCGGCGATCGTCGTGGCATACACGACCGTCGGCCATGCGTCTTCGGCAACGGCGCAAAGCCGCCGCACGGCGACAGTCGCTAAGGGAGTCGTCCAGTCGACGGTGTCAGGCAGCGGAACGCTCAAGCCCGCAGCGGACATCGGTGTCAACTTCGCTACCAGCGGAACGCTCAAAGCGGTCTTCGTCAGCATCGGCGACCGCGTCAAAGGCGGTCAGCTACTCGCCGAAATCAACCCGAGCAGCGCGGAGTCGAGCCTGCACTCGGCAGAAATCGCCCTAACTACCGATGAGGCCTCCTATCAGGACGCGGTCAAGGGCCTTACGCCCGCCGAACAGCGCCAAGCCGAAATCGGCGCCGAACAGTCACGAGCGTCGGTCAACTCCGCCAAGCAGTCGCTCAAGCAGGACCAGCAGACAGCAAAATCCGAAGCGTCTTCGGCCAGCGTGACCGTCGCGCAGGATGAAGTCTCACTGAAGAGCACCGAACAGTCGGTCGCCGTCGAAGCCAAGAGTCAGCAGGACGCGGTCAACCAGGACATAAGCCAGCGCAGCACGGATGAAAAGGCCGTCGTTGAAGCCAGGTCTCAGGTTGAAGAAGCGAAGTCTCGGGTTGAAGAAGCGAAGTCACAGCTCGCCACCGAAAAGAACAAGTCGCCGTCTAACGAACAGAAGCTCAGCGCGGCTGAATCGAAGCTCAGCTCGGCTGAATCGAAGCTCAGCTCGGCCGAATCGGCTGTCAAGTCAGACGAAGCGAAAGTGGTTCAGGACGGCTACACGCTGACGAGCGCGCAGAACAACCAGGCGGCGGGGACCGTCAAGAGCCAGCAGTCGATCGACAGCGCGCGCAACGCGGTCGCCAACGCGAAGAAGACCAGGGCCTCGACCAAGCTCCATAACGACCAGACGATCGCGCAGCAGCGGACCACTCTCTCAAGTCAGGAACTATCGCTGCAGTCCACGCAGGCCTCCAACGAAGTCAAAGCCGCGCCGGCGAAAACGTCGACCGTGGTGAGCGCCGAGAACACCATCAAGAGCGCGCGCATGACAGTCGAAAAAGCACGCCAGACGCTCTTCGAAACGAAGCTGTACGCACCCACCGAAGGCGTGGTCGCGTCGATCAAAAACACGGTCGGCGAAAGCGTCTCGGGCACAGAAGCCTCATCCAGCAGCAGCGGCTCGAGCGGGACCAGCGCCACCGGTGGCAGCGCTACGAGCGGTGGCGGGAGCAGCTCGGGCAGCGCCGGCGGGGCCAGCGGTAGCGGAACCAGCGGGACCGGTACTAGCGCAACGGGCAAAAACGCGGGAGCAAGTGGCAGCGGGACCAGTGGCAGCGGGACGAGCAGCGGTGCGACCAGCGGTACCGGTAGCAGCGGCGGTGGGACCAGCGGGACCAGTGGCAGCGGGACCGCTTCCAGCGGCGCCGGTACCAGCGGTAGCGCTACGAGCGGAGCCGGCAGCGGGAGTAGCCCTTCCGAAGGCGGCGGCGTCTCGACCACAAGCAATGGCGGCGGTGGCAGATATCAGGACATCGCCTACACGAGCTCCAGCAGTGGCACGTATCAGAACATCGCTAGTTCGAGCACGAGCGGCGGCAGCACGAGCGGCGGCAGCGCGAGCGGCGGCAGCGCGAGTAGCGGCAGCACGAGCACGAGCGGCGGCAGCACGAGCAGCGGCAGCACGAGCTCCAGCAGCACCAGCAGCAGCTCGTTCATCGAACTGGTGGACGTGCAGGGCTACCAGGTGGTGGTGCCGTTGAGCGAATCTGAAATCGGCAAGGTGCATGTCGGACAGATCGCCACGGTCACCGTCGAAGCGCTCGAAGGCCGCAAGTTCGCCGCTCAGGTGGTGAGCTTGCCTGTTCTCTCGACGAGCAGCAGCGGCGCGGCGAGCTATAGCGTCACCTTCCAGCTCGAACAAACCGCGCCCGGGTTGAAGCCCGGTATGAGCGCGACCGCCGAAGTCGTCGTCAAACAGGCCGAAGGCATCAACGTCCCGACCAGCGCGATCACGGGCGGTAGCGTGACCGTTGAGCGCGGCGGCAAGCAGGTCAGCCAGGCCGTGACGACAGGGCTGGCGGGCAACAGCAGCACGATCATCCTCAGCGGCCTGAAGGCTGGAGAAACGGTGCTTCTGCCGGCGTCGAGCAACACGAGCGGCGCAAGCCTGACCTCCAAACTGGGCAGCGGCCGTACTGGCGGCCTAGGCGGCGCGGGAGGCTTCGGCGGAGGCGGCTTCCCCGGCGGCGGACCCCCGGGAGGATGACGCTTTGATGCATGCAAGGAACTCCCACCCTGGCGCTGGAGGGCGAACGGGGCCTGCTCGCGAGCGGCCCTTGGTCGAGCGCGCTCGCTCGGCGCGACAGCTCCCGGCGAGCAATGGCCGGCGCCAGCGACCACTAGCAATCCAGGTGCGCGAGGTCACGAAGACCTACGAGCTTGGGCAGATCAAGGTGCGCGCGCTGCGCAATGTCTCACTGCAGATCGAGCGGGGCGACTTCGTCGCGATCATGGGCAGCTCAGGCAGCGGCAAGAGCACGCTGATGAACATCCTCGGCTGCCTGGACATACCCTCAAGCGGGAGCTACCTGATCGACGGAGTGGATGTCAGCAGCCTGGACGAGGACGATCTCTCCGACCTGCGCAGCCGCAAGATCGGCTTCATCTTTCAAAGCTTCAACCTCGTCTCGCGCACGAGCGCGATCGCCAACGTGGAGCTCCCGCTCGCCTACGCGGGAGTCGACCGCGCAACGCGCCGCCAGCGCGCAGAGGATGCGCTGAGCGCGGTCGGCATGGCCAACCGCCTGCACCATCAGTCATCCGAGCTCTCGGGTGGGCAGCAGCAGCGGGTAGCAGTCGCGCGGGCGATCGTAACCAACCCAACGCTGATCCTCGCCGATGAGCCGACCGGAAACCTCGACTCGCACTCCACCGAGGGCGTGCTGAGGATCTTTGCGCGACTGAATGAAGAAGGCCGGACCGTGGTCCTGATCACCCACGAGCCCGACGTCGCCGACCTGGCCAAGCGGGTGGTCACCTTGAGCGACGGCGAGGTCATGGAGGATCGCCGGGTCACCCGCGCGCATGACGCCCCGCCCGCGCTGCGCGACCTGAAGTCCGCCCACCACGCGACCGACACCGGCGCCCTGGAGGCGAAGCCGTGATTGTCCCCGAGACACTTCGCATCGCGTGGGGCGGGATCACCGCGAACAAGCTGCGCTCCGGCCTGACGATCCTCGGCATGACGATCGGGGTCGCTTCGGTGATCGTGCTGATCGCCGTCGGCAATGGCTCCTCCAAGGCTGTCAAGTCTCAGATCCAAAGCCTCGGGACGAACGTGCTGCTCGTGATGGCGGGCGCCGGACGTGGGGGCCCACGCGCGTCCAGCTCGACGAGCATCTCGCTGACCAAGGCGGACGCCGAAGCGCTGCAGAACCCCAACCTCGCGCCGGATGTCAAAAGCGCCTCGCCGGTGGCCGAGGCGAGCAGCGTGAAACTCGTCTACAACGGCTCCAGCTTCGAACCGTCGTCGTTTATCGGCACCACGCCCTCCTATCTGACGGCCCACAGCTACAAGCTCGCCGAAGGCGCTTCGCTCACCTCCGAAGACGTGAGCAAGCACAAGCGCGTGGCCGTGATCGGCCAGGAAGTCGTGCAGGAACTGTTCGCCGGCTCAAGCGCCGTCGGGCAGAACATCAAGGTCAATGGCAGCAACTTCGAAGTGGTCGGCGTGCTTGCCAAAAAGGGAACGAACGGCACCACCAACGAGGACAACGTGGTGATGGCCCCGATCACCACGGTGCAGAGCACGCTCACCGGCGCCGGCTCGATCAACTCGATCACGGTCGAGGCGAAGTCCGAATCAGCGCTCAACGCCGCCGAAGGCGAGGTCACGCAGATCATCGAGGAACGCCACAAGATCAAGAACACCTCCGAACCGGGCTTCAGCGTCCTGAACCAGGGGTCGCTGCTGTCGACCTCGAGCTCCTCCAGCGGCGTGTTCACGGCACTCCTCGGAGAGGTGGCCGCGATCTCGCTGCTCGTCGGCGGGATCGGCGTCATGAACATCATGCTCGTCTCGGTTACCGAGCGCACCAGGGAGATCGGCATCCGCAAGGCGCTCGGCGCCCGCCGCTCGGACATCCTCACCCAGTTCCTGACCGAGGCCTTGCTGGTCTCGCTGATCGGGGGCGTCACGGGCGTGCTCGTCGGCGTGCTCGGCAGCCAGTTCAAGATCGCCGGTGTCCAACCGGAAATCGCGACGTACTCGGTCTTCCTGGCGTTCGGCGCGGCGGCGCTGTCCGGCCTGTTCTTCGGCACCTACCCCGCCGCTCGCGCCGCCGCGCTGCGACCGATCGAAGCGCTGCGCTTTGAGTGAGCAACCTTCCCCATAGAGGAGTCCGCCATGCCCGACGAGCAACAGACAATCCACGACTCCGCCGTCCAGGCGCCGGAGACGCTCGCGTATGAGCCGATCGAGGACGAGCAGGATGACTGGCCCGAGGAGCCCGAGGAGCTGGAGCTGCCTGCTCGGCCGCGCCGCCGGCTGCTCGGGGTGGGCGGGAATCCCATTCCCCTCGCGTTGCTCGGCGTGCTGCTGATCGCCGGCGGGTTTATCGGCGGCGTGCAGGTGCAGAAGGGCGCAAGCTCATCCGGATCCTCTGTCGGCGCTGGCGCAGGTCTCCCCTCGGGCTTCGCCGCGCTGCGCGGCGGAGGCACATCGAGCACCGGCACGAGCTCCGGCAAAAGCTCCGCGGGCGGCTCTTCGGGTGGCTTCCCTGGCACGGGCACCGGCGGCAGCCGACCGACCACCGGCACCGTCGCCTACCTCGCCGGGAGCACCCTCTATGTGACCAACTCTGAAGGCAGCACCGTCAAGGTCCACACATCGGGCGCAACGAGCGTGACCAAGACCGTGAAGACGAAAGTCAAAGGAATCTACCCCGGCGAAACGGTGACGGTCACCGGCACCACCGGCTCGGGCGGCACGGTCAGCGCCGAATCAATCAGCGTCGGCTCAAGCGGCGGAGGTCTCGCGGCGCTACTCGGAGGATCCGGGACCAGCGGGACAAGCAGCACCGGCGGCAGCGCAAGCGGAGGCAGCGGCGCCGCGGCGCTGTTCGGCTCCGGCTAGACCAAACCAAACACCATCAAACAAGGAACGACACAGAACTCATGCACCCACATCGCCCCTCTCAACCTACGACCAGCCGCCGCATCCGGCCAGTCTTGGCGCTCTCGGTTCTCGGCGCCTGCTGTACGCTGGCGGCGTGCGGCAGCTCCGGAAGCAGCTCGACGAGCACCGCGAACACGAGCTCCAACGCATCGTCGAAAAGCGCACAAGCACCAGGATCCAACCGATTCGCGGCGTTGAGATCCTGCCTGCAGAAACAGGGCATCACGCTCCCCTCGCCATCTGCGAATCGTCCGCCCGCCGGGTCGGGGACCACAGGCCAAGGAGGGCCGCCTGGCGGCGCGGGTGGATTCCAGCTCCCTAAGGGAGTAAGCCGAACGCAGTACCAGGAAGCGCTGAAGAAATGCGGGGCCGGCAACTTCGCCGGAGCAGCTGGCTCCAATAGCGCGGCATCCAAAGCGGGGCTAACGAAGTTCGTCGCCTGCATGCGCGAAAACGGTGTCAGCCTGCCGACACCCAACACATCCGGGAAAGGGCCCGTTTTCAACACCAAAGGACTTAACACCAGCAGCGCCACATTCAAATCTGCGCGGAGCAAGTGTCAGAGCGATCTGCGAGGCGCGATTGGCGGCGGACCAACAAGCGGCGCCCCGCCCGGCGGTGGCGGCGGACCGCCGGCCGGTGAAGGCGGCGGTGCGCCACCAAGCTCTGAATCTGAACCCAACGGTCAGCCGTAGCCAGTGGACCAGGATGGGCGGCACCATCGTCCATCCTGGTCCAGTGGGACGCGGTCCCGCGCGAGGGACCTCTAGGGGCAAGTCCCCTACCCCCTAGGGGTCTCTCCAATGCGGTTGCGACGGGACCGGTTCTGAGCAGCTCCTGCTCTCGCGCGAAGAGCGAGAGGGAACCGAGTCAAGCCCAGGGCGCTCGCAGCGGACGAAACCCAGGCGTCTCATCGCCCGGCGACCTCGCGCGTGCTCTTGAGACAGGCAGGCACCTGAGCGCCGACGACCAGGCGTCTTAATCCCTAGTCGCATCGTCCGTCACGCGAAGCCCCAGGACAGTCCCCATGCTTGCGCTAACCAACGCACCGAGGTACGACGGATTGGAGCTGAGCATGTATTCGATCAATGACGGGTGCCCGCCGAAG
>OCTA010004130.1_pt1 | contig 12748 bp, 12 predicted proteins | sample 1538991 | NCBI WGS metagenome assembly OCTA01 (sample SAMEA3539302, study PRJEB22396) | soil metagenome | biome: tundra; feature: field; material: soil | place: USA | collected 2010-05 | depth 0.15 m
GCCTACTCCGCGAGAGCGAGAGTACCCGGCAGATCGCTCTCCACCAACAAGCCCGGCTCCGCATTCCGCGCGATGGACAGCCCCAGGCCCGCGCCGCCGCTGGCCCGCTCGCGATCCGTCTCCACGCGATAGAAGGCGTCGAAAATCCGCGGCAGAGCTTCGTCCGGCACACCCGGCCCGTAATTCCGAATCCGCAGCGCGGCCCGGCCATTGGCGGCTTCCAGACTGGCGTCCACCGCTGTTGCTTCCGGCGCGTGGCGGATGGCGTTGCGAATCACGTTCTCGATGGGCGCGCCGCAGCAATTCGGCATCGTCCTGGACGGTCACCGGCTGCGCGCTCACCAGGCGCACTTCGCTCCCGCGTGCCTGCGCTTCGAGCGACGAATCGGCCACCACTTCCTCCAGCAATCGATCGAGGCTAGGCTCGCGCCGCAGCGAATCCGGGCCGCCTTCGGCGCGCGTGACTTGCAGCAGACCGCCGACCAACGCATTGAGCCGCTCGGCTTCCTTGTCGATGCCGTCGAGATGCGCCTCGCGATTTTGCCCGGACCGCGCCAACTCCACGGCCACCCGCAAGCGCGCCAGCGGCGAGCGCAGCTCATGGGAGATATCCAGCAGCAACCGGCGCTCGGCGTCCACCAGCGTCTGGATGAAGCCGTCGAGACCGGGCGGCATGACGTCGAGGATCGCGAGGCTGAAGCCGCCGTCGAAGGCCCGTTCCAGGCCGCGGCGGCTTTCATGTACGCATTCGACCGCGAAGCCCTCGCCGGTGAGAAACTCCGCCAGCAGGGAGCAGAGTTCGGTGTCGTCGTCGATTAACAAAAGTCGCACGGCTCCGAATGCAGCATGCGCGGAAAGTTGTGGCGAGGCACCGGCGGGTGTTACAAGGGAGATGGGCAACAACGCCGGGGTGAGGCGTTCGTACGTATGAGGACCATTGGCTGGCTGCTGTCCTTGGCGCTATGGGGCACGGTCACGCAGACGATCAACTTCGATTCCGCGAAGCCGGGCTCGGTTCCGCCGGGATGGACCGTCACACCGAATGCCGGTGCGGCTCCCAAGTGGGAGATCCGGAAAGACCCCAGCGCCCCCAGCCCGCCTTATGTGTTCGCGCAGATCTCCAGCTATGCAGCCGGCGATGCGGCCGGCGGCCGGTGCCCGCTCGCCATTCTGAACAAGATGGACGTGAAGGACGGCGACTTAAGCGTGAAGGTGAAGCCGGTGGCGGGCAAGGAGGATCGCGCCGGAGGGCTGGTGTTCCGCTACCGCGATCCGGACAACTACTACGTCGTGCGCGCCAACGCACTGGAGAACAGCATCGTCCTGTACAAGGTTGAGGACGGAAAGCGCACGCCGCTCGAGTCGAGAGGCGCGCCGCCGAAAAGCTTCGGCGTGAAACATCCCGTGCCGTTGAATCAGTGGAGCGTGCTGAAGGTGCAATTCCGGGGTCCGTTGTTCAGCGTCTATTTCAATCACCGGCGCTTGTTCGAGGTGCTGGACTCCACGTTCCGCCAGCCCGGCAAGGTTGGCCTGTGGACCAAAGCCGACGGCATCACCTACTTCGACGATTTCCGCATTGCGGGGAAGTAGGGGTGTGTGGGGCAGACCTCCAGGTCTGCGCGGGTCCTCCAGTGACCCGCTTCGGAGCGGGAAGAGGCCGACGTGGACAGTCGGCCGCAGGACTGGAGTCCTGCCCCACGAAGCTCTATTTCCCCGGCTTGCCTGCGCTCTCCGCCACGCTCCGCGCCAGGTAATTCACGACCTTGGCCTCGTTGCGCGCCACCTCATAATAGGCGTTCTTCAGCAACTGGTCTTTGCGGTTGAGCAGCGTCTCGCGAATGCTCTGCTGCACGCGCGGATCGTTCAGCTCACGCTGCCCGGCCGATTCCTTGGAGATGATTTTGAAAATGCGGTAGCCCTCTTGCGTTTTGATGATGGGGCTGATCGCGCCGGGGGCCAGGGACATCACCATCTTGCGCAGCTCGACGTTGGCCTTCTCCAGCGCGGACTCGGGGATGAACCCCAAATCGCCGCCGTTGGGAGCCGAGTTGGGGTCTTCGGAGTAGCTATGGGCCACCAGGCCGAACTCTTCACCGCGCCGCAGGCGCTCCTGGATCTCGCGGATCTTGTTGCCGGCCTCGACATCGTTTTGCGCCTTACTGTTTTTCAGGTTGCCCGCGCTGGGCTCCGGATTGGGCGTCACCAGAATCTGCGCCATGCGCACGCGCGGCTCGGCCAGATTGAAACTGGCCTTGTTGGCGTTGTAGAAGGCGGTGACATCGGCGTCGGTGATGACGATGTGGGAAGTGATGTCCTTGTTGATGAGCTTCTGAATGCTCAGCTCGCGGCGTATCTTGGACTTGAGATCGTCCAGCGTCATCTTGTTGTCGCGAAGCTGCTGCTCGAACTGCTCTTTGGTCCAGGGCGCCTTCAGCTCGGTCAGCTTGGCTTCGACGTCCGCATCGCCCGCCAGGAGGCCTTGTTTTTCGGCGCGCTGCAACATGATCTCGCTATCGATCAAGCCGCGCAGCACTTCCAGTTTCTGCGCCATGGTCTGCTCCTCGGATTGGCCGGGCGTCGAAAGCTGCGACTGCTGATACGTCCTTTCCAACTCCGCATAAGCGATCGCGCGATTGTTCACCGTGGCGGCCACGTTGGCGGGCGCCGATTTCTTGCAAGCCGGGGCGCACAAAAGCACCAGGAGAGCGGCCACACCTCCCCATCGAACCGCGCGCGTTGGCCAGCGGCGCCACAAAGCATCAAACATGACGATCCCTCATTGTATATGGGTACAATGGCCTGCGGGAGAGATCGGTATGAGAGTCGGCATGATCGGAACGGGCGCCATCTCGCACAAGCATGCGGAGGCCTATCGGAACATCGGTTATGAATTAACCGTTTGCACGGATATCCACGCGGAGGCCGGCCGGCGCTTCGCGAGGCAACACGGCGCCGAATTCGTGGAATCGTACGAAGCGGTTTGCCGGCACCCCCGAGTCGACTACGTGGATGTCTGCACGTTTCCCGATTTCCGCATGCAAGCCCTGGAGGTTTGCGCGCAAGCGGGCAAGCACATCCAGGTGCAGAAGCCGATCTCAACCAATCTGGGAACGGCGCGCGAGATGGTGGAAACGGCGCGCCGTGCGGGCATCCGGTTGGGCGTGGTCAGCCAGCACCGTTTTGACGATTCCAGCCAGTTCCTGCGGCGGGCCATCTCCGCCGGACGCCTGGGCAAGCTGCTCGAATGCGATTGTTACGTAAAGTGGTACCGGTCGCCGGAATACTACGCGCGGCCGATCAAGGGTAGTTGGGAGACCGAGGGCGGCGGCGCGCTGATCAACCAGGCGATTCACCAGGTCGATATCCTGCGCTGGCTGGCCGGCCCGGTGCGCGAGCTGTATGCGGTCTGGCAGCTTGGCGCTCTGCACAAGATCGAATCGGAGGATGTGGTGAACGCGGTGGTGCGTTATGTCTCAGGCGCCACCGGCGTGATCCAGGCCGCCACCGCCTTCTGGCCTGGATACACGGAGCGCACCGAATTCCACGGTACCAAAGGCACCGCCATCATTTCCGGCGACAAGCTGACAGCCTGGGATGTGAAAGACGACACCGGTGAGCCGCCGCCGCTGGCGCAGGATGCCGCTTCGGGATCGTCGGATCCGATGGCGATTTCGCTGGAGCCATTCGAGCGCCAGTTTCTGGATTTCGGCGAGGCCATCCGCACCGGCCGCGAGCCGCTGGTCTCCGGCGAGGACGGCTATCAGGCGCTCGAGATTGTGGACGCTATTTACCGGTCGTGCCGCACTGGTGAAAGAGTCGCGCTCGCGTAGTGTTTACGGGCCGGCCGGGACCGGATGCAGAAGCCTGTCGTCAAAATTGCAAGCCGTTGTGCCGGAGCACAGGATAGAACGAAATCCGGGATGCTTGGGGTTGAGCAGATAGTTTCTGGCGATGGAGACTACCACGGACGGAACCGATAATACCGCGTACGAACCATCATCCACCCATCTTGCGCCGATCTGTTGTGTGGTCGGATTATCCTGTTTCCAGTCCGCCGGTAATGAGTACAAGGCTTCCACTTCCTTTACGAGCGCGTCTTCGAAACTCAATTCGACGTAAACCTGATCGTTGGGTCGCCGGCGGGTGTGAACCAAGGCTTCCAGGGTGGCTAAGGGGAGACATTCAGACGAATAAACGACAAAGTACCCTTTCGGATTCCAGCGGGCCACCATAGGTCCGTGCACCTTCCCCGGTGAGTTCCGCAAAGTCCTTGTTGCAGAGGCGCCAAGCAGTGATCATTCAGGCAAAGATGCCGTGCTCAATGCGGCCAAGCTCGTCAAGTATGGCTTGGCGGCCTTCCGGATCGGTCGCGACTTTAACCGGGGCCAAACCCCTGAGTGCTGCATTTGGCGTCCGCAACCACTCCAGAGCCTTATCGAAGTCGCCAAAACATTCGACGGCCCTATCCAGGAGTTCCTGGTCTTCCCTGGCTATTGGTCCTACAACTTGTGTCATGCCGCCCACTGTGGTCGCCATGGCTTTCTTGGGTTCGTCGTCAGCCATTCCGTTCGCCCTACTGAGGAACTGACTAATGATACCACGCCTTGGATTTCCAACGCGGTGGTGGTTTTGAGCCACAAGAAATACCCTAGGCCACGATTCTCCTTTCTCGCGGATTCCGCGGTAAGCCGCGCGCGCCAATCGCCCGCCTTTCAGGGCGGCTACAGAGCACGTTGTTTGCCCAACAAAGAGATCGGCGGAAATGGGCGGTAGGTTTAGGACTTAATTAATCAAGGTGTGATCCGTCACACCATCGTCGGCGGTCAGGAGCGGCCAGGCGAACGCTGCCAAATTCCCGGTAAACTCGGTGTATGCTTCGTAGCCGTTGGGCGTTGTGGGCCGGCATTGTGGTGTTCCGCCGCTGGGGCTGGTGCTATGGTGGATGCGCCGGGGCGTGGGCCGCGAGCAGTTGGTCTCCGGCGAGGACGGCTACCAGGCGCTCGAGATCGTGGACGCCATCTACCGATCCTGCCGCACCGGTGAAAAAGTCGCGCTCGCGTAGATCCGCGCCCCGCGCACGCGCACGCCACATGACGGTTGCTCTTCTGAGCGTGGATCCCATGCGCTACAACTTTGGGTGTCTACACGCCATTGGCGCGATCGCGCAAAGTGGCCGTATGCCGGGGCAGAGGTCACGCCCGCCGCCGCTCCACCGGAACGGCCGGCCCGGCGAGCGGTGCGGGACGATCGCCGTCCCGGCTTAACAGCCCCGCAGACGAGCTTTTACCGCAGAACTCTACGAAATCCCTTGGCGGCAGCGGCGGCGCGAATAGGAAGCCCTGCGCCTCAGGGCACCGCAACCGCTGCAGCAGCTTCAACTGGTGCGGCGTTTCCACACCCTCCGCGATCGCGCTCATTCCCAGGCCTTCAGCCATCCGGAGGATGGTCTCCAAAAGCGGCTCGGGTTCCTGCCCATCGCCTATCCCGCGGATAAACGACTGATCGATCTTCAATCTCTGAAATGGCAACTGATGCAGATAGGACAGCGACGACTGGCCGGTTCCGAAATCATCGACGGCAAAATTGACCCCGGTGCTGGTTCGCAGGTTGCGGAAGGTTCGGGAGGCGGCCGCGAAATCGCCGACGAAGGCGCTCTCAGTTAGTTCCAGTTCCAGCAATTCAGGGGGGAAGCCGGTTTCCAGAAGCGGCTGCTGCACGTCCTGAACGAAGCCGGGCAGCGCCAATTGAGAAGCGGAAACATTTACCCCGATCCGCAGCCGGAGACCCGTCTTATCGATCCACTCCCTCCCTTGACGGCAGGCTTCGCCGAGCACCCAGCGGCCGAAATCCACGATCTGGCCGGTTTCTTCCAGAATAGGCACGAAAGCGGCCGGAGAGACGATGCCCAGACCTTCCGGCCGCCAGCGCAGCAGCGCTTCCGCGCCTGTCACGCGGCCGGTAAAAACGTCCACCTGAGGCTGGTAGTAGACCAGCATTTCCTTCCGCGCCAATGCGAAACGCAGCCGCTTCTCCATTTCCAACCTCTCGGGCGGCGTGGCCGCCATGGAGGAATGGAAGTACACCAGCCGCGCCTTACCGGCTTGCTTGGCCCGGCTGAGAGCGAGCTGGGCCTGTCGCTCCAGCGATTCCGGCGTGCTCTCCGGCGCCGCCCAGGCGATTCCGATGCTGGCGCCGATGAACAGTTCGTGGCCGTCAACCGAGAAAGGCTCCGCGAGCGAACGCAGCAAGTGCCCGGCCACGGCGCCGGCATCCTCGATAGCCGGGGCATCGGCCACCAAGACGGCGAACTCGTCTCCCCCGACTCGCGCCAACGCGTCCTCGGCGCGCAATCCGGATCGGAAACGACGGCCAATCCGATCCAGCAGACGGTCCCCAGTAGCGTGTCCCAAAACGTCATTCACCAGCCGAAAACGGTCCAGGTTGATGTAGAGCAGTGCTGCCCGCCGGCCGGTCCGGCGGCCCTCTTGCAGCGTCGAGCTCAACATTCGCTCGTAATAAGCGCGGTTGTACAGCCCGGTGAGGGAGTCGTGCTCGGCCTTGAACGCCAGTTCCTCCACCAAGTTGCGCTGCTCTAGCGCCAGCGTGGCCAAGCGGCAGATCGATTCCACGCGCACGGCCAGCGATCCGCTCGGGAGTATGGGACCGTCCGCCAGCCCCACCAGCATGCCCAGCAACTCGCCCGTGCCGGAAAAGAGATGGCGAGCCCATCCGTGATCGAAGGGGAATTCAGTACGATCCGCGATGCATGCGCTGGGCTGGAACAGCGCCTCCGACAGACGCGCGGGGTCGATCGACGCCAATGCCGCTTCGGCCTTCGCCGTCAGGTCCCCTTTCGCAGCCAGCGCCCATTCCTCTCCGTCGTTGAGGAAAAACGCTACCTGCTGCTCTTCCCGCGCCTCGCCAGCATGCTGGCACAGCGCTTCGAGGATCTCGCGAGGTGCGCACTGGCGCGCGATCATCTGGGTGACGCGCTGCATCGAAAGTTCGCCGTAGTCGCTGTTCCGGCTCAACCTGGCAACCGCATCGCGGCCGGTCTGGGACGCCAGTTCAGCCAGCAGGTTCCGCTGCTCGATTGCCAACGTGGCGAGGTGGCAGGCCGATTCGATGCGGGAGGCGTGGGGACCAAACGGGAGCAGGGGGCCCTCGGCCAGGCCGACGACAATTCCCAACAGTTCGCCCAGGCCCGAAAACAAGTGGCGCGCCCATCCGGCCTCAAACGGCCGTGCCGACCGCTCGGGGGCTGACGCGCCAGCCTGGAACAGAGCCTGCGAAAGCTGCGCCGGGTCGATCCGGTTTAGTGCCGCCTCGGTCCGGGGAACCAGCCGGCCCTTCGCAGCGATGGTCCATCGGTCGTCATCCATCAGGAAGAAAGCAATTGGCTGGTTCTTGTCGTCGCCACCCAGGAGCCGGCACAGAGCTTCCAGGACCTCGGCAGGATCGTTCTGATGGACGACCATCCGCACGATCTGCCGGAGTGAGGCGTCGCAATCGGTCCCCCCTCCGTGGTCGCATGAAGACACCGCCGTTGGACAACAGCACTCTGCCATCGTTCCCCCAAATTACGGCTGGAGACCCGTGAACCGATCCACCTGTTCGATGAGCAGGTTGGGAGAGCCGGGAACGCCCTCCACCACCAGGTGCGATGGCTTGATCGTCAGCACTGCGGTTCGATTGCCAACCACGATCCGGTGGACCAGCGGCGTACTGTTCAGGTCGCTCACTTTGCTTCGCAGCGCAGCCAGATCGCGTGCGCGGCTGAACACGGCCACCAGGCTGGAGGCCGTCCAGCGAAAAGTGGGATTGCCTGCGGCTACCGGCTGCAGCCGTTCCTTAATCAGCCGAAAAACCACCTCCTCGGCAACCGCTGGACCGTATCTTTGAATGAACGATTGCAGGCGATCGAGCAGGAAAGCGACCAGGTAAAGACCCTCGCCGGGAGCCACGCTCTCGAGCGATTCCGCGATCCGGATGACGCCTTCCGGCCTCCCCGCCAATTCCAGCCGGGTACTGCTCAGAAACTCCCGCGTCTTGTTGACTTCCTGCTCGAATCGGGCGAGTTCCTGAGTGGACGACTCCTGCGTGTGCGCCGCCTCCGCTTTGACGAACCGCACAGTGTCCGACAACGAGAACTTCAGTGCGACCATGTCCTCGATCTGGCAGGCTTGCTGCACGGATTCCTGAATCCGGTTCAGCCGCGCAATGGACCGGTCGTTGCCCCCTGCCAACACGATTAGGGCTTGGTTCAGCATGGCGAAGATATGCTGCATCTCGATGGCCTGGCTGACAGCGCTTTGTTGTGTGGCCGCCTTCTGTTGCGCCAGAGTCCGACCGACGGCTTCGGCCGCCTGCGACGCTTCCTCCGTTGTCCAATCCAGCCGGAGACCGTCTCTTAATTGAATGAGTTGCGAGCGCAGCGGCGCACACTGCTCGCCGCTCAACACATGCTGGTTGATGCATTCGAGCACACCCGAGGCGAATCCATAGAGCGCCTGCGTCGATTCCGAATCGACCGCCACCGCTTGACTCGTTTTCGCGGAGTCACTGTACAGGTATTTGCGGATAGAAATCATAGGCTCAACGGGCATCCGGCCCTCAATATACATATCGGACGACTTGACGCGGGACTGCAGGCGGCCGCAGATCTTGAAGTTGGCCAACCCCTCCTAATTGGTTGCACGGCTACTTCCGCTCATAAGCGGAAAGCAAGACTTCGCTCTCTATGCGAGACCCGGTCGAATTTTGCCGCGTAAGCGATTTGCTGGAACACCTCTCCACAACGGCACCGTCGAAACACCAGCAAGCCTATCTAGTCCTGGCATCTTCAAATTGACCCAGTGTCCGGATGGCTGTAAACTCGGAGATCTATGCTTCGCAGCCGTTGGGCGTTGTGGGCCGGCATTCTGGTGTTTCCGCCGCTGGGATTGGTGCTGTGGTGGATGCGCCGCGGCGTAGGCCCGGTGGTGCGCATCGCCGGCACGCTCGGTATTTGCGCGGTGGCGATTGTCGAGTTGTTCCTCGTGTATGGCATGCGCCTGGAATGGAACGGCGCACTGAAGGTATCCGGAGTCTCTTTCGAAACCCGCGCGCAGCGGGATGCGCGGCTGGAGGCGAGCCGTGCCCGGCAGCGCGCCGAGGCTCCGGCGCCCGCTCCCGCGCCGTCCGCCGCTCCTGTGGAGACCGCACGAGCGGTTGCCCCACCCGCTCCTGCCCGAACCACAGAGCACGTCCCGCCGGCGTATTGGACGGACTTCCGCGGTCCGAATCGCGCGGGCGTGTACGCAGAGACGGAGATCGAAACAGCCTGGCCGGCGGCGGGCTTGCCCCGGCTATGGAAACAGCCTGTGGGCGGCGGATACGCATCCTTCACGGTGGCCGAGGGCCGCGCGTACACCATCGAGCAGCGGCGCGACCGCGAAGCCATCACGGCGTATGACGTCAAGACCGGGAGGGAACTGTGGGCGTTCGCTTATCCGGCGCTTTTCGGCGAAATCCTGGGCGGGGCCGGGCCGCGCGCCACGCCCGTGTATCACGAGGGGCTGGTGTACTCGTTGGGCGCGAAGGGCGATTTGTATTGCCTCTCGGCGAAGACCGGCAAGCCGAAATGGTCGAAGAACATCCTGGCGGACAATGGGACGCGGAACCAGCAATGGGGGATGGCGGGGTCGCCATTGATTGTGGACGGCATGGTCGTTGTAACACCGGGCGGAGCGCAAGGCAAGAGCATCGTGGCTTACGACCGGTTGAGCGGCGAGCCTGTCTGGCGGGCGCTCGACGACCGGGCGGGATACACGTCGCCGATCCTGGCCACGCTTGCCGGGCGCAGACAAATCGTGTGGATCAGCGCGCAGCGCGCGGTCGGCCTGGCGCCTGAGAATGGCGCGCTGCTCTGGGAATATGCGTTTCCGGCGCAGAATGATATGAACTGCTCACAGCCGGTGGTGGTGGATGAGACCAGCGTGTTGCTTTCGTCGTCGCCGGGTCCGGGCGCGGCGTTGCTGGAGGTCGCCAAGACGGGCGAGACTTACGCGGCGCGCGCCGTGTGGGCGAACAACCGCATGAAGAACAAGTTCAACTCGTCGGTGCTCTATCAGGGCTACATCTATGGCTTCGACGAAGCGATTCTGGCGTGCATCGACGCCAAGACCGGCGAGCTGAAGTGGAAGGGTGGGCGCTATGGCTATGGGCAGTTGCTGCTGGCTGGCGGACACTTGGTGGTGACAACCGAGCAGGGCGACTTGGTGCTGGTGCGCGCGACGCCGGAGGGGCACCAGGAACTGGCGCGCTTCTCCGCGATAGAGGGACGGACGTGGAACATTCCGGCGATTGATAATGGTCTGCTGCTGGTCCGCAATTCGAGCGAGATGGCGTGTTTCAGATTGGGGAAATAGGGGGCTGGCTTTAGCAATGGTCAGTGCTAAGAGCCAGCTCTCTGGAATATCGCCCATAAGTTGCGCTACGGCGTCCACGTGCCGCGTTGCTGCCATCCGCTGGTGAGGCCCTCATCGTCGGTTGCAGAGAGGTACACGTTCTGGCTCCCGGTGAAGGTGGTCTGGAACGTGACCGGCACTGCCAAAGTCAGATTGTTACCCGACAAGGTCACCGAGGCGCCTGTGCCGTTGATCGTGCATTGACTGTTGGAGACCGTGCCCGCCACCCCGGGGGTCACAGATCCCTGTGCCCCGGTGCCGGCGTTGTTCTCCAGGTACAGAGCGTTGGCCGCTTTCACGTAGTATACGTAACAGGCGTTCGCCGTACCGGTGCTGGTGTTAAAGATCGCGGATACGGTGTTCAAATCCTGATACCCGTTCGCATCCGCGAAGGCGAAGCTAAACGTCTGAGAGGTTCCGCTACCGCTGGCCGGCGTGACCGAGGTCGCGGTGGGAGCTACGTTGGCGGACGTATTCCAGGTGCCAAAGGCCGTCAATACGCCGCTCGTCTGCCCTTCGTTGCTGGTGGCGTTCATGTAGATGTTCTTCGTACCGGCGAAGGCGGCCTTGAAGGTGACGTTCACCGCCAATGTGAGATTGTTGCCGGACGCGACGACCGAGGATGTCGCGCCATTGATCGTGCAGTAAGAGTTGGCGACCGTCCCCGAGTGGCCCGGAGTCACCGATCCCTGCGCCGCCGTCCCAGCGTTGTTGTCCAGGTACAGCAGGTTGGACGACTGCACGTAATACACGTAGCAGGCAGTCGAGAGATGGGTGCTGGTGTTGAACAGGGCGTACACCGTGTTCAGGTCCGCGCTGCCGTCCGAGTCGGAATAAACGAAGGTGAAGATCTTCGTCGTGCCGGCGCCGGCGTTTGGCGAGACCGAGACGGACGTAACCACCGGTACGGGAATACCCGTGCCGCTGAGCGCTACGCTCTGCGTCGATCCCGCAACGTTATTGGCGTTGTCGGTGACCGTCAGCGTGGCGCTGGCACCTCCCATCGCCGCCGGTTTGAATGTTACGGCGATGGTGCAGTTTGCCCCGGCGGGCAGGCTGATGCCGCACCCGCTGGCGTCCGTGAAGTACGTGGCGTTGGTTCCGGTGATGGCGATGCCGCTAATAGTCAGCGGACCGGTGCCTGCGTTGCTCAGCGTAACGTTTTGCAGCGCGCTGGCGAAATTGATTACCTGGTTGGGGAAGGTGATCGTAGGCGGCGCCACGCCGGCCTGCGGCACGGGCACGCCGGTTCCGCTCACGACTACGTGTTGGCCGGAGCCCGTCACGTTGTTGGCATTGTCGGTGACCTCGATCCAGGCGCCGCGGTTGCCGGCAGCGGCCGGCGTGAAGGTAGCCGAAATGGTGCACGATCCGTTCGGCGCCAGCGAAGCCGGGTAGGTGTTGGCCGTGATGGTGAACTCACTAGCGTCGGCGCCGACAACAGTAATGCTGGCGATACTCAAAACGTCGGTGCCCGGGTTCGACAGAGTGGTGGTCAGCGCCCCGCTGGTGGTACCGATATTCTGGCTGCCAAACGAAAGCGATCGCGCCGATGAACAGCCGATGCAGGTGGTGTCGGGCGCCATCCATGCGCCGCGCGTGCATTTTGAAGCGCCGCATTCATCGGCGCTGCCGCAGGAGATGAGAGGTTTCATCAATTGGTTCAATCGCACGGCTCCCGATAGCGGCGATCCACTGCCAAACCTCACAAGAGCGGGGATCGCACATCCTATTTCGTCTCCATTCATCCCTTCGAGGACGGGAACGGCCGCCTTGCCCGGGCGATTGCCGAAAAAGCGCTGGCACAAGGCCGGCGTCAGCCGACGCTCATCGCTCCGGCGGCGACTATCCTCGCCAGGCGCAAGCAGTATTACGAGGCGCTCGAAGCCGCGAATAAGCATACCGAGATCACCGCATGGCTCCGCTGGTTTGCTGCAACCGCGATTGAAGCCCAGCGGCGAACAATCGCGCGCGTCGAGTTCCTCATAGACAAGACGCGGCTGCTCGACCGTCTGCGCGGCCAGCTCAACGATCGCCAGGAAAAGGCGTTGCTCCGGATGCTGCCTGAGGGCCCGGAAGGGTTTAAGGGCGGCCTCAGCGCCGGCAAGTATTCCGGCATCACCGGCGCTTCGCCGGCGACCACCACGCGCGATCTCACGGATCTGGTTGCGAAGGGCGCACTCATTCGTGTTGGAGAGCGCCGTCACGCCCGCTACCACATCGCGATTCCGCTACGGCCGGCATCGCCGGTGGTAATCGGTCTGTGACGGGAAATCGTGAAGTGCGGCACTCCGGGGCAA
>OCTA010004131.1_pt1 | contig 12747 bp, 14 predicted proteins | sample 1538991 | NCBI WGS metagenome assembly OCTA01 (sample SAMEA3539302, study PRJEB22396) | soil metagenome | biome: tundra; feature: field; material: soil | place: USA | collected 2010-05 | depth 0.15 m
CGATCCTGCTGGTTGCCTTCCGCGGGTCGCGCTACATCCCCATCGATGCCGCGCCGTCGCTGCCGGTGCTGGGTTTTGCCTTCCTGCTATCGCTGGTGACCGGCGTGGTGTTCGGCCTGGCGCCTGCGTGGCTGATGGCGCGTTCGGATCCGGCCGAGGCTTTGCGCGGGGCGGGCCGCTCCACCCGGGACCGGTCATCGTTCGCGCAGCGGTCGCTGGTGGTGCTGCAGGTGGCGCTATCCGCCGTGCTCTTGATCGGGGCCGGCCTGCTGACCCAGACGCTACGCAACCTGGAGAATCAGCGCTTCGGGTTTGAACCGGAAGGCCGCATGGTGGTGCGGGTGGATCCGGCGCTGGCCGGATACAAACCGGAGAAGCTGTACGGGCTTTACCAGCAACTCGATCAGCGCCTCCCGCACATCCCCGGCGTGATCAGCGCCAGCTATTCGATCTACAGTCCCATGCGCGGCGACAACTGGTCGTTCGGCATTCATGTGGAAGGCCACCCGCCCGATGAACAGATCGGCGCTTCGTTCGATCGCATCGGGCCGCACTACTTCGAGACGCTCGGCACGCGCTTGCTGCGGGGCCGCACCATCGGCGTTGAAGATACGCCGTCGTCGCGCCAGGTGGCGGTGGTCAACCAGACCTTCGCGCGCAAGTTCTTCCCCAAACAAGACCCCATGGGCAAGCATTTCGGCATGGGGGACCCCAGCCACAGCGGCGACTTCGAAATCATAGGCGTGGTGGAGGATACCAAATATCAGGACGCCCGCGGGCCGGCTTACGCAACCTTTTTCATGCCGTTCCTCCAGATGTCGAAAGACCCGAAGATGTCTTTCATGGTCGGTTCCCACTACATCGGCGATATCGAGTTGCGGGTGGCGGGAAACGCGGAGAACCTGAGCGCGGCGGTGCGGCGGACGCTGGCGGGGATCAACCCGAACCTGACGATACTCGACCTCATGACCATGAACGAGCAGGTCACGCGCAATTTCAACCAGGACCGGCTGATCGCGCGGCTGACGGAGTTGTTCGGCGGGCTGGCGCTGATCCTGGCGTGTGTGGGGCTTTACGGCGTGACGGCGTATGCCGTGGCGCAACGCACGGGCGAGATTGGCATCCGCATGGCCCTGGGCGCGGACCGTGCACGGATACTCAGCCTGGTGTTGCGCGGGGCGTTGCTGCAGCTTGGAATCGGCCTGGCAATCGGGATACCGGCGGCGCTGGTGGGCGGGCGGTTGCTGGCGAATCAGCTTTATGGCGTGAAGAGCTACGATCCGGCGATCCTCGCCTTGGCGGCCATGGTTTTGGCGGCGTGCGCGCTGGTGGCGGGATTTGTGCCGGCCGAGCGGGCGGCTTCCATCGATCCGATCCGGGCGCTGCGGGTGGAGTAGCGTGCGCTCAGTGTGCCGCGGCCGGTGGCGGCGCGTAACGCAACACCGTGGTCAGATCGATCCCGCGAACGATGCCGGCGGAGTTATACGTCAAACCCCACGAATCGATGGACGACATGTCGGGGAAGATGCAAGCCTCCAGCACCGTATCTTTGGAGCCTTTGCCCACCCAGGCGCCGCCCGCGGCGTTCACGCCGCCAAACAAGTCCGAGCCACCCAGTTGCGTGCAATAGTAGGAAGCTGGATTGCCTCCGCCGCCCTGTCCTGGCGCAACTTTGGTGTAGTAGGCCAGCGCAGCCAGGGTCGGCGTTGTGGCATATAACGTCCCCACCAGTATGTGAATGCGCGAGCCATCCGTCGGCGAGGTGAACTGGCAAAACTGCCGCGGTCCGGTCAGCACGAGCCAGCTCGATGGCGGGCCGTTGGTGCCAAAGATCGGAATGCGGTCGATCACCGTCCCACCGCTCTGTACGCAGTATGCGGCCGCGGCGCCACTGGTGTCGGGATCGGCGGCTCTCATGTTTCCGGCCGCGGACAACAGTGCGGCGGCTGTCGCTATCAAGAACGAATGTTTCAAAACGTCCCCTCCCTTGGGGTTTGACCAGTTTATCAAATAGTACCGGTGGGCGGCCCGACGCCCAGCCGCGCGGCGGTTTCAACCAGACACTCCCATGTCCCGTCGCCCAGCGGAATCCCGTTTTGGCGGCGCTCGGCTTCGGCGCGCCATTCCGGATCGCCCGCCACCATCACCTCGTGATAGCCTTTGGCGGGCGCGGCGGATTTCACCGTATTCACCAGCCACTCGACGCGCCGGTGGAACTCTTCCACGGGCATGAAACGGCCGGCATCCACGGCCACGAAAGTCTGGCTCACGCGCGTGGGTTTGCCTTGGATGCGTATGCCGCCCACGTCCACGCTCATGGCTCCGCCGCTCAGCACACCGCACAAAATCTCAACCATCATCGCCAGTCCGCTGCCCTTGTAGCCGCCCAGCGGCATGGGCATGCCCCGGATCGCCGCATCGGTATCGGTCGTCGGCACGCCTTCGGAATCCACGGCCCACCCGGCGGGAATGGTTTCCTCGCCGTTCAGCAAGGCCTTGAAGATGCGGTTGGAGGCCACTGTGGTCGTCGCCATGTCCAGCAGCCAAGGTCCCGGCACGGACATGCAGATGGGGTTGGTGCCGAGGCGCGGCTCCTTCGCCTGCCAGGGCGCCACGATTGGCGAGGCATTGCACATGACAATGCCGATCATCCCGGCCGCGGATATCTTCTGGCCCCAATAGGCCGCCGCGCCGAAATGGTTCGATTCGCGCGCGGCGACGATCGAGATGCCGTGCTTGTGCGCCAGCCGCACGGCATGTCCGCAGCAGACGCTCGCGACCTTCTGTCCCGCTCCGTTCGCGCCATCGTACAGCAGGCATGCCCCGGATTCCAACACGATGCGGCCTTCGGCGCTGGCGTCCATGTCGCCGCGCTCGACTTGTTCCACGTAATATGGCAGCAACTGCACGCCGTGCGAATCCACGCCGCGCAGGTTGGCCGCCACCAGCGATTCGGCGACCAGGTGCGCGGTCGGCCGCGGGAAGGCGGCGGCTTCGAGTAGCCCGGCCGACCAGGAAGCGAGATCTTCGGCTGAGATGATAGGCAAGATACTAGAATAAACCTGTGCCCGCATTCACATTCGAGGAAGCGCGACGTTGTGTTTTGGACACGGTTCGGAACGCGCGCACGGCGCCGCCGGTGGAGAGTGTAGCGCTGGAAGCCGCCGCGGGGCGTGTCCTGGCCGAGTCCATCGCGGCGGATCGCGACTACCCCGCCCTGGCACGTTCGGTGCGCGACGGATACGCGGTGCGCGCCATCGATTCACCCGGCGAACTGGAGGTCATCGGCGAAGTGCGCGCCGGCGAAAGCTTCAGCGGCGAGGTCGGCGCGCGCCAGGCCGTCGAAATCATGACGGGCGCCCCCGTGCCGCGTGGCGCGGATGCGGTGGTCATGCTCGAGCACGTGCGTCGCGAAGGCGCGCGCGTGATCGCCGGCCAATCCGCCGCATCCGGCCAATTCATCAATCCGCAAGCGTGTGAGGCGCGCGCCGGCGAGATCCTCCTCCATCCCGGCAAGCGCCTGGATTTCACCGATATCGCCATGCTCGCGGCCGCCGGCAAACAGAGCGTGCCGGTGTACGCCGTGCCGCGCGTAGCCATCGTCGCGACAGGCGATGAGATCGTGCCGGTCGCCGAAACGCCGCGCGACTTCCAGATCCGCAACTCCAACGTGTACTCGCTGGCCGCGCAGGTGGCGCGCGCCGGCGGCGTGCCGGAGATTCTGCCCGTGGCGCGCGACGAGCGCGCGCACACCCGGGATCTGATCGAGCGCGGCTTGGCCGCCGATCTGCTGCTGCTCTCCGGCGGCGTCTCGGCGGGTAAGTACGACATCGTCGAGTCCGTGCTGGAGGATCTGGGCGCGGAGTTCTTTTTCGACCGCGTCCTGATTCAGCCCGGCCAGCCGCTGGTATTCGGCAAAGCGCGCGGCAAGTTCTTCTTCGGCCTCCCCGGCAATCCGTCGTCCACCATGGTAACCTTCGAGATCTTCGCCCGCGCGGCGCTGGAACTGTTGGGCGGGCAGGAGGACGTCGCGCTGCACATGCCGTTTGCCCGGCTCACGGAGGAATTCCATCACCGGGTGGGGCTGACCCGCTTCCTGCCCGCGCGTCTCAGCCCTGACGGCGCCGCGGTGACCCCCATCGCCTGGCGCGGTTCGAGCGATGTGCCCGCGTTGACGCGCGCCAACGCGTTCATGGTGGTGGACTCCGATCGCCCCGACTGGCAGGCCGGCGACTGGATCCGGGTGCTGCTCAAGTGAAGAAGATCGGATGAAGAAGCTCTCGCATTTCGACGCCGCCGGCAGCCCGCGCATGGTGGACGTGTCGGCCAAGCCGGAGACCCGCCGCACCGCGCGCGCCCACGCTTTTGTGCGCATGCGGCCCGCCGTGCTGCGTAGCCTGCCCGAAAATCCCAAGGGCAATCCGCTGGAGATCGCGCGCATCGCCGGCATCGCCGCCGCCAAGAAGACCGCCGACCTGATCCCGCTGTGCCATCCGCTGATGCTGTCCCATGCCGATGTGGAGGTGCGGGTGGAAAAGACAGGCGTGCGCATCATTGCTACAGCGGCCACCACCGCGCAGACCGGCGTCGAGATGGAAGCGCTCACGGCGGCGGCCGTCGCCGCGCTGACCGTCTACGACATGACCAAGGCGCTCGACAAATCCATTGAGATTCAGGATGTATATCTGCTCGAAAAGACGGGTGGCAAGAGCGGAGCCTATCGCAGGAAGGAACAGAAAGCCTGATGCGGGCGTATGCATCAATGGTCTATACTGATGCATATGAGAACTACGCTCAACCTGGACGACGATTTGGTTCGCGAAGCCCGCAAGTACACTGGGATCGAGGAAAAGACGGCCCTGATTCATGAAGCCCTGCGTCACCTGATCGCCAGAGAAGCCGGGAAGCGGCTGGCAGCTCTCGGAGGCACTATGCCCGATTTCGAGCTTCCACGGCGGAGGCGCAGCGCCGTAGGGACCAAGGAATGATCCTAGTCGACTCTTCAGTGTGGATCGACCACTTCCGGAAAACGGAGCCTCGCCTGGAGGCTCTGCTGGTCCATGAACTCGTTTCGCTGCATCCCTTTGTCCTCGGTGAATTGGCCTGCGGCAACCTGTCAAGGCGCACTGAGACGATAGCCCGCCTGGAAAAGCTGCCCGTCGCAGCGGTCGCCTCAGAACCGCAAGTCCGTCACCTGTTGGAATCGCGCCGCTTGTGGGGTACCGGCCTTGGTTGGATCGATATGCATCTCCTCGCATCGGCACTGGTGGAGGGGCTGAGGCTGTGGTCCGCCGATCGCGCCGTGGCTGCCACGGCCAAGCAACTCGGCGTCGCCTTCCCCGGATAGTCCGGCCTCAAGCTGACTTATGCCAAAGCCAAACAAAACGGGACGCTACGAGGTCATAACCTTGCGCGCCCGCAGAGAACAAAGACTTCTGATTGACCGCGCGGCGGAAGCGCTTGGCAGGAGCCGGTCCGATTTCATGCTGAGCACGGCCTGCCGCGAAGCCGAATCGGTGCTGCGGGATCGGCGCAATTTCGCACTGTCGACGGAGGCGTTCCGGCTGTTCAGGAGGATGATCGATAGCCCGCCGACGGACAATCCCAGGCTGCGGCGGCTGCTCCAAACGAAAGCGCCCTGGGACCGATGAACACGATCTCTCCGGATTCGATTCCGGTAAGTCAGCCCTGGACGACTGGCTTCGCCGCCGTGTGGAGTCGAATGAGTCGAGCGCAGCTGATCCGCTGACATTAATGATGGCGCTGGCATAAGAGCGGATTGACGAGCCGCACTTATTGCCCCGTATTCAGCCCGTTCCACTCCGAGCAGATGGCTTGCCCCGCACCCGTGGTCAACGCCGCCTGGATGGTCACGTCTCCCAGGTTCGGAACGTCGCTCCAGGTCATGGTGAACGCCCGCGGTGGCACAGTGGCCGGAATCTCCTTGGAGAACGGCCGCGCAACACCGGAAGCGCTATGTAGCAGGATGTCGAAGGTGGCCGGAGTGTCGATCCCCAGATTGAAGTTCATCGTCAGGGTGCCGCCTGTGAAGTTGACCCCGAACCCAAGGCCGCATGCCGGCGCGCGCCCGATCCCGCCGGTATTGGCCTCTGTGAACCACAGCCCGCCATCCGGACCCGCCGCGACTGCGTAGGAGAACCCGCCCATCGGCATGGGGTACGTGGTGATCGCACCGCCGACGGTGATCCGACCGATCCTATAGGCGTTGTCTAGAGTAAACCACAGTGCGCCGTCCGGCCCCGCCGTGATTCCATCGGGGCCGATACCGTTGCGGCACGGCGTACTCCGTGATGTCCCCGGCAGTAGTGATCCGCCCGATCTTGCTCTTGTTGGATTCGGCAAACCACAGCGCGCCGTCCGGCCCTGCCGCTATCCCGGCGGGCCAGGCGAACGCCGTCGGCACCGGGTACTCGGTGATGTACCCTGCCGTAGTGATTCGCCCGATTTTGTCGCCGAGCTGTTCTGTAAACCATAGCGCGCCATCTGGACCCGCCACGATCCCAATAGGCCAGCTACCGGCAGTCGGTATGGGGTACTCAGTGACGTACCCTGCGGTAGTGATCCGCCCGATCTGGTTGCTGTTGAACTCGGTAAACCACAGAGCGCCGTCGGGCCCCGCTGTAATCCCACCGGCGCCGCCGGTGCTCGGCCGGGGGTACTCAGTGATGTCCCCGGCAGTGGTGATCCGCCCAATCTTGCTCATGCCGGATTCGGTAAACCACAGCGCACCGTCCGGACCCACAGTGATTCCGCTGGGTTCGCTATTGGAAGTTGGCAGGGCGTACTCGGTCACGTCCCAAGCTGTTGAAATACGCCCAATCTTGCCGATGGTTTCAGTAAACCACAGCCGTCCGGCCCCGCTGCGATCCCATAAGGGTCACAACGCGGGTCGGGCAGTCGCCGCTCGGCGATGTTGCTATACGTGCGGGGTACCTGCGCGTTCGCGCAGACGAAGCCCAGCAACAACGCTACCCACGCTCTCGACATTCTCTTCCAAATCGACCCATGCATTGTTCTGCCCTCCTTGGGTAGCGTCCCGCCGACAACAACCATCGCGGCGCGTTGATTCTTCCGCAGGTCTGAAACGCCATTAAAGGATAGCACGAGCACCGACGGCGGCACACCGAACCCAAATTCGAATCAAGCAAATCCTCTAGGTTCCTAGACGCCGTGGCCATCCGGAAGGCCTCCGCGAACCCAAGTATCCGGCATTCATCGGCGGCCAATATCCTCAATGCACGCCGCCCAATTTCCCCGCCGCCAGCAGACGCGCATCCACGCGATTCAACCGGCGCGTCAAATCCGGATTCAACAACGGTGTGTGCGGGATACCCGTCAGGTACTGCGGGATCTCCCAGACATCGTCCTCGGCGGTCATCCAGCCCAGCGGGTCGAAGCGCCGCAGGTCCACAGGACGCGAGTAGTTGCGCAGGGTCTTCTCGCCGGCCAGATTGTAGTAGTGCTCGAAATACGAAATCGCCAGCTCGCGCAGCGTGCGATACACCGGCTCGCGGAATCGCAGACCCGAATAGTTGGATTTGGCGATGGCTCCCCAGTGCCCGCGCTGCCGGAAGATCGCCAGCACATGATCGTCGTCGCGCACGGCTTCCAGATCCAGCAGTAGGGGCGGAAAGCCGTGCACACGCAACGCCGCGGCGGCGAATAGCGCGCCTTCCATGCAATGCGCCAGCCGGTCCCGCAGAACCCGGCGCGGCGAGCGACACGTAGCGCCTTGAAGTTCCTTGTTGTAGCCGATCTCGCTATCGAGGAAAGATTGGATCCTCTCGGGCGTCTTCAGACGACGCAGGATAGCGAGCTCGTCCCGGCCGAAGCCGTGCGGCGGATCGATCACCCGCGCAACAGGGCCCGCTTGGCTGCCCGCCGCGCCTTCAGGCGGGCATTGGCCTTCTGCTGCTTCTCATAGGCCACCACCTCCTGGCACGCGTCGCAGCGCTTCCGGATGCGCGATTTCGTCGTGAACGTCGCCCCGCAACGCCGGCAGGACTTCGTGATCGTCTCATCGAACGGAAGGATCCCCGGTTTTTGGGGCAACAAATAAGAATAGTGGAATTCGCAATGACTCATAAGCAAGCACCTAATCCCAGTGCCGCACTGGGCGAAATCACGCACCCAACTTCACGCAGGCCACACGCCTGCCCTCGTTCAAGCCGCATTCAAGCCGCGCAACTTTTCACCGGCCACACGCCACGGGTAGCCCCGCTCGTGGGACCGATATAGTTGTACCGCAAGGAGTTGCTGTTTCTCCGTTTTCTTGGAGCCTCTCCCCACGAGTTCCTCGACCGAACGGCAACGATCGGGACCCACTCGTACAGGCTCACAACGGACTCATGATTGTACAGTTTCTCATGCACACTTGCAACCGAAATCTTTTCCCGGCGTTTTCACGCCGCGGAAGCCGGCCGAAACGGCTCGGCCCGATCGGTCAGTTCCCATGACAGGTGATTTATATAAAATAGCAGAACCGGCTCGGAATAAACGGCCCGAAATTTCTCGAACACCCGTTCCGCCCAACCTTCCGTCAAATAGCTCTTCGCGTTCAGGTCCTTGTTGAAGAACCCGCCTTCGTGCGGGACCCCCAGGAAATCAAGGACCGCCACAATCATGTCCAGGTGTGATACTAACACAGTCTGGGCCAGATCTTTGGCGAATTGCTCGTCGTGCTCCGCCAGGCGCGCCCAGAATCGCGGAATGTGCTTGTGCAACGACTCCGTGTTGAGCTTGGCCAGATGCGCGCTGCCCTTGAACGCGTCGTAGAGCTGGTAGGTCTTCAGCTTGCCGATCGAGATGCCTCGAATCAGTTGTCCAAATCCGCTCTCCCCGAGCGCCAGGTAGACTTCCGAAAGCTGCATTTAAGGTCAGGTTATCACATGCGGTAGAATGAATGGGTTTGACCATCATGAGCAATGCAAGCAACGTAATCATTTTGGGCGCGCAGTGGGGCGATGAAGGCAAGGGAAAGGTGGTCGACCTTTTCTCCGAACGCTTCGATGTGGTGGCCCGCTACCAGGGCGGGCATAACGCAGGGCACACCGTGTGCATCGGCGACCGCAAGTTCGTGCTGAAGCTGATCCCCAGCGGAATTCTGCGGCCCGGCAAGAAGGCGGTGATCGGCAACGGGCTGGTCGTCGATCCGGCCGCGCTGCTGGACGAGATCCAAATGCTGGAAGCCGCCGGCTTGCAGGTGGAGGGCAATCTGTTCATCAGCAACCGCGCGCAGGTGCTGCTGCCCACGCACCGCCTTATGGAGAAGCTGGGCGAAGCGCGGCCCGGGCGGGTTTCCATCGGCACCACTTCGCGCGGCATCGGCCCCTGCTACGAAGATAAGATCGCGCGCCGCGGCATGCGCATCGGCGATCTGATGGATCGGGAAGTGTTCGAGCCGCTGTTCGACACGCTGGTGGCGGAACACCAGACGGCCGCGCGTGCTTTGGGCGTCGACGACGGGCTGGACCCCGCGAGCGTCCGCGCCGAATACGAAAGGCTGGCGGAGCGCATCCGCCCCATGGTCTGCGACACCGCCCGGTTGCTGCACGATGCCATCGCCGCCGGCCAGAGCGTGATGTTCGAAGGCGCGCAGGGCACCATGCTGGATATCGATCATGGCACCTATCCGTTCGTGACCTCTTCGAGCGCCTCGGCGGGCGGCGCCTGCACCGGCACGGGCGTGCCCCCGACCCGCATCCACAGCGTCATCGGCGTGTCGAAGGCCTACATCACGCGCGTGGGCGGCGGGCCGTTTCCCACCGAAGCCTTGGATTCCTGGGGCGACCAGATCCGCAACCGCGGCAACGAATTCGGTTCGGTGACCGGACGCCCGCGCCGCTGCGGCTGGTTCGACGTGCCGCTGATGCGCTATGCGGCCATGATCAACGGCTTCGATAGCCTGGTGGTGACCAAGCTCGACGTCCTCGATGAGATGGAGAAGATCCCGGTCTGCGTCGGCTACCGGGCGGGCGGGAAAGACGTGGCCGAAATGCCTGCAACCATCAAAGAGATGGCGGCGCTGGAACCGGCTTATGAATGCCTGCCGGGCTGGCGGAGCTCCACGTTCGGCATCTCCTCATACGGTGAACTGCCCGCGCGCGCCCGCGATTACCTCGACTTCCTGGAAAAGAAAAGCGGAGTGGAGGTCGGCTGCATCTCCACAGGACCCGAGCGCAACCAGACCATCGTGAAACCCGGCTCGCATTTCGCGCGCTTGTTCGGGTAGGACAGGCCTCCTGGCCTGTCCGCGGATGAAACGTTCTCCGGCCGAGAATCACTACCCTTACAGCCAGCTACTTTAAGGAGGCCAAACAAATGAGAATCTCGGTACTCGCCGATGAAAACGGCAAAATCGTCGCCACCCTGCGGCCAGCCGAAGCCACCGGCAACCGTCCAACCGACGTGCACATGAGGGTGGGCGCGGGCCAGAAAGTCCACCACGTCCTCCTGCCGGAGGAACTGACGCACCTGCGTTCTCTGGTGTCCCTTCATGACACTCACAGAGTCGAGGTCACCGGTCGGGAAGCTCATCTGGTTGCCCAATTCGCCGCACATCCTTGACCAGAACGAACAGGTGCATGGGTGGGTCAGTTTGCTTGGAGGGCGGGCAATCCTGCCCGCAGCCGCCTTTCAGGCGGCTTGAAGCTCGCCACCTATCCTACCGCGCAGACAAACTGACCCACTACTGAATTGTCACATTGACTGTGTTGGCGGCTTGCCCGTCTGCGGTAATCACGATGTTCACGCTTCCTTTACCCGCCAACGACTGCGGCAGCGGGCCGATGTTTACCTGGTCCTCTCCGACGAATTGCGACGTCGCGGCCGCCCCCAGTACCGGCACGCTCAAGCCGCCTACCGTCGCGGTGAAGGTCTTGGCGTTGCGGAAGCCCGTGCCGTAAATCTCAAGATAAACCTGCTCTGTGGCCGGCCCGAGACTGACCGGCAATGCAATCGCGTTCCCGGATGCCACCTGGTACACCGGCTGCAATGGTTGCTGCGTTCCTGAAATCACCGGCAGGACCCAGGCCGCTACCAGCCCCGAGCCATTCAACTCGAAGATCCCCGGCGAAACGCCGCCGATCGAGATAGTTGTGGACTGAATAGTCCCATTCCCATTGTGGATCGTCACCGTCGCGGTTCCCGCGGCCGTGCCTGCCGGAATCTCGAAATTGATTTGCCCCGGCGAGACGAAGTACAGCGGAGCCGGACGCGCGACGCCGGCTGAGTCTGTCACCGTCACCGAATTGCCAAGGAGCGATGTGGGCAGCGGTAAAGTCGTCGCGGGGGCTGTTCCGCTGGCCAAGTTAATGCCATATACCGAGACGATGGATTCCCCCGCGAAGGGTTCGACTTGTCCAGCCGTGGCTAGTGTGACTGTCGCGGAGGTTGCTGCGATCTTGGCTACAAAGCCGTGGGAGCAGCAGGGGTTGTTGCTGGCGGTCGTCTGGAATGCGCCGGGAGTCGTGATCAGGTTCGGGCCGCCGTTATTGCCGGCGAGATAGATGTCGCCGGCGGAGTCGACTGCCAGCCCGGCCGGACTCGCGGTGTCGAGCCCACCGGACCCAATGCGCGTGGAAAACAGCAGGTTAGCGCCGGTGGGGTCAAGCTCGGCGACGATTACGTCCATCTGCCCGCCGCTTGGGGCTGGCTCAACCGGATTGACCGATGGGAAACCGGATCCGGCTTCTTGCCCCATGATATAGATGTTCCCGTTCCCATCCAACTGGATGGGGCCGGTAAAGAATAACGCGTCGCTGCCATCGCCCTTGCTGTCTCCCACAAAGGTGGACCAGACGATGGAGGTGGCGGTAGGATTCAGCTTGGTCACGTGGGCTGCCGCGCAGTTCTGGCCATTCGGCCCGCAGACGGTCGAATAAGCGCCGGGTGTCACGGGAAAATCCTTAGAATTGGTATATCCGGCGATATAGGCATTGCTGGCGCTATCGATGGTGATGCCGCTGATGAAGTCGCCTGTATTCCCAGTTTTCCCGCCAAGGTAGGTGGCGTAGGCCAGCGATGCCCCACCGGCGGAAGTGACCGGATTGAACTTCGCAACGAAGCCGCGCCACGCTTGCACATAGGTTGCTGGGTTGCCCAGAGGAGCACCGTTAGGCTGAACCACGCCGGCGGTCGTCGGCAGGTTGCTGGCCTGGGTCTCGCCGACCAGATAGAAGTAGCCGTTGGCATCCACCGTTACGCCAGTGCCATACGTGCCGCCGCCGCAGGCGATGATGCACTTGAAATTCAAGTCGCCGAAGAGCGTGGAATAGAGCAACTGGGCGCCGGTGGGATCGAACGCCGCGACGAAAGCGAATTGGGGGTCGCCTCCGACAGTCTTGTCTCCGCCGATTACCGCGCCGCTGGTTGTTGGAAAGCAGGATTGGAACGTATAGGGTTGGCCTCTGTAGCAGTCCTCGTCCTCGTTGCCGGCAATGTAGGCGCGGCCGGCGCCATCCACGGCAATGGCGGTTGCGTACGCGTACGAGCCGTTGCCGCCAAGAAAAGTCGAGTAGACCAGGCCCGTTCCGGTGGAATTCAGCTTGGTCACAAATGCGGACGTGTTAGAGGTGCCGCAGTTGGAGGAATTCGGGATGGGCGCCCCTGTGTTGTTGGGGCTTGGGGAGCAGACTGTCTGGTACGCTCCGGCGGTTGCCGGGAAATCGGGCGAGTCCGTCTCACCGGTCACGTAAGCATTGCCACTGGAGTCCACCACTATGGCGT
>OCTA010004132.1_pt1 | contig 12747 bp, 20 predicted proteins | sample 1538991 | NCBI WGS metagenome assembly OCTA01 (sample SAMEA3539302, study PRJEB22396) | soil metagenome | biome: tundra; feature: field; material: soil | place: USA | collected 2010-05 | depth 0.15 m
TCCCGGAATTTCTCGCAACTGCCGCCAAACCCTCAATCCTCGTGAAATTCATCCGCGACCGCTTGGACCTGTCCAGAACCGAAGGAACCAGCTTGGCGGCATGAGAGGCCAACCTTCACGTATCGGTACTCTCAAGTTCTCTAGAGAAGAGTCTTCTGCGCCGTCGCGAGGGGCAGAAACAAGGTCCTGGGTTTGCCCGCGATTGGACGAAATCCGTACCGCGCATAGAACGCGGCCGCCTGATCGTTCTTGGCGTCAACGAGCAGAGCGAACGCTGCCGCGGCGTCCTGCATGATTCGATAAACGGCGTTCATCAGCATCAACTCGCCTAAACCGCGCCGTTGAAAGCGCCGGTCGACGGCAAGCCGTCCAATACGAACCACCGGCAAGGTGGGATATCGGGGCAGGCGCTTGGTTTCATCAGTTGGAAGGTCCACCAGCGGGATGCTGGCCGCCGACAGGGGGTAATAGGCGGCGACCTGGCCTGTTGCGACCTCGATGACGACAAAACAATTCGCGATACGGCGGCGGATGTCCTGAGTCACCTGAGTCTGAAAATACCGGTCCAGCGCCTCGTCGCCGCAACCGAACGCAGCACGGTCGTGGTTATCGCTAAGGGCTTCGAAGCAATAGGGAACGGCAATCATTTCGCGCCGAATAGATCGCGGTACCGCTTGGCGGCTTTCTTGAGAGCGGGCGCCGCCGGCGGCGGATTGAGGATCGCCGCGGCGATCTGACGCTGGCCTTCGATCGAAAGGCGAATGATCTCCGTTTCCTCGATCGCACGGCAAGCGGCTTCATCCGCGGCGGCCACAACGAAATCCGTCAACGTGCGCCCCCGGATTTCGGCAGCGCGCTTGAGGCGCCCCATTACCGCGTGCGGCAAGCGCGCCTCCAGCCTGGCGGTGGGTGTGGCTGCATTTTTCATTACGCTATTAATATACGGCACATTGCCGTATAGATCAAACGAGTTCTCCGGACGTACTCCCGACTCCTGCTTCCTGGAACGCGAAGGCCAAGCCCCGGAGGGGCGCAAGATAGTAGCCCAGTGCGTAAGCGCTGGGAACCTGGAACCGAATGGCAGAGCCCCGGAACGGGGCGTTAGATACCGCCCGCGACCGGCGTCGAAACGGCAACCCCTTTCGCCCCGTTCCGGGGCTGATCCTACTTCCACGGTATTCCCAGCGCTCACGCACTGGGCTACTATCTTTCGCCCTGACGGGCCGATTCGCCGCGTCGCCAACTTCCATGCCCCGCACCCCAAACGCTACGCCGTGCAAATCTACGCTGACGTGGAAGCCGTCTATTGGATCTCGTGCGAGCGGCCCCATCCGCCAAAATACCAGCGCGCGCCGACGGTGGCGTAATGGCCGTAAAGGCCGCCGGGACCAAGGTCCGCGGGTCCGAGGTTGTTCCTGTACCGGCCCAGCCAATAGACGGTGTGCCGCACAACCCTCAGTTCGAAACTCCTGGACAGTTCGATCCCCACGCCGAGCGTGCTATCGAGGGCGATCGGAGTGGCCTCCGCCGTGTAGCTGACCTGCGGCACGTTGTTCCCGAGGGACAGCCGCGGCATCGCGAAAAGGAATACCCGCCGCAACGCGGTTCGCCCGAACGGCTGCACCTCCACGTAGCCACCGGTCATGTAGCGGGCAAACGCCGCGCAGGGCGCATTCGCCCCGAACTGACCTGTGGACGCCGCGCAACGCCCCAGATCGGGCTCGTTGGTCGGAGGCGCGAACTCAAAATCCACGTAGCCTCGCACCCAATGGCTGGGAAAGAACATCCGGTTGGCCGGCGCACTGGCGGATTGCTGCTGCGCCGGAACCGGACCCGTCATCCCGAACACAACCACCGCCAAGCCGACCCAAAGATTCCTCACAAAGCGCTCCTTGATCTGCTCCACCAGTTTACGGCGGATATACAGTGAGCCGCGTGGCGTATTATGAACGATTTTGATTGATTTTGAAAGAAAAGGTCGTGTACAATTGCAGTTTAGACTCAAGAAATCCGAATGAAGATCCTGGTCGCCAATATCGGCAGCACCTCGTTCAAGTACCGGCTCTATGAGATGGAGAGCGGCTCGGTGCTCAGCCGGGGCCTGGTGGAGCGCATTGGCCAGCTTGGCGGCTGCCCCGATTACGAGTCCGCCATCGGCCGATGCGTGGGCGGACTCGATGGTCTTGCTGGGCTGAGCGCGGTCGCCTTCAAGGCCGTGCATGCCGGTCCTCTAAGCGGCACGCGCCTGGTGGACGACGAGCTTCTCCGCGCCATGGAAGAGTTCACGTTTCTGGCGCCCGCGCACAATCCCCCCTACATTGCAGCCATGCGCGCGTTCCAAAAGCAGCTCCCCGGCCTCCCGCTGGTGGCGCTGCTCGAAACCGCGTTCTACGATTCCCTGGAAGAGAGCGCGATCACCTACCCGGTCCCCTACCAATGGAAGGAAGAGTTGGGCGTTCGGCGGTACGGTTTCCACGGGGCCAGCCACCGTGCGGCCAGCGAACGCGCGCAGGAACTTCTCGGCCGGCGGGATTTGCGGCATATCTCCTGCCATCTCGGCGGAAGCTCCAGCATCGCGGCAATCCGCGCGGGAGTCGCCGTCGATACGAGCTTCGGAATCTCCACCCAGTCCGGCATCCCTCACAGCAATCGCGCCGGAGACGTGGACGCGTTCGCGGCGCTCTATGTGATGAAGCGGCTGTCGCTGAGCGTGGACGCGATGGCCAATATTCTCGCCACCCAATCGGGTCTGGCGGGCCTCAGTGGCGGGTCTGGCGACATGCGCGACCTCCACGCTGCCGCCAACTCCGGCGACCGCCGCGCGCGTTTGGCGCTGGACGTCTTCGTCCGCGCCGTGAGGCATTACATCGGCGCGTTTCTGGTCGATCTCGGCGGGCTCGACGCGCTCACGTTCTCCGGCGGTATCGGCGAGAACGACGCCGCAATCCGTGCCGCCGTCTGCCGCGGTCTGGAGCCCTTCGGGATCCAACTGGACGGAGCCGCGAACCTGGCAGCGCACGCCGAAGGCCGGATTTCGGCCGCCGCATCGCCAGCCGTCATCTACGTCCTACCTGCCGACGAAGAGCGAATCGTAGCCCGTGCCGCCGCGTCCTTTCTGTCAAACTGCTTCACAGCCGGTCAAAGTGGGGCAGGCCTCCAGGCCTGTCCCGTCAATAGCAGCCTCGGAGACCTGTCCTACTAATGGCCTCCCCACTCATCTCCCGATCCGCCGTCGAAGAAATCGTCCGGAGAATCGTCACCGAGCGTTTCGCTCGTCCGTCCTCCGCCCCGACCCTGGTCGTAGATGCCTCCGCGCGCCACATGCACGTCAGCCGCGAACACCTGGACCAGCTCTTCGGGCAGGGCTATGAGTTGACCGTTCACCACCCGCTCTACCAGCCCGGCCAATTCGCCGCCAAAGAGACCGTCACGCTGATCGGTCCCCGCAGCCGGCTGATTTCGAACCTCAGGATTCTGGGCCCCATCCGAAGCCGGTCGCAGGTGGAGCTGGCCTTCACCGACACCATCAGCCTGGGCCTGGACAACGTGCCGATCCGGCTCTCGGGCGACATCGACGGCACGGCCGGCGCGTTCGTCATGGGACCCCGCGGGATGGTCGAGTTAAAGGAAGGCGTGATTCGCGCCGCCATGCACGCCCACATGAACCCCGCGGAGGCGGCTTACTACGGCGTGAAGCATGGCGACGAAATGAAGTTGCGGGTGGGCGGCGCGGCCGCCGTGACGTTCGAGCGGGTGCGTGTGCGCGTGGACAAGAACGTCCTGCTCAACGTCCACATGGATACCGACGAGGCCAACGCCTGCGGGCTGCACCTCGCCACGGAGATCGAGCTTGTCAAATAGGAGAAAACCGGGAATGAAACAAGCGTTAGGCATGATCGAAACGAAAGGACTGGTCGCGCTCTTCGAAGCGTCCGACGCCATGTTGAAGGCGGCGAACGTCTCGTTCGCCGGCTGGGAAAAGGTGGGCAGCGGCCTGGTGACGGCTTTCGTCGAGGGCGACGTGGCTGCCGTGAAAGCCGCCACGGACGCGGGCGCGGCGGCGGCCCGGCGGGTGGGTGAGCTGTCGAGCGTGGTGGTCATCCCGCGGCCGCACGACGAGCTGGGACCGTTCTACCACCAAGCCCCCGCCAGGAACGGGGAGGCCGATCTGGACACCAGCGCTCTCGGGTTGATCGAAACCAAAGGCTTGGTCGGGCTGGTGGAAGCCAGCGACGCCATGTGCAAAGCCGCCAGCGTGCGCCTGGTTCGCTGCATCGAAATCGGCGGCGGTTATGTGACCTCGGTGGTTCGCGGCGACGTGGGCAGCGTGCGCGCCTCGGTGGACGCCGGCGCGGCGGCGGCCCGCCGGGTCGGGGAGCTGGTGTCTTCGCACATCATCCCGCGGCCGCATGAGGGAATGGTCGAAGGGATGCTGCGGTGAGAAAAGCAGCCATCAGCCGTCAGCTACCGGCGCGAAGCGCCATCCGAGAGCTGATGGCTGATGGCTGAAAGCTGACAGCTTCTTAGGAGAATCTACATGGAACTCACAGCTATCGGAATGATCGAAACGAAAGGCCTGGCCCCGCTGGTGTACGCCACCGACGCCATGCTGAAAGCGGCCAAGGTTCAGTTCAAAGGATGGAGGAAAGTCGGCAGCGGTCTGTGTACTTCCTTCGTCTCCGGCGACGTGGCCTCGGTCAAGGCCGCGGTGGACGCCGGGGCCTCAGCGGCGCGCACCGTCGGCGAAGTGGTCAGCGTGCACGTGATCCCGCGCCCGCATGACGACCTGACCATCATTCTCCCGAAGTAGCGCCCATGTTTCTGGCGAAGGTCATCGGCAACGTGGTCGCGACGCAAAAGAGCCCCGAGTTCCAGGGGATGAAGCTCTTGTTCATCCAGCCTTATATCAACAAGGACAAGACCCTGGTCCCCTCGGGCAGTTCGATCGTGGCCGTGGATAGCGTGGGAGCGGGCGTGGGCGAGTGCGTGCTATTTACGCAAGGCAGCTCGGCCCGGCTTACGCATAACACGAAGGGCGCGCCGGTGGACGCCGTGATCGTGGGAATCGTCGACACGGTGGAAGTGGAAGGGACCATTGTAGAGAAGCCATGACGTTATGTTCCTAGCTCGCATAGACGGCACGGTGACCTCGACGGTCAAGCACGAGACTCTGGCCGGCCTGCGTCTCCTCATTGGGCAGCGTTTGGAGGCCGATGGCTCGCCCAGCGGAGACCCGCTCGTGCTGGTCGATACGATGGGCGCGCGGCATGGTTCCACCGTGCTGGTTACAACCGAAAACGAGCCGCTCCGCAAGGCGGTAGGGAATGCGACTCCAGCCCGGCTGCTGGTGGCCGGCATCGTCGACCAAATCTACAAGGAGGGAATGCCATGAGGCTTGGCGTCGTGCGCGGGAGCGTGGTACTGAGCCTTGCGGTTCCCGAGTTGCACGGTATCCGGCTCGCGATCGTGGAACCAATCACCCGGGAACGCCTGGCAGCCGGCGGCAGTTTGGGTGGCGGCAAACCCCTCATCGCCGCCGACCAACTGGGGTCGGGAGTCGGGCACGTGGTCGGCTTCGTCGAAGGCCGCACGGCGGCCAGTCCATTTTGGCCCGAGAAGGTCCCCGTGGACGCCTATTGCGCGCTGATCGCCGAGAACATCGACTATCATCCGCCCGGCGAAACGAATTTTTCAGTGCGAAAGGGTGGCTCATGACGAGCTTCGATCTCACGGCATATCGGGTTGTAACCGCGGAAGACATCGACGGGGCGGTGCGCGCGGGCGCCCGGGAACTGGTGGTCCGCGAAGGCGCCATCCTCACCCCATCGGCGCGAGACGCCATTTCGGCCAAGGGGCTCTCCCTCAAGACCGAAGCCGCCGGCGGGAACGCGCCGCCCGCGAACCCGTGGCAACGCCTGTTCGAGTCCCCCGAGGCCGAAGCGATCAAGGCGGAAATCGTGGATGTGGGGCGCAAACTCTGGCAGCGGCAATACGTCGATGGCAACGGCGGCAACATCTCCTACCGCCTTACCGCGGACGCCGTCCTCTGCACGCCCACCCTGGTCAGCAAGGCCGACCTCAAACCGGAGCACCTGTGCCTGGTCGATCTCTCCGGCAATCAACTCGCCGGCGGGAAGCCGCGCACCAGCGAGATCCTGATGCACCTGGAGATTTACAAATCGGTTCAGGAAGCCAAGGCCGTGGTACACTGCCACCCGCCGCACGCCACCGCATACGCCATCACCGGCCGCGTGCCGCCCACCTGCATCATCCCCGAATACGAGGTGTTCATCGGCAAAGTGGCGCTCACTCCCTACGAAACCCCTGGCACCCAGAAGTTCGCCGAGACGGTCGTCCCCGTCGCCCGGGACCACAACACCATTCTGCTGGCCAATCACGGCATCGTGTGCTGGGCGGATACCGTGACGCACGCGGAATGGTTCGTCGAAGTGGTGGATACTTACTGCTGGACGCTCATGCTGGCGAGCCAGCTCGGCTCTCCCATTTCCCACTTCGGTTCCGAAAAGGCCGGGGACCTGCTTGCCATCAAACAGAAGCTGGGGCTGCCCGACGAGCGGCTCGGCATGAAGGAGTGCCAGCTTTGCGACCTGCCGGATCAGCCCGGAGGCATCGCCATCCCTCCCGGCGCCTGCTCGTCCTATCCCAAAGCGCCGCCCGCCGGGGACATCGAAAGCATCGTTCAGGCCGTGACGGACGCCGTGATGGCGTCGCTCGACGCCAAATCGAAAGCATGAAGGCAGCCGGCCGCCAGCTCCGCATCCGCGGGCTCCTGGAATCCCAGGAGTTCATCGACCTGGGTACGCTCTGCCGGGAGCTGGACGCCTCGGAGTCCTCGGTGCGCCGCGACCTGATCGCCATCGAAAAGGAAGGCCTCTTAAAGCGCGTGTACGGCGGCGCTATGGCCGTCGAGGCGCGCGGCCACGACCTGGATTTCGATTGGCAAAGCACGCGCATGGCCGAAGAAAAGCGGCGCATCGGGGCCGTCGCAGCCGGTCTCATCGAAGACGGCCAGACGGTCATTCTGGATGGCGGCTCCACCGTGGCCTGCGTCGCGCGGGCGCTCAAGAATCGCTCCCTGCAAGCCATCACGAATTCGCTGCCCATCGCCGAGCTGTTCAACGATTCGCGCGAGATTGAAGTGACCCTGACGGGCGGCTATCTGTACCCCCGCTTGCGCCTCATGGTCGGTCCGCTCTGCGAGCAGATGCTAAGCGGCATCACCGCCGACGTTCTGATCATGGGCATCGGCGGCGTCACGGAGGCGGGCTTCAGCAACAGCAACACCCTGGTAGTCAGCCACGAGCGCAAGATGATCGAAGTGGCCCGCAAGGTCATCGTCGTCGCCGACCGCACGAAATTCGGCCGCGCCTCGATGATCCACCTCGCCCCCCTGGAAGTAGCCGACATCGTAGTCTCGGACGCCGCCCTCTCGCCCGACGACCAGGACATGCTGAAGGCTCACGGCGTAGAGGCGATGTTAGCGTAGCGCTGGCATTCAAGCGCGTCCGGCGCTATTATGCCAAAGATGCCGACAGATAGAGAGAAATGCGGCCTGCGGGGCCCTGTTTGCCTGGTTGTCACCCGGCAGATAGCCGAGAGCGGCGAATCCGCCCGGGAGGAAACCTTCGATCGGGACGGACATATGGTCAGCGTCCGCGAGCGCCGCGTGGATGGCAGCCAGTGGAGCGTCGAGTACCGCTACGATGCCGACGGGCAGAGGTACGATGCCGACGGGCGCCGGGTGGGTCTGCACATCCGAACCGTGCGCGGCCCCGACGGCAACCGGGTCGAAGCCGCGGATATTTCCGCGGTTAATGGGTGGGCGATGGAAGGCATGAACGGCGTCGGGTTCGGGACGAGAGGCGCGTCCGTTGCCGAAACTACGTTCGATTCGCGCGGCCATCCGCTCGGCGCCGTGTTGCGAGACGACCGAGGCGGCGAGGTTTTTAGGATCTCGTGTACTTGCGACGCCGACGGAAGGATTGTGGAAGCGGCGCAGTATGGCGGAGCCGCGCTTCCGACGCTACCGGGCGTATCCGAATGGGACGTTGCGGAGGTGCCCGCCGACCAACGGGAACTCACCCGTGCGTTCCTTGAGCCGGGCTTTGAGCAGTTCCGCTTCGCGTTCCGGTATGATAGCGCGGGCAGGGTGGTGGAACGCACAGGGTCCGTTGCGGGGCGGGAAAAAGAGCACACGGTGAACGCCTACAACGATCGGGGCGACTTGCAGACCGCAACCGCCAAGACCGAGACGGGAACCATGGTCTACGAGTTCGACTACGCCTACGACGAACGCGGGAACTGGATCCGGAAGACTGCCCGGTACTTCGCCGGATCGAGCGTAGCGGGCTCGGATGAGTACTCCCGGACAATCAACTACTTCGACTGAGCCGCAGCCGGCGGCCAGCTCCGTATCCGCGGACTTAACGCTACCCGCACCTTCGACGCACTCGCCAGCCTCTGGGCGGCTTCCCGGCCGGCGGGGTATGGGACAGTTCGACCGCGGCGAAGGCATTCCCCTGGACGAAGCTAAAAAGCGACTTCGGAAGAAGCATGTCCTGGCCGCGCTACGATAATCCTATGCGTCCTCTTGCCCTGTCGCTCTTGATTTTTCCGCTCTGCGCCCAGCCGTCGCAACAGCAACTGGCTCGCGACATTTTCAAGCAGCTCATCGAAATCAATACAACCGACTCAATTGGCGATAACACCGGCGCGGCGGAAGCCATGGCGGCGCGGTTTCGTACAGCCGGATTCCCGGAGCGGGACATCCAGGTTCTCGCGCCCGTGGGGAAACTGGTCAGCCTGAACTGAGGCGATTTCTCGCGCGGCCTTGTCCGCAATCAAGACCGCTCCAATAAAATTGCGCAGTTCAGGCTGACGCGCCTTTCCGACGCGCTTTTCCGATGCGCTTTTCCGATGCGCTTTTCCGCATGGTTGAAATATGACTGGCGTGCTCAACGACGTCCTACGAACTTTGCGGACCCACGAAAGCGAGTTAAAACGGCTGGGCGCGTCCCACGCCGCGGTGTTTGGTTCGGTCGCTCGGGGAGAAGCCAAGCCGGGCAGCGATATCGATGTGCTGGTCGATCTCGATCCTGACAGGCCCATGGGGGTCTTTCAGTACGCCAGGCTGAAGCTCTACATCAATGAGATTCTCGATGGCGCCGGCGACGTGGTGAACCGAAGGACGCTCAAGCCGCTGCTCCGCGACCACATCCTGAACGACGCTGTCGATGCCTTCTAAGAGCCCCGCCCAGCGCTTGCGCGACATTGTCGACAACATTGACGCCGTCGCGGTCTGGAACCTATATCGTGTGTGTGTATCCCCGCCCGGCGAGAGAAATAGCGCCCTCCGAGTTGCCCCACTCCGCACCGCCGCACACCAGCCCAGACGCCCAGCGCGCGCCGGGCGGCTTCTTTCATGCCCACTCCGGCATCATACCCGGACCAGTTTGGTTGCGGCTAAGCCGGGCTATATGTCGGCATGTCAGCCTTTCGCATCGTTCACCTTAACGCAATTCTTCCGGGTACGGAAGGCTACTATGGCCAATCCTACCAGGCAAAAACCCCACGTGGCAGGCTCTGGAGTAGGAACGATAATAAAATCTGCATTGACTCCGACCAGAGTTTCTCCATTGAACCGCTCGGTTACGTTTGTGTACTGCACGTAGCCGATTAGACTTGCAGCAGCTAGAAGATTGCCCTCGGGGTCGCAGATGTCCATAAACCCGCCACCATCGCCGACAAACAACACCACGGCCGAATTGATACCGCTAGAAAAAAGACTTCCCGACGGCCCGCAGGGGGAAACCAAGGTCGGGAATTGTTCTCCAGATATGCCGTCAATCGTTGCATCTCCGTACCAACAGCACTCCCCCCAACCATAAGGCAAATACGTCGGCAAGCCATCAAAAGGGGAAAAGTTTACGATGACTTCACCCAGACCTAACAGAGAAAACGATACGTAATCGCTGCCACTACTTCCGGAAGCTGACAACGTCTCGCTCCAGCCACAGTCCACTGGGTTGTTGTCGTACCATTCAAAACTGCCCAAGCCACTGATGTGGACTGGTCCGACACTGATGGAAGCTGCTGAAGTCGTGAAGGCGAAGCAAAGCAAAACGAGAATGTTTCGCATGAAGAATAACCTCCGGTCAGCCAGGGTTTCCGTTTTGCGGTTCTGGCCACTAACAATTGCGTTTGTCGGCGGTCGTCGGGATGGATGCTCTTTGCCGCGTTTCGACATGCGGTGTGCCAGGACCCACAGACCACTTAGACCGAGGCCGATTAACGAGGCCCCTCCGGGCTCAGGAATCGCGCCATTAATCGATACGCTGGTGATGGGGGCGCTCCATCGCTTGATGGAAGTCTTCTCATCCAATGTGTGGACCATGAACCAGGATCTCCTTTTTGGTTTCTTTGCCGGTAACGATTCTACACCCAACCGGTTCCATCGGAGCCGCTTTTCTCATTTTCTTCCATCCCGAGCGACTCCCGGAGCCCAGGAAGGGGCATTGTCGGAAGCAATTGCGGGCTCGTTTCTGTGGCCATGGTCGCGTCCGCTGGCCGGGGGCGTTCGGGAACGCGCGCCCCACGTTATTTCCTTTCGATCAACAACCTTTCCGTCGCTGTCGACAAAGTCGATGGTGAATACTTGCGCCTCGCCAGCTGGTACGAAGCCGGATTCGAGGTTCTCCAGCCGCCGACCGAGATTTCTGCTGATCACCTTCGTTGTTTCCGGCCTAGCGCCCCGCGCGGTCATTTCGTCAACAATTCAACCGGGAAGCTTTCCACCCACCTGTCCAGTTCCTCGTCGGTTAGCTCGTCTGGCTCTTCGTTGTGTTTCTTAAACCACAACAGCTCAAGCAGAGTGCCGTCGGCACGGAGCGTCCTCGTGCAGGTGGCGTCCTCCAGGCTCGGTTTCGAGCCCGCCATGCTCACCATCAGTCGAAGACCACGCCGTGGCCCGTCCGAGGACCAAAGCCGATTCTCCAGTTTGCGAATCCGCCGTAATATGCTCAATTCGGGACTATTTACGGGAAAACGGCTCAGCCTGAACTGCGTGATTCTTCTTGGGAGTTTCAGGGACAGTCACGTTATGAGGAGATGCCTCATCCGCCGGGATGAAAATGGGCGCTCGTTGCGGTAGGCTGTTGGACGGCGTCGCCGTGTGCGAAGGACGTTAGCCTATAGCGGCCAAGAGCCCGCGGGACAGTCTGTCCTGGGCAGCTTTCCGAACCCGCCATTGCTGTCTCCTTCCGGCGCTACCGTGCCGCGAAGGATGAACGCGAGAGAGAGAATGAGCCTCTCTGAAGCAGCCCCCGCGGCGTCGCCGGAAGGAGACGACCCGTGAAAGTAGTATATCCTCGCTGCGCAGGCATTGACATACACAAAGAGAGCATGACGGTCTGCGTGATCGTAGACCGCCAAGACGGCAGCGCGCCGGAGTACCAGAAGCGCAAGTTGGCCACCCACCAAGAAGGCGTCCGGGAGTTGATCTCCTGGCTGGAAGAGTGCCAGGGGAAAACGGCTCGGAACAGGGGAAAACGGCTCGAACAGGGGAAAACGGCTCGGGGAAAACGGCTCAGCCTGCGGGGAAAACGGCTCAGCCTGAACTGCGTGATTCTTCTTGGGAGTTTCAGGGACAGGCTACGCAACCCCCAAGCTGAGTTGCCCTAACGTGTGTGGCCTTCTTTGGGCCGCGCTTTTGAGGGCGTAGCGGACGGTGCGCGGCCGTCTCCAACTGTTCTATGAAATCGGCGCTCCCGGATAGCCGACCGGTCCGTGTGGCTTCCCTAATCCGTTCCATCGCTTCGGCGTTGTCGAGTCCTTCGTCCAGTACGTCGCGCCCCATTCCGTCGGATCCAGTAGTCCCGTCCGATCCCGGCCGCCGAGGTGAGCGGCGGCGCTCGGCCACGGCCAGTCGGCCGCCGCGCCTACCAGTCCGGCGCGCACCGGATTCAGCTCGACGTACCGCAGCGCCTCCCCTTCGACGCCGTTCATCCAGGGGACGGGAGTAGACCGGTTCTGCCGCACGTGCCCCCTCTCGCTACGTCTCACGATGAGCCAGCGGAGGAAGTTTCGAGGGGGAAGCCCGGGGCGGAACGTTTTCTTGAGTCACAAAGAACTAAAAATCTTCTTGCCCCGTCTTTTCAATAGCTTCCCGCGATCTCGCTTCCGGCCCGCCGCAGCCCGCCTGCTATCTTGAAATCGAGTAGAGGCTTACGCCCACCGCGTAAGTCGCAACTTTGTTCTTCGTGGCCACGAAGCGTTGCATTGTACGGTGGTACTGGACTCCTGGACCGCCCCTAGAAAGGCATTGCGGCGACCAACACCGACGGGAGACCTTGGAACTGGTTCCATAACACCGTGGGAGAAGGGACACCCGATCCCGCGGTCTTCGAGAGAGCCTGGCATCGCAGGAGTGTTTACGGTACGAGCCTAAATAAGCCTACCCTCTGTCTCTGAAGATGCGGCTCAAACCATTGGCGGCCGGACAACGCACGGCGATAAATCCGGAGGGGAGGATACCCATCTCCTCTAAGCCCCCGGCCGCCGCAACGAAATCCTCACCTCGACTCCCCCCTCTCAGCCGAACTGCGTCCGAATTCCCCAACACCACATAATTGGCTTCGTTCCTCCAATCCCCCTGGCCCCCGGCCCCCATCCCCGTGGTATGGTATGGATGGATGGAATTCACCCCAGCCCTGAATCACGATGCGGTAG
>OCTA010004134.1_pt1 | contig 12743 bp, 15 predicted proteins | sample 1538991 | NCBI WGS metagenome assembly OCTA01 (sample SAMEA3539302, study PRJEB22396) | soil metagenome | biome: tundra; feature: field; material: soil | place: USA | collected 2010-05 | depth 0.15 m
TAACGGGCATCGTGGTCATGTCGAACACCAGTTTGCGCAATGACTGCCCGAACGGTGGCTGCGCTTCCTCAAAGAGTGGCAGCGTGGATACCTACAATCTGATGCGCAACATCTCGACCGCCGGGTTCATCGTTGGGGGCGTTGGTGCCGCTGTGGGCGTCAGCTTGCTGCTCTGGACTCCGAGGCACGAATCCGATTCTCGCATGGCACTTTGGCTCGGGCCGAGTTCGGCGGGAGTCAAAGGTGCATTCTGAAGTTCGGGAGAAAACTCCGATGAGCAGGGCAACAAGAATGGGATTGCTACTGATCGCTACGACGGCGATGGGTTGTGTGTATCCGTCGCTGAAGACGGTCACTGGCACGACTGACGCTGCCGGCGGGGCGATTGCTAGGCGGGATGGCAGCACGAGTGGTGCGGGTGGCAATCCCGACGGGCCAAACGGTGTTCAGTCGGATGCTCTCATAGGTGGCTCGGGCGGCGTTGTGGGTACGGGTGGCAGTATGGGCGTCGGCGGCGTTTCAGGCTCGGGCGGCAAGAGCGGGTCGGGCGGCAGCAGCAATGGCGGCAGCGGCGGGTTGGGGTCGGGCGGTAGCGCCAACAACGGCGGCAGCGCCAACGGTGGCGCCAACAACGGCGGCAGCGCCCAAGGCGGCAGCAACAGCGGCGGCAGCGCCAACGGCGGCGGCGCCCAAGGCGGCAGTGTAGACGGCAGCAACAGCGGCGGCAGCGCCAACGGCGGCGGCGCCCAAGGCGGTAGCGCCAAGGGTGGCAGCAACAACGGCGGCAGCAACTCCGGTGGTAGCTCCAGCGGCGGCAGCGACTCGGGCGGCAACGCCCAAGGCGGCAGCAATTTCGGCGGCAACGCTCAAGGCGGTAGCAACTCGGGTGGCAGCGCCCAAGGTGGCAACGGCGCTGGTGGCAGCGCCAACGGTGGTAGCGGTGCCGGTGGCTCTGGCAGCGGCACCCGGCCACCTGGGTACTTCATGACCGCCGACTGGAGTGTCACGAAGGTGGATTGGCACGGGTGCGTGTGGACCGGCAAAGACTCCACGGTAGCTGGGAGCGATACCTCCGTCGTGCCCGTCGATTTCACGAGTGGTACCCCGAATGGCGGGCCGTATCGCATCCAAGGCTCTGTGTACAACGACTACAACGCGGTCGCCTTGCTGGGCTTCAACTTGAATGAAGCTGCCACCGGCGTTGATACCCAGTGCAAAAGCGACCCGGCCGCCGGCACCAAGGATGGCCCGCCCACAGTCACCATGCCTCCGAGTGGCGCGACCGGCATCGCGGTGAACTGGAGCGCGACCAAGCTGCCCCTGACCTTCCGCATTCAGATTCAAGGCGTCAAGGGTGGCAGCGATCCAACCAATCGGTGGTGCGCGACCATCACTGACAGCCAAGGGCCGAGCTTCGTGCCCTTCTCCGCTTTTAGCACGACCTGCTGGAACACCACCGGCATCAAGTACAACAACGAGCCCATTGATGCGGTGGGCTTCCTCGTGCCTGGCACGGTTAGTGCGAAGTCGCCGTACGATATCACCGTTGTCGGATTCGCTCCGGGCACCAGCGTGGCGGACGCGCCTGGCAAGGCAGCCGCATGTGGCATGTTGACTGGCACGGTTGGCTCCGCGAGCGCATCGCTAGACGCCTCCATGCAGCGGGCGGCGGTCACCGCCACGGATTGCAAGAAGTACATCATCAACAACAACAACTGGGGGCAGCCGACCTTTACGACCCAGATTCTCAACTACACGGCCAACAGCTTCACGATCCAGAGCACCAGCGGTTCCGGCGGCGGTAGCAATGTGGTTTCTTTCCCGTCAATCTACATCGGCGCCAACGGCCAGATAGCCAACGGTACATTCAACACATGGACTGACAGCGGTTTGCCAAAGCAGATCAGCGCAATCAACAGCGCCCAATCCACCTTCAAATGGTCCGGCGGGAATAGCGGCGGCAACTACAATGCGGCCTACGACATCTGGTTCGCCAAGTCCTCTCCCACCGCTGGTAGCTACTACGACGCCATTTCCGGTTTTATCATGATCTGGCTCTATGAGCCGGGTCAAAGCCAACCCATTGGCAGCTCCGTGAACACTCGTTCGGCGATCATTGATGGCCAGGCGTATACCGTCTGGCGTGGACCCCGCAATGGCATGGCCACGGGCACCGATGGCGCGGGGCGTCCGGTCATTTCGTACGTTGCTAATAGCACCAATAACAACTTCTCCGCCGATCTGAAGGCTTTCTTCGACGATGCAGTGACGAACGGTGCTGACGACATGAGTAAGGGTAGCGGCATTACCCAAGCCTTCTCCAGCAGTTGGTACCTGACGGATGTGTTCGCTGGCTTCGAGATCTGGAACGGCAGCGACGCCAACGGTCTGCAAGACACGTTCACTTGCGTAATCCAATAGCGGCTGAACCCCTGAACCCTCGCCGGAATGAATCCTCACCGCCCGACCCTCGCAGAGGCTGATCTTGTGGTTCGACGAAGCACTCAGATCCGTCTCGCCCCATCTGCCTGCTTCATCTCGTAGCCCAGGCAAATACGCGCCATATTCGGGGATAAGAATCTAGCAGGGAAAACCTTATCGCGGGTGGCCCTGTCCGTCGCTGGCCACCCCGTTCATGGGGATAGCTATGCCTCGATGGTCCCCCTCCCGCGAGAAAGGCATTGCTATGTCTGCTTCCCCTTTCCCGGACCACTACGAACGCACGCGCGTCGACAGCAAGGAACATCCCGCCGACGTCGTCATTGGCAACCTGCCCAAGATCAAAAGGCTCAGGCGGCGGCTGTTAAAGCTGTCCGAGAAGCTGCGCAAGACCGTCAAGGCCCCTAAAGCGCTTATCGCCTACGTGGACGCACGTGGGGTGTACGAGTCCATGCGCGAGAACCTGTTCTTCAACGCCGGTTTTGAGCATGGGCTTCTTGCTGCCCGCCAGGACTGCGGGACCGAACGCATTCTGAACCATCCCGTTGCACGCGAGGTGCGCAACGAGATCAACCAGATCGCCCTGTCCACCAGCCTTCCCAGTAACCGTGTCGTCATGCTGCTGCTTGAGGCCGCATGGGCAATGGTTTTCCGCGTTGAATTTTCAGGCGACCAATCACCCACGACCAACCCCGAGCTGGCGGCCATTCGCGCTGTCCTGTGGCCCGGCGGCGACATGAACGCCACTTGGTCACCGGACACCATCGACGAAATCGCCCGCATCGCCAGGCCCAAGAAAGGAGGCCACCATGGCTGACAAGTACACGCAGTTCAGTTTCGCAATTGAAAGGCTCACGCAGGAAGAAGCCTCCTGGATCAGGAACCTTCTGGCCCTCGAATTCGAGGACAACGAGCAACGAAAGAAGATCGAGGAAACGCTTGGCGTTCCCAAGGTCATCAGGGCGGACCTCGTATACTGGCCGGACTTCTCATTCAGGCTCAACGTCGCCAAAGATAATCGACCAGAAAACGCCATCTGGCTCTACGCCCAGGACAGCGGGAATCCATACAACGCTGCTCTTCTTGTCCGCGCCTTCTTGGCCGAATTCCGTCCGGGCGAAATCAAGCAATTCTCCGCCGCCTACACCTGCAGCGAGCCCAGGCTCGATGAATGCGGAGGCGAGACCTACGTGGTCACCGGCCAGAACATCTACAGCGACGCAGGCGTGGCAGGAATGATCGTGAATGCGTTCGAGACCGGCGTGCAACAGAAGATGGGGTTTGCCGGCCTGGAGATCATAGTCAGGCCCAAAACGTCCAAGACGGGCAGGCGGCCATGACCAGTATCACGTTGCTGCTTTCCTGCCACAGCTCGAACGAGTGCTACGACGAGTGCAACATGGCCGTGGTCCACATCGACCGGAGCCTGCTAGCTCAAATCAAGCAGCGAAGGGCCATCGCCGGCGTTGTCCATGCCCAGGACGACGACTTGGTGGACAGCTACTTCTGGACCGACGCGGACTTCGTGAACATCGACGATGATGCCCTGGCCCAGCTCAAGAGGACTGCCAGGCTCGTCGTAGAGAACTTTGTTGTCCTGGACGGCAAGGCCAAGCTGCCATCCATGGATGCAGTCAGAACCGACTGCGTGCAGATGCACGTGGGGGTCGATGGGTACATCCGGTGGACAGCCTACGACCACCTATCGTCCGACGAGTTGACCACGGAGAACGTCACCATCGCGGACCTGAACGATCTGTTCCACCCCGGCAAGAAGCACAAGAAGGGAGGTGCATGATGGCCTACGTCGTTGGCTTTCTATCAGAAGACGAAGAACGCGTTCTCGCTTCCCGTGGCTGGGAACTTGAACCTTCCCCACGCGAACTTGTCCCATCCGATCCGCCGACGTTCGCGCCAGATAGCCACCCGAGTAGGTTTCGCATGGTCTGGGTGGACGCCAGCATGTTCGAAATCATGAACGGTCCCGACTGGGAGAAGAGCAGAGCCCCGCAAGAAGAAGCGAGATCTGCGACACACAGCAAACCTAAAACACACAAGTAGCAGTCGCAATGACTGTTGGAGATAATCATGAGCACACGCAGCGCAATCATAATTGAAGAAATGGAAGGGAGGTCCAGGGGTATCTACTGCCACAGCGACGGATACGTCAGTCACCACAAGCCGATTCTGCTTGGACACTACGCGACCGAAAACCTGACGCGACAACTGGTGGAACTTGGCATGCTCAGCACCCTCGGTCCATCCATTGGCAGGAAGTGTGACTTTAATCGTCGGCCTCCAGGGCAGTGCTTGGCCTACGGCAGAGACCGCGGCGAGACCGGCAAAAGCTCAAGACCGATAGAAGCCGAAGACTGGCTGAAAGTAGCCCAGCAGATCGGACACGACGGCCATGTCTACGTCTTCCGAGTTACCACGCAATCCTGGTGGTATGAGGGGATGGCGACCGGAGCCATCAACGGTCATCCCCGTGGGGGGAAGCGGTTCGTGCCACTCGCCCAGGTCAAATCCGAGTCGGACTCACCATCGCCGCGCCAGAAGGAGGGGGCATGCCCACGGTGACGGTCACTGACCTGGTGGTCACCACCCTGAAGGTCAAGCTGCCCGCCATCTGCCCCGACTGCGGTGGGCGCTTGAAAGAAGACCGTGCCCTTCTCATCCGGGGCTTCGTGGACGAAACGAGGGCAGGGCGTTTGCCAAAATCCAGCGACGACAAGATGGACGCGATTGCAGGCGTCGTTCTCGGTGACGCTGGATACGACAGCGGCGAAGAGTTCATCAACAACGTGAGCGTCACCTGCCGCCGATGCAGCCGCGTCCTGGCCAGCGGCACGTACACCGTCACGCCTACCTCAGAAGGCCCCACGCCAGACAGAAGGAGTAGCGATGAATAGGTGTGCAAACTGCGGAAAGCGATTCGACGGGGCTGTGGAATTCATGATCCACCGTGACGGGTTCTGTCACGGACCAGAGGTAAAGCTCTGCCGCGACTGCGGAGCCTTTCCTCTACCGACGTGCGAGGAAATCTGGTTCAACATCGCCGACCGCCGATCACGCCGGGCCTACGAAGCGCGGTCGAAGCTACACACGGCCCGCACCAGCGATAGGTGAAGCGACGTTACGCCGTCCAAGCAGCGCCGGTGACGGCTGTGGCAGCAATGACAGCAGAATCCTGGAAACCCCTGGATGGACAGCAGGGCCAGGGGAACCAGCACCATGCTCGTGGAAGCCAGGGAATCGCCGTCACTACCGTCACTGCTGTCACTCGGGGTTGATCGCCCCTCGTGCAGCATTGCAGAATCGGCGTATCCTATGAGTCATGGCCAGCGTGAAAACTTGGGCTACCTGCAGGGGTTTGGTGCCGCCGATGAGAGGGACGCGCCTGCACCCATTCGATGTCGTCTGCCTCATCACTGCGACGGTCATCCTCGGCTGTACGAGCCCCCTCCGCGTGAGGACGCCGGGCACTGGCGGTGGGATGGGCTTCGGTGGAGCCTCCTCTGCTGGTGGTATCCTCGGCACCAGCGTTATCACCACGACCACGAGGGCCACCGGTGCAACGCCCGCGACCGGCGGCGTGGCAGGCAGCGGCGGTGTGGCCGGCACCAGCAGCATCACCAGCTTAGGCGGCCTCATCAGGACGGGCGGCACTCTTGGAACCGCAGGCGGCGGTGGTCTGACTGGCACCGGCGACAGAACCGGCTCAGGTGGCGTCATCGGCACGACAGAAACCGTGATTTCGACCTGCCCGAGTGGCGTCGATACGCAGAGCGATAGCAACAACTGCGGCGGATGCGGGAATGTGTGCTCAGCTGTTTCGCCATCCACGGCTCGGTGTACGGCAGGTCGCTGTCTCGTCACGCTTGCCTCCGGTCAGTCCTACCCCGAGCAAATCGCGGTGGACGCCTCAAGTGTCTACTGGACGGATGTTAGCGGCGGTACCGTGACAAAGATGCCTCTGAATGGTGGTAGTCCGATCATCCTCGCCTCCGGACTGGAGGGGCCCGATTTCATTGCTGTGAACACTACAAGCGTCTATTGGACCGATGTTTTTGCCGGCACCGTGATGAAGATGCCGCTTGGCGGTGGCACTCCCACCACCCTCGCTTCCGGACAGGAGGGCTCTGTGGGCATCGCGGTAGACGCTACTAGCGTCTACTGGGTCACCTCAAACGGCGGCACCGTGATGAAGATGCCGCTGGGCGGTGGCACTCCCACCACCCTCGCCTCCGGACAGGATGGGCCCTACGTCATCACCGCAGACGCTATGAGCATCTACTGGACCAACTTTGGCTCGGGGAGCACCGGTACCGTGATGAAGATGGCAAAGGATGGCGGCACTCCTACCACCCTCGCCTCCGGACAGGATGGACCCTATAATATTGCCGTAGACGCTGCGAGCGTCTACTGGAGAAACTACGACGGCACTCTAATGAAGGTGGCAGTGGTTGGTGGCACTCCTACTACTCTCGCCTCTGGCCTAACCTACCCCCAGGGCATCGCTGTGGACGCAAACAGCGTCTATTGGACTAACAATACCTACCCCAGCACAGCAGTGATGAAGGTGCCTCTGGGTGGCGGCACCCCAATCACGCTCGCCTCTGCACAGGTCTGGCCCATGTACATCGCCGTGGACGCCACGAGCATCTACTGGGGCAGCGGCAATGCCATGATGAAGCTGACCCCGAAATAGTGGCCTTGCGGACTATCAGCGCTTTTGCGCCGCACATGGCCGTTGCTGGCCTGTGAAAGTGCTCGCCCAAACGTGGGCATAAGAACTGTGTAGGGAAGCCCTCCGTAACTGGCCTGTTCCGCCGCTGAACGCCGCCAGGAGGCAGGCCATTCCCCGTTCCGTGAAACGCGCCAGCTCCAAGGTCCGAGGTGTGCCTGGCGTCCGCCATCAACCAAACCAACACGAAAGGAAATGTATCCATGCAGAACCAACTCGATCTCATCAGACGCAACACGAACCACGGTGGCCAGCCCCTCGGAGATTTACTCTGGTGGGAACTCGTCAACCCAACCGTCAGCAGACCCGAGCTGCAGAAGCTCTGGGTTCAGGGCGCCTTGCCCTCCGAGCTACTGCCAGAAGCGCCGACGGCAGAGAAAGCCTTCAAGACGGCCGCCAAGGAAGCGCAGGTGGGCCACCCCGACCGGCTGCTTCGCCTTGCAGTCGAAAACGAGCTGGAAATCGTTTTCGGAATCGTGAGCGAAAGGCGTGATGGCATAGGAGGCCTTCAGTACCAGCAGGAATCTCGGGTAACCCTGTCCCGGCAAAGCGACACCGTTCGATCTGACCAGCCCGGCGACAACATGGTCCAGAAGCTGATGGCCAGGTTCGAAGAACTCAAGACCGTGCACACGGCCGACGACATCCGGCGGACCATCAGCAAGACGCTCGATTCGTTCGCGGCCGTAACCCTGAGGACGATGGGCGGGATTTATTGGATTCCCGCGGTCTATGCCAAGGAGCTTCGACAGCTCCAAGCTGTCATCGAACAGCTGGGCAAGTCCAAGATGTACTTGGTGCCGATCACTGCCACGAAAGAAGGCCAGGCCGCGCTGGCCCAGGCGGCGAAGGCCAGCATCGAGGAAGAACTGGCGGCTTTGCAGACCGAGATGCAGCAGTTCCTCCAGACGCCACCCGACCGAGCGTCAACGCTCATGCGCAGACTGGACCACTTCGCCGACCTCCGCCGCAGGGCAAGCCTGTACCAGACCGTGCTGCAGGCCCAGGTAGTTGGCCTAGCCGAAAACTTGACCGAGATGGAAGGGCAGGTACGCGGCCTGCTCGACGAGAAAAGGGCCAAGGCGGCCTGAACACAGAGCGGGCCGATAGGGCCCATCACCCAAGCCTGAAGGGGCAGTTCCGGAATTGGCCGGGGCTGCCCCTTCTTGCGTTCAAGGAGACCCACATGAACCAGAACCTCACGACCCTTCGCACCGAACTTAACAGCATCTTCATCGAACGCGGCAACGTCATCGACGGCTGCCTCGCTTCTATCCTGGCCGGCGAGCACGTACTGCTCCTCGGACCTCCCGGCACCGGCAAGAGCGCACTCGCCCGTGCCATCGCACAGGCGTTCGGTGCCAGCTATTTCGAGACCCTGCTCAACCGCTTCACGGTTCCCGAAAAACTGTTCGGGCCGGTCAGCTTGAAAGCCCTGGAGCAAGACCAGTTCGTCCGCCTGACCGTTGGCAAGCTACCCGAGGTCGAAGTTGCCTTCGTGGACGAAATCTTCAAGGCCAGCTCGGCAATCCTGAACACGCTGCTGACCATCGCCAACGAGCGTGTATTCCACAACGGCGGCGTGCCTGTCGCTTGTCCGCTGGTGACGCTATTCGCGGCTTCGAATGAACTACCGGAAGGCCAAGAGCTGGAAGCCTTGTTCGACCGGTTCATGGTGCGATTCAGCCTCGGCTACATGGTCCGCGAGGCGTCGTTCCGCACCGTCGTGACCGGTGACGAACCAGCCATCCAGACCAAGCTCGACTTGAAGGCTCTCAGCCAAGCGCAGTGGTCATCCCAGCAGGTGAAAGTTCCCGACACCACCTACGACGCCATGATCGCCATCCGCGACGCCTGCCGGACCGACGGCATCGTGGCCAGCGATAGGCGTTGGAAGAAGTTGATCAAGTTGATCAAGGCGACGGCGTATCTGGCTGGTGAAAAGACGGCAGCACCCGAAGACCTGCACATCCTGTCCGATGCTCTGTGGCGCGATCCCAAGGACCGCTCCAAGGTCGCACGCATTGTCGGTCGTATCGCAGACCCGACCAGCGCTCAGGCCCAGGAAATCCTGGATGCCGCCAGGGAGGTCATCGCCAAGGTGGCCGGGTTCAAGAGCGGCGACCGAAAGACGTACTTGAACGAAGCCGCCAATGCGCTTGAACAGTTCAAAGCGCAGACCCAGAAACTGACCACGCTGGCGAAAAATGCCGGACGCCGGGCCAAGACCGTCATTGCCGACGTCAGCGCAGAAATCAGCGCCATGCATGGTGAACTGGCCACGACCGTGAGCGCTGGCCTGGGCCTCGGGGGTGCGCGGTGAAGCGAATCATCTACGAGGTGGGCCGTTGGCCCTGCTTTCTCCACCGGGAAGCCCGCGGCCTCGAAATGGCGTCTGGCAAGGACCCGCCTCTCCTGCGTCTTGAAGACGAGCTATTCGAAAAGCTCTACGCAGGCGAGGCCGAGTTGCTGCCCGAGCGAAGCCAGGACCGGAAGTGGGCGGCGTGGGCGAGCGCCATCCACGACGCCTGCGAGAAGCTGCCAGCGTTCAACAGGTTGGCTGACGAAACCCGTGGCGACGCGGATGCCGCTGCTCTGGGCGTCGAGGAATTGATGAGAGAACTCCAACCCATCATCGACGAGCAGGACGCGAAGCTGCCGCCAGAAGAAAGCATCCGGAAGCTGGTTCGCGTAGGTGCCGAGGCGGCATCGGCTGCACTGGAGGAGTACAGGGATGCGGTTGCCGGACTGGGGCGGGTCATGTTTGGGGGAGGCAAGGGAAACCACGACAAGCGTGGACTGGATGACAAGAAGGTCGGTCTTGCCCGGCGCTTGCGTGGTGACCCACGGTTGAAACGCATAGCTCAGCTGGCAGGCAGGTTCACACGTATCGCCCAGCAGAAGCGCAGAACCAAGGTCAGACACGGGGCAGAGGAAATCACCGACGTCGAGTTGGGCAACGACCTTGGCCGGTTGCTGCCGGTCGAACTCGTCAAGCTACGGCACCCAAGGCTGCACGCACTGGCTCTTCGTGACCTGCTTGAGCGCAAGGCCATGCAGTACGCGTTGACCGGCAAAGAACGGCTGGGTAAGGGGCCGCTGGTGCTCTTGCTCGACCGCTCGGGTTCGATGGATGGCGAGAAAGACGAATGGTCAACGGCCGTGGCACTGGCGTTGCTGGGCATGGCACACGACGAGCGCAGGACGTTTGCAGTCGTCGCGTTCACTGATCAGGTCATCTACGAGGCCGTGGTCAAGCCAGGGGAGCGGCTCGACGAAGAGGCATTGAACCTGACGTGCAGCGGGGGAACGGACGTCGATGCAGCCATGGCCAGGGGGCTGGACATCATCGAGCGCAATCCAGGCGCGCTACACGAGGCAGACCTGGTATTGGTCACGGACGGCTGCTCGCTGGCGGAACGAGCGGCCGAACTGAAGAACAAAGCCAAAGCACTGGGCGTGAGCGTACTGGGCGTGGGTATCGGGGTGGCGCGGGAACTGCTTGAACCATGGGCAGACGCAGTCGAGACCATCACCAGCCTCGACGGTCTCGGCGACCAAGCGGCGGATGCCCTGTTCACAGGGGCGGCGTGAACGTCGCTCAAGAAAGGAGGTCGCCATGAATAGCGAAAAATTGGCCCAAGTCCTGCTCGGCATAGGCCAGGCTCTGATAGTCGCCGCCCACGTAATCGCGCGTCTGCTTGTCCGCCAACCGCCGCCAAAGGAATAGAAGCCATCCGGAGAATGAAGCCCTTCTCGGCCTTGCCAGCCGGGAGGGGCTTCGTCGTTTTGGAGAACAACCAACCAAGGAGAAACCATGAAGAACGAAATCATCGAGATCTTAAAACGCCCGTTTCCCAAGGAACTGCACAAGCATCGCGAAGGTCGCGACGGCAAGAAGCTCGACTACATCGAGGTGCAAAACTACGTTGACCGGTTGAACGAGGCATTCACCTACGAGTGGTCCTTCGAACTCACCCGGCGCGAGGTCATTGGCGAACAGATCGTGGTCGAGGTCAAGCTCAGCGCGGCCGGCCTTATCAAGACTGGTCTCGGTGGCGCGACTATCACCCGCAGCGAGCGCGACAAGACCGTCATCGCGCTGGCCGATGACTTCAAGATGGCCGAGGCGGATGCGCTAAAGCGTGCATGCAGGTTGCTCGGTGTTGGAAGCGAGCTGTACGCCACAGAGCAAGACGATGGCACCGGGGCCATCAGCGGGCCGCCACCAAGCATCGCGACTCAGCACCGTGCCGGTCCCCATTCGCTACCGCCGAGTCCGCAGCCACCACGGGAACGACTCACCAGCGCGCAGCTCAACGGCATCAAGGATAGAGCCAAGAAGCAGGGATTGGACCCGACCGAGGTGCGCAAGCACATCAAGAGCGTCTACGGCGTCGAGATGGAGTACCTGACCAAGCGCCAGGCCAGCGACGTCATCACCGGGCTGGACGCGAACCGCCCATCGAACGGCAAGAGCGCCCAACATGCGCAGGCGGGGTGACAATGACCACCACGCTCACGCAGATGCGTGATGGCCTCCACGTCTCGGTTTCACAGGTAAAGTGCTACTTGAGGTGTCCGCGCCAATATTGGTTCCGATACGTCGTCGGTGCCGAGCCCGAGTTCATGCCAGCCAACTTGGTCTTGGGATCGGCTGTTCACGAAGCGCTGGCGGCGTTCTATCGGTCGGTCATGACGACGTCGGAATCACCCGAATTCGACGTCTGCCTAGCGGCGTTCCATGCCACGCTAGTGGGGTTCAGGAAGAACAAGTTGCCGATCAAGGACGGCGACAAGATCGAAGCGCAGGGCGAGGCGCTCTTGAAAGTCTTCTACGAAAGCACATACCAAGACCCGCCAAACGTCGTCGGTGTGGAAGTGCCGTTCACCATCGAGCTTCCCGACCCGGTGACCGGAGAGATACTCGAAGAACGCTTGGTGGGAGCCCTAGACCTGGTGGTGGAGCAGGACAAAAAGAACGTCGTGGGCGAGCACAAGACGGCGGCCAAGAAATGGAGCAAAGATCAAATCGAGCACGAAATCCAGCTCAGCGCCTACAAGCTGGTGGCAAGAACGCTGGGTCTGGGCGAGGTGGGGCTACGGCTGCAGGTGCTGACGAAGACCAAGAAGCCGAAGATGATCGTGGAAAACACGGACAGAACGGAACGAGACGAACGGGAGTTCATCGAAATCGTGGTTGGGGTACTTCGGGCAATCGATGCGCGGGTGTTCTTCCCGATTCGCAACTCGATGTGCGGTGGGTGTACGTTCCAGAGGCGGTGTGGGAGTACCTGATCTAATGATGGGGACGCTCGCGTCACCGGGGTTCAAGCTGGGGAAACCTGGCTTGAATTTTAGCCCCAGAATTTTTCCCACCTCCGACATACCTGGCCCCCGGTGCATGGACGACCGTGGGCACGATGAACAAAGGGGACCCAGTTTCTGTAGCTTACTGGGCATTGGACCCACGCCACGTCAGCCAAATCCGCGGCAGGCTCCGGCACGAAGCTGGAAACGGCGGATACAGCCAAGGGGCGTCCTGCACACCACCGCG
>OCTA010004135.1_pt1 | contig 12740 bp, 12 predicted proteins | sample 1538991 | NCBI WGS metagenome assembly OCTA01 (sample SAMEA3539302, study PRJEB22396) | soil metagenome | biome: tundra; feature: field; material: soil | place: USA | collected 2010-05 | depth 0.15 m
GTGAGCACGGACGGCGCAACACTCGTCAGAAATCCTGAGGTCGGGTCGACCGTGATGACGGCCGGTGGCGTAGGGGCAGAGAACGAAGTCGACGTCGAAGCCGTGCCGGTGAAGATATAGGACGCGTCGAGCACTTCGTTTCCCGAGTTGATGATCTCTTTCAGTTGCTGAGCGCCCATGGCCGACGGCCACGTGAGCGAGGGGATCGGGTGGCGGAACGCGCGGCTGAGGAGCTGCGAGCCCGGCGCGAGCCACTCGCCCGGACCCATCGTCGAGAACGCGTCGAGGAGCGCCTGGAGGTAGACCGACGTGTTCGCGGCGAGCGGCATGACCGCGTTGTTCACCGCGATGCCGGGGAACGGCGTATCGAGAGTGATCTGGTACGCGCCCGGCCCGGACCCACCGATGATCGACGTCACGACCGCCGTGTAGAGCTGCCACGTGAAGGGCGAGAACCACGCGATGTGCGTGACACCCGGACTCGGAGCCGTTGCTGCATTCAACGTGATCTGAGAGCTCGTCGCGACCGCGGTGACGACGCACGGTAGACCACCAACCGACGCAGGCCACGGCGAGCCGTCGACCCATCCCCCACCGGGCCCCGCGGGCGACGCGGTCGGCGCTGCTGGGAGCGAGAGCAGGATCGCGACGTCGATCGGTAGGTTCGTGACGCTCGCGCCGACGCAGAGCGAGTGCTCCGGCATCAGGCCGAGGACGAACGGGAGTACCGTCCCGGTCACGAACGGAGTCGGGAGGTCTCGATTCTTGCTCGTCGACGAGAGGGGCTGCGACGTCTGCGGCTGCCCGGCGACCAAGAAGAACGCTGTCGAGGGCCCGAGTAGAGCTGGGTACGCGAACGCCGCCTGGACGTCTGAGGACGACTGCCCCGCCCACCCGATCAAATCCGACGCGTTCCCGCCCTTCGGCGGGTCCTGGAACACGGCGAAGAGTCGCGCCCTCGGGGGCTCGTCGACCCCGACCTCGCTGTCGGCGCCTCCCTCGAGCCCGTCCGTGCCCCCTGGCAGCCCAACCACAACGTTTTGGGAGGCGAAGGCGGGGGCAGACACCCAAGTCAACGTGTCGCCGTTGGCGTGGTCGGTAGCGGCCCCCAGGTCGATCGACTGAACGGGGATCTGCGCCCCGTTCGTGTACGTCCCGCCGACCGTGACCTGGTAGCGCAGGCCGATGTTGTCGGTGAGCTGCTGACCGGTGACGACGAGCGTACTGCTCGAGGAGATCGTGAGGGTGATGTTGCCGAAGCTATTCGTCGCGCCGTTGCGCTTCAGGTTGACGAGCGCTAGCCACCGATCGAGGAACGCAGCGGCCGCCGTGTCCGGCATGAGTTGGTCGGCGAGGATGACCGCGTTCGCCTGGGGGACCGCGATCTCGTTGCCGAGCGCCGTCGCCCAGAGGTAGTAGTCGGAGTTCGGCCCGATGTTCGGGTTCGTGACCCCTTGAGCGATCAGCCCATTCTTGACGACGCGTAAAATATCAGAACGGATCTGGACGTTGGTCTTCGCGGCGAAACTGTATAAGGGGAAGGCCGGACTCGCCATTTACTGTCCGACCACGTTCGAGTGCTGGAGCCCCGTAGTCAGGTCGAGCCAGGCGACCTGTACGATCCCGGTGTCCGGGTTGCTCGGCTGCTCTTGCGTGGTGACGCTGACGAGTTGGAGCATCTTCGTTTTGATCAAGTCACTCAGGGCGTCGTTGACCACGGCCCGCATCTGCGCGAGGAAGCTCGGGCCCTTCTCCTGGACGAGCTGGAACGTGTTGCCGAGCGTCGGGATGACCGACGAGCCCTTGACCGTCTCGAGCGCGATGAGGACGAGTTGCGGGACGGTCCCCATCCCCATCAGCCGACCGTCGGCCGTGAATTGGTAGTCGCCGGTTATCGGATTGATGAAGCGCCCCGTCTGGGCAAATCCTGACTTCGGGTCCGGTAGGATGGCGCTGTTCGGGACGTACGCCGCGTCCGGGACGCCGTAGCCGGCCGATGCTGCGCCCGCGGGGGCTTTGCCTGCGCCGATGGGCATGGGTCAGGTAGTGAGGACGTCGTCTTCGGGAGAGCCCGGGAGCGCGTCGAGGGGGCACGGGAGCGAAGGCAATTGGATGCTCGGAAACGCGGGGAGTGCCGGCAAGAGCGACAGGAATAGCGAGAGAAGGTCCGGCGGGGACGGCAGCGTGAACGACGGCATATTGCACAGGCTGGCCACAGTTTACCTCAGGGGCTGACGACGACGTTGACAGAACCTTTGACGACTCCTGGAATTGTCGATGAGCCGTAAGCACATCCGATCGCTCCCAGGGCAACCAGCGCCGGGAGCGGGCCGAGTTGCGTCGCGACGTCACCCGAAATTGCGGCGATCGCGCTCGCCTGAATGTGGATCCCGACGCCGAACATGCGCCAGTTCCCAGCAACATCGAGCGTCAGACCACCTGCCGAATTACCAAGCGTGATCGACCCGTCCGCGTCCATCTTGAAGATCGCGAGCGGTGCCTGAATCACGAACGAACCGTCCGACCCCTGCGAGACGATGAACGTCGTACCGCCCGGGGTATTGCCGATACTCGTGACGTGCTGGATATCCCCGGTAGGCTGGTAGAACGTCCTCGCCTCGCCGCTCGAAGCTCCAACGCACGTCGCACCCGCGGCGAGCTTGCCGTAGATCGCCGAGTTCCGTGTGTCGCGCGTCGCGATGATGCAGTCGCGGTCCCCGCGCTTGTAGTGGATGCCCTGACAGCTCGCGTTCCCGGGCGTCGGCTTCGCAGGCCGTGACCAGAACCCCGTGTGCTGCCACCACTCCGCAGCGTCGGAGTCCGGTACGCTCTGCGTCGAGTCGCCGATCTGCGCCAGGATGACGTTCGTCGCCTTGTCGAGGTACGTCGCGAGGATATCCTTACCGACCTCGAAGAGCTGCGCAACCGAGGTGTGGATCAAAACGTAAGTGTCCCCGGACGGATCAGGTGGAGCGTTGTCTTCGTGCCCGTCTCACCCGCCGCCTTCGTGAGTCGCCGGTTCATGATCCAGAGCGGGCCGTGAACATCTGAAACATCGTCATCGACGTCGATCATCGTGTCGACCGCGATGGGCTGGCCCGCGAGTACGTGGCCCTCGATCGTGTACTGCGCAACGAGACTCTTTCGCAGTCGGAGCATCAGCTCGCGCGAGAGGTACGCTCGGAGCTCGGCCGCCGTCTTGCTGTCCGGGTCGTAGAGGTAGAGCGGCCTCGCGGCTGGGTCGAGCATGATGCTCGCGATGGCCGAGACGATCGCCGGTGCCGGTGGAGTCGCCCCGACGAGCCCGGGATACGCGGCGAGGAGCTGACCGACGATGTCCGGATTCGCGAGCGCGATGATCGGGTTGATGATCGCTCCGCGGAGCGTCGCCTTCGCGAATCCACCGCCACCGCCGTCACCCGACGCGAAGATGATCGACGGCTGGTCGAGCCGGCTCTTTCGCACGTCCCACTCGAGGACGTTGTTCAGGTTCGTCCCATCCGTCTTGAGGCGGATTGCGTAGCGACTCGGTTGGTCGAAGTCGGGAGCCGCGATGACGACGGTCTTCCCGTCGACCGCGGGACGGATCCATAGCCCCGCGCGCTGCGTGATGCGCGAGGCGAACGCGTAGGCTCCCTCCGAGAATGTCGGCTTGCACTCGTGGGCGATGGCGCCCTTCAGTACCTTGCCCTTCTTGCTCGTGAGCTTCGCGCCGTACTTGGCGCCGGTGATCGCGTTGCGGTTCGCGTCGTTGTCCTCGGCGATGACAGTGACGCCGAAGGGGCTGAGGATCTTCTGGACCGCCTGCTCGAACGTGTCCGTCGGCTTGACGCGCGTCTGAGGGTCACAGTGCGCGTCGACTGCGGAGGCGAGCCAGTCACGGCCCTCGATGGTCAGGATCGACCCACCGCTCCGGTTACCGCTCGACCGGACGTCGTCGATGACGCCGATGACCTGGACCTGGCCGGAGATCGAGATCTCCACCCGCGAGCCGGGGAGGAGCGCGTTGCGATCGCTGTCCGAGACCGCTTTGGCCGCGACCGAGAAGTTCCACCCCGTTGCCGGTGTGAGGTAGTCCTCGTAGATCTCGTACGTGAGGAACTTGGAGAACTCGACGGGACCTTGCGTGAAGGATCCAGACGAGACGCTAACCACACCGTCTGTCGTGACGGTGCTGAATGTAGGAGGGGCACGATTGAGTGAGAGCCCAGAGAACGGTCCGGCCGCACTGAGAAACGGAGTGCCCGGATCACGAATCGAACCGTCTTCGTTGAACGTTGGCTCCGAGACGACGCTGGTCGCGATACTCGTCTCAACGCCCTCGGTCGTCTGCGGTACGAATTGCGGTCTTGGATCTTGAACGACCCTCGTCGTCGATCCGGTAGCCGATAGTTGGGCAGAAGCAGCGGCCGGAAATACGCGAATGACAACCGATGCGTCTTCTGGCTGCGTGTTGTCGAAGAGGTCGGCCACCTACGCCGCTTTGCCGTAGTACCTGACCGTACTGCCACTCGGCACGGTCGGGGAGATCGCGTAAGCTGGATTGAGCGAGATGACGTCCATCACGTTCGCGCCGACGTTTGACGCGATCTGCGCCAGCGTCGAGTCCTTCGTCGTCGTGTAGAACTTGACGGGCCGACCCTTCGTGATGATCGACGCCTTGAGGTCGTAGCAGGACTCCTTCGCGCGCTGCGCCGCCTGGAGCATCGGCCAATTAAGAGCGTTCGCGTTGACCGCGCTGTTCAGCGAGAACGTCAGGGCGTTCGCCTCGTAGACGATGTTGTCGAGTCGCCCAGCGAAACTCTTCTGGAGCTCCGTGACCTGGTCGATGGTCCCCCGGACCGAGTTGACCAGGTCCGAGAAGGAGATCGGCGGGACGTACGGGTCAGGGACGACGATCGACGCGATACCGGCGAGGTTCGAGTCGAGGTCGTTCGCCGCGGCCTGCGCGTTCGCGAGTGGGGACGGGACGCCGAGCGCCGCGTTGAGCGAGTCTTCGGTGTCGTCGGTCTCGATCCAGGCGAAGTCCACCCAGACGCCCGAACGAACGGTCGCCTCGAGCTCCCACTCCATCGTCTGCACTTTGCAGGTGAGCGTCTTGCCGAGCTCCGGGTGCTGGAGCGGCCCGCTCGACCGATCGGAGCACGCTGCAAGGAGCGCGTCACGTATGAACGGATAGAGCGGTTGATTCGAGTGTTTCCAACTCTCGTTGATCCCGGCGTCCAATCCGTTGAGCAACGGAACTCGAGCAGTAATCTCGAGCGGTGCCCGGCCGGTCCCCTCGATGTGCGCGCCGTCTCGGTCCGCGAACTTGTGGATCGCCAAGTCCTGCCGGAGCCGCGTTCTGAGCTTCTGGTAAGGAAATGGGATCCCCTTCCACGAGAGCTCGAGCAACCCCGCGAAGAGACTATTGTAGTCGGCCGCCGCGGTTGTCTGGCCTGCGCTCGGCGCTAGAATCTGATCGATCGACGGTGAGTTAGCCATGGGGTGTCTCGGACGGAACCCGGGTTCCGTCCATCTGACTCAACGATTCGCGGCGCCGATCGGCACGTGGAGCGCCGGGTTACCGGGTGCCGTGTTCGACGCGATTACGCCCGTTCGCTTCATCCCGTTGGTCATCTCGTCGAGGGCTGCCAGGAACTCGGCCTTGTGCTTGCGCAACTCGGCCGCTTCGCCGATCTGCGCAGACACCTGTCCGACGCTCGTCCCTGCCGCCGCTGCACCCGCGCCCCCCGTGACGAACCGATCTGCGTACAACGCCGTCTTCTCGGCGTTCTTGATGGCGATCGATCCCGCGCCAGTCTGCGCCAGCGCCGCGTCCACGTCCTTCGCAGACACGGTCCCGCTCTTGATGCCATCGAGCATGGCCTGCGCCTTCGCCGCGCCCGTCTTCTGGCCTTCCTGGCCTCCCGTGAAGTCCTTGTAGAGCGCCTCGCCTGCATTGGCGACAGCCGCACCCACGGCGAAGACCTTACCGAGAACGTTGAAGGCCCCGCCGCCACCCGGAGCAGCCCCAGGAACCGGAACGGGAGGATTGACTCCGCCGCCTCCGCCGACCATCGACGAGATCTTAGCGAACAGCGCAGCAACGCCCTTCTGAGCCGCCGCGCTGATCCCCGCCTCAAGCAAGTCCTTCGTCACTGCCGCCGCGACAATCGCGCCGATGCCCTTGATCGGGTTGTCTGCAAAGTACCCAGCCAACTTCCCGGCTTCATCGATGATCGCCTCAAACTTCGGGATCAACTTTGGGAGCGTGTCGTCGGCGAAGTGCTTGAGCTCAGGCTCGAGGCCAGACCCGATCTCCTCGGTGATCTGGTTGAGCGCGACCTGGAGCTTGCGCGCCGGATCGTCGAGCGTCTCCTTGTCGGCCTTGTTGAGTTGTTCCGGTGTCGACGTCGCAGCCGTGACGGCCGTCACGGCTTGGTGGACCGCAGCGAGTCCGGCCGCACCACCGCCCGCGTCGTTATAGAGCGGGGTCAGGTGGGCGAAGAGTTTCGCCCCGCGATCTGAACCGAACGCCTCGATGATCTTGCCCTGGTTCCCCTTGGTTCCGGTCAAGACTGCGTCGATCGTCTGCTCGATCGACTCCATCTGCCCGTTTGCGTTGTACTTCACACCGAGCTTACCGAGCGCCTTGGAGTGCTTCTGGCCTTCGGTCGTGAAGTCCTTCACCATCGTGCCCGCTTCGAGCGGATCGGTTTCGGGAGCGACAAGCTGTGCGAGCGCCAGGAGCTTGCGTTGGTTACCGCCTTGCTCGCCTGCAAACGCGCCTCGGCCTGAGCCGACGACTCCCATCATCTTCGCGACCTCCGGCATGCTCAGGCTCCCCATGTGGGTCTGCTCGAGCACGTCGAGGAGCATTTGCTGCATCTTCGGATTGTTGATGCCTCCAAGCCCCGGGTTCTGGCTCTGAAGAGTTCCGGCCGAAGTGGCCAGGTCGTTCATGTCCGCGCCGGTCACGTTGTGGACCTTGGCGAAGAACCCCATGTTCCCCATGAGGCCCTGGAAGTCGCCCCCCGTCGCGCTGCGCGAGTACGCGAGCGCGGCGTCCGTGACCTCGGTCTTGCTGACGCCCTCCGCGCGAGCCACTTGGCCCGCCTTGCCGAGAATGGCGTCGACACTGGCGCCCGCGGGCACCACGCCGTTGTTCGTGACGGCGTTCATGATCAGCTGCGCGCTCTTGTGCGCTGACATCTCGCCGCGAGCCGCGTTGGCGACCAGTAGGCCTCCACCGATACCCGCGCCCGCGCCAATAATCGAAGCAACGCCCCCGAGCGTGCGCCCGACACTGCGGGTAATAACACCACCGACCGCTCGTCCATGAGACGACCACGTCGATCGCGTTCGCTCGGTCGCGGCCTGCTCCTCGGCGACCGCTCGCACAGCCATGCGGCCGGCCATCTCGCTGGATCGGATCTGAATCCGCATCCGACGCTCGGCTTCACGCTCGACAGTTCGGGTATGGGCCTGCTGGGCGCGCGCGTCGGCCTTGACCTGCTCGTTCGCGTACCGCCCGGCCATCTCGCTCGACTTGCGAACGATGCCCGCGCGCCGCGCCGTCTCCTTCTCGACCTCGCGCGTGTGCTGTCGCTCGAGTCGCTCGGCGTCCTTCGCGATCTTCGCCGCTGCCCGCTCGCGGTCTTTCGCTTCGGCCTGAGCCCCACGAACGCGCGCCTTGGTACCGGCTTCGGACGATCGCGTCGAGTGCTTCTCGAGCCGGTCGATGCTCTGCTCGACGGTCGCGAACGCTCGATTGACCGACGGGATCCCGGCCGTCGTGAAATCGATGATGACCGGATCGATCACGGACTACTCCGGTTTCGGCAATTCGGACTCGCCGATCAAGTCTTCGAGCGTCGGGGGCGTCTCGTCATGACCTTGCTGCGGCTCGCTTGGCGGCGACCCAGCAGAGGAGGTGAGCGTCGACAGGCTCTTGATCTTCTCCACGCACCACATCAACAAATCGCTCTGCGCCTGACCAGAGAGCGCAGCTAAAGGGGCGCGGCTCGCCCCCTCCATGAGGACGACGATCCAGGCTTCCATCTCGGCAGGCGTGAGATCCGCAAGCGTCGGACACGACTGCACGCGGAACTGCGTGTACGCGTCCGCGAGCACCGCGATCTCGTCGGTCGTCAACTTCTGACGAACGCGCTCCGCTTTCGGGAACGCCGGGAACTTGGGGTCATCGAAGACTCGCACGCAGAGCGCGACCATCTCGACCGCCATCTCGTTCCTGTACATCTCCTCGTAGCCGATGTCGCCGATGCCGACCTTCGCGTCGCCGATCATCGCCTTCGCGACACGCGTCGCGTTGGCCCGGCACGAGTGCATCTCGGCCTCGGTCAAGATCCAGAGCTTGCACTTCGGGAACGCATTCCCAGCCGCGTCGACACCCGGGAACTGAAACTCGGTCCACGGACGCGGGCGCTCGGAGAGTCGCGCCCAGAGCTCGCTCGGCGACTCGTCCTTCGGGGGCCCCGCCATCAGGAGAAGAGCGCCAGCGCCATCGTGCAGGAGAACGAGTACTTCGCCTCCTGGTTCACGCCGTGCCGGAGCGAGTCCTTCATCACGAACGCCTTCCCGCGCATCTGCGTGCCGCCCGGCCCGTCGACCTGGACGTCGATCGGGATGAGACCCGCCATCACCTTGCCCATGTCGAACTCGAACCCGCCCGCGGGCACCGCGTTCGTCACGTCGACCTCGCACATCGCGGCGCCCGGAGAGACGCCCGCGAACCCCTTCGCGACCGTCAGGACGATCTGCGCGTTGGTCGTGCGCGTGATGTCGATCTCCTGCTCCTCGGCGAGGAGAGTTCCGTTGATACCGGCGAACAAAAGCGTGTAGAGCTGGACGTTGGCGGCGCTCATGAATTTTCCTTCGTGCGCACGAGCGCTGGGTTATCCGACCTGTTGAACCAAGGCCGCGAACAGATCGGCGATGTTACAAGGACTCACCGGAATGAGCGCGCTCATGCGATTGGCCGGGTTCGTCTCCGCCTGCACGACCATAATCCGGTTGATCGTGTCCGCGGGGGCCTCACCGGGTAGCGGCGTGATGCCAGGCGGATAGGTCCACTGGTTCACGCCGCCGTAATTGTTGACGAGGCTCTTGATCGCACCACCCCACCGCTTCGGCGTGACGGCTTGCGGCCCGGGAGGAGGCTGGCCCTGAACAGGATCCGGGAGCAGGTCCTTGCCCGAAAACTGGAGCGCCGTCACCGCCCCGACGTCGTCGACGAAATAGTCCGACACCGAGACCTTGTGAGCGTCTCGGACTCGGTAGTCGTTCACCGCGCCGTTGAGGGACCGAGTCGTGCACCGCTTGACGAAGTACGCGGCTCCGCTCTGCTGCCGGATGGCGATCGGGCTGATGCCGTTCTGGAGCGCGCTGTTGACCTGCGTCGGGGTCGGCGAGTTCGCGTAGCCGAGTCGCCCGGGCAAGATCTGCCAGCTCGCCTGGTCCGTGTCGTTCGCCGGGAAGTTCGAGAAGTTCTTCCTCGCGACCCCGAACGCCGAGCCCAGCTCGAGGAGCGAGAAGATGGCCGCCATGTTCGCGGCAAGTTCGCTCGGGGGCACGTCGACGGACGAACCCCATATGCACTCGGCCCGAGCCGCGTTGACGCCCGTCGCGACCGTGATCGTGTTCGCCAGCGTGTCGGAGCTCCCGAAGACGACGCGCTGGCGGATGCCGTTGAGGGGCAGCGCCTGCGTGTTCACCTGCGTGATGACGCGGCCCACGTTGGTCGCGTCCGAGTCGCCCGAAACGATGTAGTAGTACCTGGCCGGGTTGACGGTCCCGAGCGCGGTCGTGTTGACGTCGGCCGTCGCGCCGCTCGTCAGGAACGTGTTCGCGGTCAGGGTCGTCGTCGTGCCGATCGTCGCCGTCGTCGGCGTGATGAGAGCCTGGGCTCGACACCAGTTCCCCTCGGGACCGGGGATCTTCTGCGTGACCGTGACGACCGCCGTGCCGGAGTTCGCCGCCGTGACCGGCCACCGCGTCTGAGCGTTGATGCTCGTGACGATGTTCCCGGCGATCACGATCGCCGTGTCGCCCGTGTTGATCGACGTGTCGACGAACTGGTCGTTGAACCAGAAGCGGTGGTTCCCGCCACTCGTCGCGGCCGTGGCGATGGTGCACGTCGTCGACGCCGCCGTACCGGCGCTCGACGTGACCGCGAGGAAGTAGAGCGAGCTGACCGTGTTGATCGCCGCGAACCGGAGGAACATCCGGTGGAGCTGAGAGCCCGTCCCGAAGAGACCGATGACGTCCGCCTCGGTCTGGCAGGGCGTCGCCGTGTCCGGCCCGTAGACCACTGTGTCGTTCGTCGCGGTGCCGGAGCTCGTCTTGTTGCCGAGGAGCAAGATCTTCCGGAGTGACCCCGAACCGGCGACGGGCCCCTGCGCGAAGTCGAGCTCAATATACACGCCAGGCACAGCGTACTGCGCGCCCAAGCCGACGAGAACGATCGATGCGGCCACGGTCAGACCTTCTCGGCGACGGGCGCCGGGCTATCGGGGGGGAGCTCGACGAGGGCGGACTTGACGTCGTCACCCTTGACGAACCGACTCGGACGGAACCCGGGTTCCGTCGGCTCCGGCTTGGTGTCCGCTATCTCTTCGTCACCGATCAGAGTGGAGCGGTCGTCGTCCGGCCATTCCGAATTCTCCGGCGGGACTTCTTCGGGTGCTGCGACGGGCGCGTGGTGCGCGAGCTCCTCGTCGCCACCGAAGTGAGGGTCGAACGGGACACCCGCGGCCTGCGCCGTCGCCTGGTCGGCCGGCCAGAGGTCTCCGTCACGGAGGTGGCGCCGGTACTCGACGCAGTCCGGGACGACGATGACCTCCGGCACGTGCTTGACGAACGCGCCCTCCGTGCGGCTCTGGCCGGGCTGAGGACCGACGATCGGCGGACCCGCGGCGGGGTCGTGCTTCCAGCCGTGCGGGGGCACCACGGGGCGCCCGTGGCCGATGTTCCCCATCCGCTCGTAGTGGGGAACCATCGCCGTGCCTCGCGGCAGGACGCGCAGCGTATCTTGAGCCATGGGCATGTCCTCGTGATGTTGGGAGCGCGAACTATTGCGTCGCGCGGAGCCGGTCGACGACTTCGTCCGGCTTGAGCTTCGGGTTCTTCGCGATCAACGCCCTCGCGGCGTCGAGGAGTTCGTCGAAGCTCGCGCCGGTATCGCGCGCGAGCCGGAGCGTGAGGCGAATGAGGCGAGAGTTCAAACGAACGAGTAGGCTTGTGAGAGCGACGCCTGCTGGCCGTCTTTGTTCGTGAGCGTGACGTTCACTACGCCCGAACCGTCGGCCTGCGGCGAGACGCACGTCAGGCTCAGACCGTTGCTCGCGACGACCACACTCGTCGCCGGGCGCGCACCGATGAGGACCTTCGCCTCGGGGAGGAAGAGCGTTCCGTTGAACGTGATGCCCGTCCCGCCCGCGATGACGCCGCTCGTCGGCGAGATGTTCGTCAGCGTTGGCGGCCCCTGAGTCGACGCCTGGACGAACGGCGTGAGCACCGTGCCGTCCGCGTCTACGAGCGACGTCGTGATGTCGCCGCCCGCGAACTTCGGGCCCGGCAGGTACATGTCCCGCTCGATGACAGTCCCGCTCATGAGCAGGCACGGGAAGACCATGTTCGTCCCGCCCGTCGGCTCGAGCTTCAAACGAGCGGACCTGTCGAACCCGATCTCCTGGACCGCCGTGTACGCGATCCACCAGGGCGAGTCACCGAGGTTGCCGCCCGGGGGCGTGTAGCCCGGGTCGAAGCTCTGGACCGTCTTCTGCCGGATCGCCTTCTCGACGGCGGTCAGGATCGGCAGGACGTTGTTCGCCTGCGCCGCGTCGAGCGCAGGCAGGATGTAGATCAGGTCGAACTTCGTCTTGTCGCTGTAGTAGCCCGCGGAGTGCTTCATGTACTCGGTCTCCTTGCGGTAGACGGCGAGGCACGGGAAGCGGAGGTACGTCGAGCCGAGGTACGGGACCGGGTCGTCGGAGTACGCCTGCGCGACCGCGTCGACGATGGGCTTCCGGTTCGCGTCCTGGACGCCCGACTTCGTGAGCGCGTCGAGGAGCAGTCCCTGTCCGGGATAGTTGCGGATGACCCACGCCCAGAAATCTAATGCGAAGAAAATAGTCGGGTCCACCTGCTGGACCATCGACAGACCGAGCGCCGGGTCGAGCGGCTGAATTACTGCGCCGACCTCGAAGTTGACGTTCGGGGTATAGGTCTGAGTCACGCGAGGGCTTCGTTCAAGTAGATCTCCGCCGCGTACCCGATCGCCAGTTCGGCGTGGTATCGCGCGTTCCCCATCGTCGGCCTGGGACCCGTACCGGGATGCCGAACCGACCGGCGAAAGACGGCCTGCCCGTTCACGAAAAACCGGAGCATCCCACCGTTACGCGCGGTGATGGTGTGAGCCTTGGTGCCGTTCTCGAGGAAGATCGAAGCGCCGCGGGCGACGACCTTGCCGCTCATCCCGCCCGCGTTGATCGACCCCTTGACGCTCGCCCGCGTCTTGCCCGTCCGGTCCCTGTAGAGCGTCGACGCCTTCGCGCTCTGCTCGGCCGCCGTAATGCCCGCCGCCAAGATGAAGTGCGCAGCCGCTTGAATGTTCTGCTGGACGCGCCGGAGGCCTTCCTTCGCCTTCTCGCCGTGGACCTTGGCCGTCATTCGGGTTCGGTGACGGCCGCTACGTCTTCGGCGAACTTCGCCGCCATCGCGGACGTGAGCTCGACGAG
>OCTA010004137.1_pt1 | contig 12739 bp, 7 predicted proteins | sample 1538991 | NCBI WGS metagenome assembly OCTA01 (sample SAMEA3539302, study PRJEB22396) | soil metagenome | biome: tundra; feature: field; material: soil | place: USA | collected 2010-05 | depth 0.15 m
ACGAGATTGGTCAGTGACTGGAGTTCAGACGTGTGCTCTTCCGATCTGTACACAAGCCTCGGACCCACTACTCCCGCACGTGGATCATGCTGCAGGTACCCGAGCATCGTGTTGACGCACCCGGCGCGCAATCGCGCGTCGGTGTTGATGAGCAGTAGGTAGGGGGCTTCACTGACCCGGATCGCCTGGTTGTTTGCCCGACAGAAGCCGACGTTCTCATCGTTGGCGATGAGCTTCACCGACGGCCAGTTGGTCCTTAAATGCTCGACCGAACCGTCACTCGATGCGTTGTCGACAACGACGATCTCCTGGGACAGCCCCGCTGGACCATAGTCGAGAACGCTTCTCAGGCAGTCGTCGAGAAGGTCGACGGTGTTCCAGTTGACGATGATCACCGTGAGATCAGCGGCGCGCATGGTCATCTCCAATCCACCGATGTCACGTTGATGTCCGGCATGACGAGAACCGGCTCTACTCGGGCGCCGCTCGGGGTAGTGCGGAAGACGCCTTTCGTGCCGTACTTCAGGCCGATGAAGTCGATGTAGCGGCCGTCGGGTGAGTACACGGGGCGCCAGGTGGGCGAGTCCGAAGGTGTCGTCAAGACGGTTTCGTTGCCGGTTGCGAGGTCAACCTTGACGAGCGACCACCTCGTGGCCGGCAGATCGGTCAATGAGTCGAGCTCGGCCGGGGTCGGGTCGAGGCGCCCGTTGTACCGGCTGAACACGATCGACTTGCCATCCGGCGACCAGGTTGGATCCATGTCGTAGGCGTTGTCGTCCGTGACCCTGGTGACGGTTCTGCCGTTCGATGCGTTCATCACGTAGACGTCGGTATCAGCGCCGTCGGTCCAGGTGAATGCGATCTTCGATCCGTCAGGCGAGAAGGCCGGAAGTGCGTCATTGACCTCCATCGCTCCCGCGGTGCCGTTCGTCAGGTTCAACACGGCTCCCGTTTTGAGGTTCATCCTGAGCAGGAACGATTCGCCGGTCAGGCTCGAGTGGTTCGTGAACACGACGTACTCGCCGTTCGGCGAGATGACCGGATTGGTGTTCGCCCTCGCGTCACCCGGCTCGATGGCGTCGCGCCAGTCCTCGGTCCACGGCGTCGTCAACTGCACGACCGTTCCGTTCGATCCGTGCAGGAAGACCTGCTCGGTAGCTGGGATCTCGTCGGCTGAGTAGTCGGGCATCGAAGGGTTGATCTCCCGCAGCGTGAAGTGCACGCGGACGTGCTGTCCTCGTGGGGGAGGCGGTCCGTAGCGCGGATCGCTCGCGTCATAGGGGGCGTTCCCGACGAAGACGAACTCCGATCGCGCCTCGCTCCAGCTCGCGTCGATCGGGTCCGAGGCGGTGCCGGTAGAGAGCGCCTCCCCGCCCATCATGTCGGCCGGTTCGTCGAGTATCTCGGGCTGATCGTCGACCAGGTTCTCCGCACTGAGCAGCAGGCGCGAGGAGACTCGTCGCGCGCCGATTCGAGCGTCAGTCACGGCGCTGCTCGGAGCGGTTCCGCCAGGCGCCGTCCAGTCGAACCAGGTGATGTCCTCGGTGTCCGACTGGATCAGCACCTGAGGGTCGGACCCGTCCGCATTGGCCGCACAGATGCAGCTGGTAGTGCCATTGAGGCGTCCGATCCAGGCGACCGCCTCGCCATCGGGGCTCCAGGTCGGCTGCCATCCGGAGGACTGGCCGGGCAGGCAGGTGACCGTCAGGCTCAAGCAGGAATCACCGTCGGTGAGCGCCGTGGTCGCGCCGGTGGCCTGGTTCACCACCTCGACGATCCAGTTCTGCGGGTTGAGCTCGGTCTCGTCGAGATCGGCGGCACTCGGCTCCGTACCGGGTTGCGCGGGATCGCTACCTTCAAATGCGGAGTCTGCGACCTCGTCGCGGTTGGGCGAGAGCGCGGGGTCGGTGTTGAAGTCGCCGTCGCTGATGAGCACCCGGCGATCGGTGCCGTTGGCGTTCATCTCCTCGATCGCTTCTCCCGGCGACCCGGCCTCCGTCGAGGCGAAGATGATCTCGCCGTTCGAAGTCCACTCCGGATCGACATCGAGCGCTCCGTTGGGCTGGGTGACCTCGGAGAGGTTCGTGGCCTGCAGTGTCAACAGATTGAGCTTGTAGATCGCATCGGCCGGGTACTGGGGATTCTGGGCGTTAAAGATCACTGATCGGCCGTTCGCTGAGACTTTCGGTTGTACAGCGCGGAAGTTGTAGTTGGTGAGTTGACGCCGGTTGGATCCGTTCGGGTCCATTTCCCAGATGTTCTCGTAGCTTCCGTAGGGATCAGTGCCGCTAGTCGGCGGGCCGTTGCGAACGGTGTAGATGATCTTGGTGCCCCCAAGCGCCCATTGCGGCCAGTCGTAAACGGTGTCGCTGCCGGGAGCGGCTTGGACGAGCGTCGTGAGGTCGGATCCGTCCGCGTTGGCCTCGAAGATGCCGCTGACGCCGGGCGGTCCGTCGATGCCGTTGCTCTCAGCAGCAAACACAATTTGCATGTGCGAGAGGTCTGGTGAGGTCGCTGCGAGAGCGCGAAGCGATGTAGCGGAGGCCGTGGTCGAGGTTCCGAGAAGCAGTACCACCAGGAGCGGGGCGATGATGATGAGACGTCCAATACCGGCGACATGGCTCGGGACGTGCCGCCTCCGCCGCGGCACGCGTGACGCGTCAGTCCCGACGGTCGCTCGCTCGCCGGTGAGTAGCACGGCTCGGCTCCTACCACGACGGGCGCGAGGAGATCGCAACGGCGAAGAGGTCCGATGGACGTGGCGCTGCGCGGTCGGCTTGTCCCTCCCGCTACCGCTTAGCTCCCTGCCGGCGGCAAGCGGCTGTCCTTCCGTTCGCAGCGGACCTTCAAAGGGTCTGTCGCTCCACGAGGTCTGTCGAGGCAATCTTCGGCCCGCGCCGATGGCGACGAGCGGGCCAACCCGCGCGGCGTCGGAGCCGTCACCGATTCGAGGCAGGTGATGCGCGGGCGAAGCCGGCACGGACCGGGGAAGGACTCGCGAACGAGCCGCGGCGCTACGCGGTGCGCTGGCACCGCCTTGAAGGCCGCCGGGTCGGATCGCGTGGACAGTACGTCGACCCTCGAGGCCGGCCATCTTGCAGCACGCGACGGCAAGGCCGGCGAAGATCCAGTAGACCGCGAGGGGCACGTCCTCGCGAAGCGCGAAATCGAGCAGTTCTTCGATCACCAGGAACGTCATCGCCGCCGAGATCCCGAGGCCGATGCCGCCGAAGAAGCGGTCACGCGACGTTGCCAGGCGGAACGCGACGCTGAACATGGAGATGCCGATCAGGACGAATCCGGCCATACCGAGGATCCCGGCTTCGGAGAGATACAACAGATAGAGGTCTTGCACCGGATTGTCGATGAAGATGACGCCTTGCTCCTCATAGGGTCCCATCGCGTTTTGGAAGTTGTTGAGGCCGACCCCGATGATTGGATTATTCGCGAACATCTCCTCCGCGACGTCGTTCAGCTGAACGCGCGAGGCGACCTCCTCGCCGAAGTGAGCTGTCCCGATGTTGTTGGCGATCTGCCCCTGGAGCTGGGGAAAGAAGATCGCCACACCGATGATGAGGACCAGAACCGCCTTTCCGACCGTTCGCCACTGGAGCTGGCCGCGGATGAGAACGACCACGACCATTCCGACCAGCGCGATGACCAAGCCCACGAAGGCCGAGCGAGTGTGAGCCAGGTACAGGCACAAGACGCACCCGATGAAGAGTCCGAATCCGGCTACTTTGCACAGCGAGCGGCGCAGGCTGAGCCCCAGCGCGAACGCTAGGAACCCGAGGGAACCCATCGCCGCCGCCATGAAGTCGGGATGAATGATCGTCCCGAAGGGGCGCCCGAGCTCGCTCGTGTCGGTGACACGGAGGGTCAGTTGGGTAGGCACACCGAGGAATGAGAGCCCGAGCACTCCCCCGGTCTTCCACTGCAGTAGGCAGACCGCGATCTCGACGATCGCGAATGCCCCGAACCCAGCGAGAACCGCCCACACCATTGCTCGGGTGCGCACCCGGACGGCGATGTAGAAGAAGAGGAGGTACATCCAGCTCATCCGCATGAGCTCGGCCAGCCCCAGGTTCAAGCTGGATTCCGGCGCGAGCAGGCTCGCCAGCGTGAGGAGCAAGGCGACCAAAGGGACCCACAGGATGCGGCGGTGGAACGCCGCGCGTACGTCAGCGAGAAAGGTACCCTCTCGGACCCACAACGCGTACAGGAGAATCAGCATCGCGTCGAAGGACGTGATGTAGATCGAGGGCGCACCGCCGGCGATGGAGGTGTCGATCGGGCCGAAGGATTTGTGCACCAAGAACGTTAACGAGCAAACGGTTCCAAAGACCGCGAACAGCGTCTTGTCGCGAGCTCGGAGGAGCGCTGCGACGAGGATCACCCCACCGACGAGGACGAGCAATGCTTTCGGGCCCATCTTTGCTGCGATAAAGGCGACGCTGCCTGCCGCCAAAACGGTGAGGAGCACTGCGGCGCCCCGCGCCGCTTGTCCTTCTGCGCGCCTTTGCCGACTGGACTCGGCCCCGAGGCCGATCTCCGCCCACTGCGCCTGCCTGAAGCGGCGTTTGTCGTCTCGTTGACGGCAGTACTCGTCAGGAGGCGTGTCGAAGAGGAGCAGGATCGCTGGCCACAGGATCCAAAGTCCGGCTGCGAGCGCCACCAAGGCGACCAAGGCGTACATGATCTTGCTCGCGGCACCTACGATGGTGAAAGCCAAGACCCCGGCCGCCAGCGCCGTTACCCCGGCACCGAGGATCGTTCGCCCTCTGCCGAGGGCCGGGACGTCGAGGGGCCGCGGACGGGATCGCCGGAGTGCTTCTGCGATCGGCGGGCCGATCAGGTCGCGGATCGACCAGAGAAGGAAGACGACGGCGGTGACACCGACCAACGCGTAGACCGCGTGCTTACCGAACGAGGCGAGGCCGAACGTGACAACCGTGACGGCGATGGCGGCGACGACGATCGCCCCCCAACCCACGCGACGGTTCGAGCCGCGCCCGGGTGGCGGAGAAGGGCTGCTCGGTGGCACATCGGCCGAACGGACGAGCGTCATGCTGCGCGATCGGGCAGAGTCGGCACGGGTAGGGGGCGGCGCGGCGGTTGATCGCGGTAGCCCCGCTCGGTGTGGTGCAAGAGGATCTTCCAATAGCTCCACTCGGCCAACCGGTTGTGCCGGTCGAGTCGGCTCAGCTGGCGCTGGAGGCGAGGAACTGTCCAGCGATTGAAGAGCATCTTGCGGGCGAGGCCCCGAGCGACTGCTCGTCGGCTGTTGGTGAGACTAAATACCCCGTAGCGCTCGAGGAGATCGGGCTCGGGTATCAGCACGCGAAGATCACGCAGCCCGCGACCGACGCTGTATTGGAGGCTGCAGGCGCTGTCGAGATCGTGGGGGTGGAAGTGCTCGCCACATGCGTTGGGCTCATAGATGATCGGATATCCGGCCTTGCTCCACCGGTATCCGAGTTCGACGTCCTCGTGGCCGATGTTTGCCCAGTCCTCGTGGAACACGAGCTGACGTTCCAGCATCACCTGGCGCGGCAGAGAAAGGTTCATCGACCAGAAGAACCGGTACGGGACGGTCCGACTCGCCAGCTCGGCGATTCGGTCGTAGGCGAACGGTTGGTACCACTCGACGAACGGCGTTGCCGGCATTCGCGGGGACTGCTCCACGTGCCCGAGGACCGCAATCGGCCCTTCGTGCGCGGCGTGAGTCCTTGCATGCGTCGCTAACGCGTCCGGTCGCAACCAGACGTCGTCATTCATGAAGAGGACAAGCTCGCCACGCGCCAGGGCCAGCCCCTCATTTCGTTTGACGGCAGGAAGCCGCTCGTTGCTTGCAACCAGGCGGATAGTGGGTGCAGCCTTGCCAGCAACCCGCGCGACCATCTCCGGCGTCCCGTCTGAGGAGTTGTCACAGACGAGGATCTCGAGCAACTCCGCTGGGTAGTCCTGCGCGATCAGATGCTCGAGCGTGCGCTCGACGACGTCGCAGCGGTTGTACGTGGGAAGGATCGCTGAGATCGACGGCTGGTCGCGCACCGCTACGCCTCCGAGCTCTCCAACGAGAGGGGATTCGTCCCACGATCAACCTGGCGGAGCAGGTCCGAATTGCTCGCGAGAACCGGGGGCAGGGTGATCGTTCCCGTACTCTTCCGCGCTGCGTGGGCCCCTTGCTGGCGCAACCCCAGCATCGACGGCCGGAGCACGCCAAATGCCAGTAACAATGCTGGATAGGCGCCAAGAGCAACAGGTATGAGTACCAGCCACGGTGCGCCAAGTCGCTCGACGACGAATAGCGTTGCCCACAACGACGCGGCCGCTCCCAGAATGCGAGTAATCGGCAAGAGCGCCAAATGGACCTCAAAGTGCCGACGGATAGCAACTGTCGAGGAGATGAACACGAAAAGTGCAGTGCACAGCGTGGCGAGGGCTGCACCGTTGATCCCGTACGGCCGTATGAAGATCAAGCACGCGCCGATGGCGACGCCAAGCGCTCCGAGGTCGTACAAGAGCGTTGCCCGCTGCCAACCTCCTGCGAGGAGCACGAACGCCTGCCATCCGCTGAGGGCCATCAGCACCAAAGCGACGGCAAGAAGCTGCAACGGGCGAGCTGCCTCGTCATAGGCGGGCCCGTAGACGCGGTTGACGAGCGGCACGGCGATCAACGAGAGCAACACCGGCACGATGACCAACGCCGCCACGAGGGTTTCCGCGCAGCGGCGATACAGCTGCATAAAGCGCTCACGATCGCCGACCGCGTACGCCGCGGCAACCAAGGGGAACACGACATTGATCACGACTGCCGATGCGAGAAAGAGGTATTCGATCGGCTGATAGGCAGATCCGTAGAGCCCGACATCGCGCCGAGTCCGGAGCACCACGAGCATCAGGGCGTCGATCTTGAGGTAGCAGACGCTGATCATCAGCGCGGGTCCGAGCGGCAGCGCTTCCCTCAGGAGATAGGGAATCCGGGCGACGGCGAGACGCAAACGAACACCGAAGCGTCTACGCACCAGGAGAACTGCAGCTATGCCACCGACGAAGGTCGCCAGGGTCGGGGGGATGAAGAGGTAGGCGAAGGGGGCGCGCCGAACCACGAGGAGCACAAGGCAGGCGGTCTCGAGAACCTCCATACCTGCTTGGATAATGGCCTCGTAGTGCTGCTTGATGCGCACGTAGCAGGCGACCAACGAAACCATCAGGGCGTTGCCCAGATAGCCGAGTGAGGCGACGAAGCCAGCTTCGTGTAACACCGGTGAGACCCGAAGGCCGAAGAGCACCAGCTGGAGGAGCCCGATGCACAGCACCGACAGGCAGATGCGAGCGAGCAGGACGGTACCGAGAACCTCGTCTTCACTCTCGAGCTTCCTCGACACCTCGCGCGTGGCCAGCTTCGCGAGTCCGAAGTCCGCCAGCAATCCGACCAGCAGGGATATGGTCAGCACCAGCACGTAATTGCCGTACGACGACGGCGACAGATACCGGATGATGATCAACGTGGTTGCGACGTTCAGCGCGATGTTGATGATCCGAGCGCAACCCTGCGTGCTTGCGCTGACGGCGACGCTTCGTCGGACCTCGGCGGAATCGTGGGCGAGGTCGATCACGCGGGCCCAGCCATTCGGGGCATCAGGTGAGTGCTTGTCGGAGCCGGGGGCGGATCGAATACCTGGGCGGTCATGTCGACCTGACCATTGGGCGTTCCGCCTGGCGCGTCGGCGCGAGTGCCCGGGGCGTCGGCGCGTCTGCCCGCGCCGTTGAAGTGCTCGCCGCCGCTCCTGTTGTCGCTCGCACTCACGTTGTGGCCGTTCGCCCCGACGCGCGACCCCACGAGGTCTGGCTGGAGCGGTTCACTCGTCGCCGCTCGATGGTCGAATTCCGCCGTCTCGCCCAGCCACGACTGGGGCTCATCCTCGAATTCGACTGGCATCCGGCGGCGGGCCAGGTAGGTGAGTCCGCTACCGGCCAAAGCGCCGAGCAGAACGCCGAGCAGGAGGTAGAGGTCCCGCTTGGGTGAGGTCGGGTAGGTGGGAACGTTGGCGGGACCGAGCTGGCTTATCTCGACCGGCGAGATGTTCACGTTCGCTTCGGCCTGCTGGAGCGAGCTCGACAGGCTTTGGACCGAATCCTGCTCGGCCGTAACTCTCTGTTCGAGATCGAGAAGCTCGGCTTGTGCCTGGGTTAGGGCCGTCGATGGATTCGCCCTTGTCTGGCTCTGCAGCGAGGCGACCGTGGCGGCGTCCCTCGCCTCCGTTGCTCTAGCTTGGCTAAGGGCCTCCTCCACCGTCTGGTAGACCGGATTGGCCTGGGTGGTGACATAGGCCGTGGTAGACCGTCCGGTAGTGATGCTTTGATCAGACCTCTCGGTCGGATCGGTGCTGTCCAGCGTCGACCGCAGCGATGCCACCGTCTGCTCGTCGCCCTGCGCCGCCGCCTGCGCGGTGATGAGCTGCGAATTGAGTGTGCCCGAATTTTGCACGTTCTGGATGAGCTGTTCGTCAAGCGAGGAGATGCGGTGCGCGAGCTCGAAACTGGCTACGGCGCGGTTTGCCGCGGCCAGTTTCGTGTCAGCGCTCTGCAGCTGCGCGGAGAGCGAGTTCGCGTAGTAGCGAGAGCCTTCGGCGAAGCGCTGCGCGCTGACTTGGATAAGCGCGTTTGCCGCAGTATTCGCGATCTGCGCTGCCAGCGTGGGGGTGTTTGCGCTCGCGGCGAGCTGGAGGATGTAGGAGTCGGTTTGTCCGGTGTCGGGACCGCCACTCGGTGCCAAGTCGCTGGCGTTGATGGCTGCTTCCGTCGTTTGGATGGCCTCCTCACGAGGCGCCGGCACCCTGTAAAACCCATGGGTCAGCAACGCTTTCACGTGCGCATAAGCGCTGGCGGCTGCGCCTTCGATCCGGTGGATTACTCCGTGCTCTGGTGGCTTCGGTGCAGCGAGATGAAGCTCGTCAACGACGATCGTCGCGACCGCTCGGCTCGAAGCGAGACCGGCTTGGGTCTCGGACAAGGTCACTGCCGAGGTGGCATCGTCAACCCCGAATGGGTTGTTGGCGGGCTGGCCGGAGCTGTTGAGGAGACTCGTCGAGCCCTCGACGAGCAGCAAACGGGTTGAGGCGATATACGTCGGCTTCTCAACGTACGACGCCCCGAAAGCGAGCACGGCCGCCAAGAGCGCTACCAGCGGAATGCGCCAGTATCGGCGGATGAACACGTGGAAGGTCATAGCGTCACGCTCCTGATTTCGGGACCGGGATGAGGGAGGGAGCGGTGGCGGTCGGTCGGTAACGGCTCGCCGCGCGCAGCTGTTCCCTCGCCATCACCATGAGGGCGCGCAAGCCAAGAACGCCCGCGGCGCCCCAGCGAGCAGGGTTCCAGGGTTGGGGCGCGTGGTGCTTGCGCCAATAGATGTACGCGCCGCGGTGGAAATGCGTCACATTCCGGCGTGACCAGCCGTGGTCGCGAGTCCCACCCTCGTCGTGGAAGACACGGGCTTGGGGTACGCACCAGACCTCGAGCCCAACGTCGGCCATTCGTCTGCACCAGTCCGCGTCTTCCCAGAAGAGGAAGAAGCTCTCGTCGAAGGAACCGATCTCGGCGATCACCGACGCGGGGACCATCATCGCCGCTCCGGAGACCCAATCCACTCGAAACGGCCTGTCTCCGGCATTGCCTTGGACCAAGAGGTAGCGGCGCGACCAGCGATTCTCAGGGAACCACCGCGTGAGCGGCGAGCGACGGCCGAAAATGGCTGCGGACGGCGTCGGGAAAGATCGCGCCGTCCGCTGATCCGTTCCGTCTCGGTTCAAGAGCCGGGGGGCGACAGCCCCTGCACCCGCGTGGGCGTCGAGCCAATCGGCGAGGCAGTCAAACGCGCCGCGTTCGACGGTCGTGTCGGGGTTCAACACGAGGACATGACGGCCGTGCGCCCGCCCTATACCGACATTGGTAGCCCTCGCGAAGCCAGTGTTGGTACCCATCGGCACCAACGTCACCTCTGGCGCTTTGACCTGAAGCGCCTCGACCGTACCGTCGGTCGACCCGTTGTCGACCACGATCACCTCTGTGCGCCGGGTGGTGAGGGAGTCGACGACGCTCTCGACGCAGGCAAGAACCTGGTCTCGGCAGTAGTAGCTGACGATCACGACCGAAAGATCGACCGGATCCGGCGTAGGGGCTTGTGAAGAGGGCGTTGCAGTCATCAGAACGCTCCTCGGCCCGTCAGTATGACCAGGACCGTCCGCGCCAAGATGCGCAGGTCGAGCAGCAAGGTCTGATTTGCGACGTATCTGGTGTCAAGCGTCAGGCGTTCGCGGACCGTCAACAGACTGCGACCCGCCACCTGAGCCAACCCCGTTAGGCCCGCCTTTGTGAACAGGCACGCGAGATACTCGGGCTGGTAGTAGCGCACCAGCTCTGGCAACTCGGGTCGGGGGCCAACGAGACTGAGATCACCTTTCAACACGTTGAAGAGATTCGGTAGCTCATCGAGAGTTGTACGTCGGAGCCATCGGCCCACGCGCGTGTTCCGTGGATCATCCGCCAGCTTGTAGTACGCCGAGTCGAAGTCGCCGTCGCTGAAGTCGTAGTTGTAAAGATCAGGAAAGCGCTCACGCGCGTCCACGTACATGGTCCGGAACTTGTAGAAGCGGAACGTCCGGCCCCCGCGAGTGACCCGAGACTGGCGAAACATCGCTGGGCCATCCGAGTCGAGGCGGATCAAGGCAGCGAGCACGAGCATGATTGGGCAGGTCACTAACAAGAGGATGAACGCCCCAACCACATCAATTACTCGCTTCGAGATCCGAAACGAGGTCGTGCGGTTTGGCAGCACAAGAACGGTGGCTTGGCGCAGCGTCCGTTCGAGGTACCGCTCCAGCGGCTCTCCGGAGAGCGAGTCGTCTCTGTCGATCCGCCGTGGGGAGCGGTTGACGCCGACGTGAATGTTGCCCGCTTCCTTTGTCGGTCGAGCGATCGTGCCGGAGGAGGAACGGGTCGGAAGGCTCGCTAATAAACCGATGGCCGGTCCACCCACCGCGATGCGCCCGACCGCAAGCTGGCACACCGAGGTGTTGTCGAGCGCGGCGAACTCTTGTTGCCCGATGACCCCGTGAGCTCCCATGACAGTGCTCACTGCACCGTGCGCTGTCGGTCCGACCCTGAGTTGCGACGGATCTGACAACGGTTGCCTCCTTTCGCTGCTTTACGTGGGCACCGTCCAAACTGAATGTCGAACCACCGAGGGCATTGGGTGACCCCGTCCCTCGCCTCGCTTCGTCGCGGGATCGCACCCGGGATGCGTCTGAGTCGGCGAAGAAGCCACATGATGCCAATGGTTGCGTCATGTGGGCGTCATGTAGACATTTAAATTCCGTCTAATGGACGTTCAGATTCTGTTCTGCCGACCGCTCTGGTTGGCGCGGGAAGGTTACTGACACATTTCGCGGTTTCACGATGGGTTACACACTGCTCATGCGTCACGTAAGGCGAATCGCGCCCCTTGACTACGGATACGACCGTCGGTACGGTCGGACCAGCGATCGAGTAAGGGGGGAGCGCGCAGATGAAGGTTCAGTTCGATTGCAAGTTGTTGCTGTTGCTCATGTGGTTCTTGAGAGCTGGTAGCACACCGTGACTGTCGTCGTCCTTGCCATCGAACGGTCGATCCCGCTCCGTCGCTCGACCGATCCTGATCCGCACGCGGTGCCGAGGCTTCGGTTGCTCAGCAGTTTTGCGTGTACTCGTGGTGGTGAGACCATAGATCTGCCCCTCATCGTGCAACGACTCATCATCTTCCTGAGCCTGCAGACGTACCCACTTCACCGCGCGCACGTTGCCGGCATGCTCTGGCCCGAAACGAGCAATCAACGTGCGAGTGGGAACTTGCGCTCTGCGCTCTGGCGGCTGAATCAGCTCGGGTGCGAACTGGTTCTTGCGCGGGGCTCCACCTTGCAGCTCGCTCCGCACATTCGTGTTGACCTGCGCGAGAACTCCGCTCGGGCGCGGCAGCTATTGATCGACAACGAGAGCGATCTGGACGAGTTGGAAGAGTCGCTGTACTACTGCGATCTGCTTCCGGACTGCTACGAGGACTGGCTCACGATCGAACGCGATCGATTCAATGAACTGCGTCTCCGGGCGCTCGAGTGCATCTGTGAGCGGCTGACCGCGAAAGGAGCGTACGCGAGGGCTATCGAAGCAGGTCTCGTGGCAGTTGCTGCCGATCCACTGCGGGAGAGCGCGCGACGGGCACTCGTAAAGGTCCATCTTGCGGAGGGAAATGTTGCCGGGGCGGTTCGCCAGTTTCAGCTCTACGGGAAAACATTGCGCGAAGAGCTCGGCGTGGCGCCGTCCAAACAGTTCATGGAGCTGGTGAACCTCTGATCCGTACGCAGAGCCCGCGACGACGCGGATTCCTCAGCCGCAGGTGTCATTCGCCAGCCTTCAGGGACCACCCCATTGCCAGCAACATGGGACTAGCCTCGATTATTCGCGCGATAGCGGCATGAACCTGCCAGTATCCGCGTAAAAGGCCTCCTCAACTGGGAGAATGTCTGTGTTCTAAGCCTCGATCCACCGTCAGACCGCGGTGAGGTGACTGCTGGGTCCTGAGTTGCGGGATTTTGGCGGCATCCCGACTGCCTGAAGGCCCGTGTCCGAGTCGGGGGCGTGTAGGTCTCGCCTGTCACCGATTGTTCTCGTGCTGGAGATCGCCGGGCACGCCACAAGC
>OCTA010004138.1_pt1 | contig 12738 bp, 16 predicted proteins | sample 1538991 | NCBI WGS metagenome assembly OCTA01 (sample SAMEA3539302, study PRJEB22396) | soil metagenome | biome: tundra; feature: field; material: soil | place: USA | collected 2010-05 | depth 0.15 m
CAGACTAGGCGCAACTCTCGGCCAGGTTTTGCGGGCAAATCAAATTCGATTCCATAATACCAGATTTCCAGCCACTAAGCCCGCACATCGATGGAACTTTACCCGTTTCATGTGTCCGGATTTGTGCAGAATTCCCATATACAGGACGCCCAACGGCCACTTACCCGTCCAGAATCATGTAGGTGAGCAGCGCCGCCGCCACCGGCCGCTTCTCCCCGTCGCAGATCTCCACCCGTCCGCAACACAGACGCGCGCCGACCTTCACCAGGTGCGAGCGCGCCGTGACCTTGCCATGCGCCACCGGCCGCAGATAGTTGACCTTCATCTCCACTGTCGTCGCCGCGCGCGGACGGCCCAAGTGACGGGCCAGCGCCAGCCCCACCGCCACGTCGGCCAGCGTCGCCGTCACGCCGCCGTGCAGCACGCCCGAGCCATTGAGCAGCTCGGGCCGCAACCGGCACTCGATCGTCACGCCGTCTTTGTGCAGGCGCACCAACTTTAGTCCTACGTGTGCGTTGAATGGGATTTCCTGAAGGAACTGTTTCAGTTTTTCGAATGTCATAGATGTGGGGCAGCGCCGCGCGCTGCGGCGGACACCCGGTCCGCCTCCGGCCGTTCAAAGTGTGCGGTGTCCGTCACTCGCGGCAAATCCCGCGCTCGCTCCGCCGCACAAACTCGACCAAGTGGCGCGCCTCCGGAGTCGCGATCTCGGTCTCGATGCGCGCCAGCGCGTCGGCCAGCTTCAGCCCGGAACGATACAGGATCTGGTATGCCTTCTTCAGCGCCACTATGTCCGCATGCTTGTAGCCGGCGCGCTTCAGGCCTACCAGGTTCAGGCCCATCGCCGCCACGTTGAAGCCCGAGTACAGAAAAAACGGCGGCACGTCGCTGTTCACCCGGGTGTTGCCGCCGATCATGGCCAACCGCCCGATCTTGGAATACTGGTGCACCACGACGCCCCCGGATATGAACGCCTGGTCTTCCACCTCCACGTAGCCCGCCACCAGCGCGCAACTGCAAATCACCGTCCGGTTTCCGATCTTGCAATTGTGCGCGATATGGCCGGAGGTCATGATGTAGTTTTCGTCACCGATCTCGGTGACGGATTCCGCCTCGGTCCCGCGCGAAATGGTGTAATGCTCGCGAATCTGGTTGCCGTTGCCGATGCGCAAGTAGCTGCGTGCGCCGGCGTCGAAGGCTTTGTCCAGCGGGTCCGTCCCCAGCACCGTCCCCGCCGAGATCCGGTTGCGCTCCCCCAGCGTAGTCCAGCGCTTTACGAATACATGAGGTTCCAGCACGCAACCCGCGCCGATCTCCACGTCCGACTCCACCACGCAGAAATCCCCGATGCCGACGTCCGGCCCGATCTTGGCGTCCGGATGGATACGAGCGGTAGACGCAATCACAGCTTGTATCATAAGACATGCGCGTACGTGAACTGGCGGAATGGTTGGGCGCCACCTTCGAAGGCGACGGCGAAAAAGAGCTGACCGGCGTCGCACCGCTGGAAACCGCGGGCGGCAGCGAGCTTTCCTTCCTGGGCGGCCGCAAGGCCCTGCAACAGGCGGACTCCTCCGCGGCCGGCTGTCTGATCGTGCCGCCCGATTATCCCAGCCCCAGCCGCCGCACCGTGATTCACGCGCCGGAGCCCCGCACGGCCTTCGCGCGCGCCATGAACCGCTTCTATCCCACCGTGGAGATCAAGCCTGGGATTCATCCCACCGCCGCGATTGGTAAGGATGTCGAAATCGGCGCACTGGCCGCCATCGGGCCCCACGTCTCTATCGGCGACAGCAGCCGCATCGGTCTGGCCAGCGGCATTGGCCCCGGCTGCTCCATCGGCAAGCGCGTAGTGCTGGGCGAGGGCTGCGTGCTGCACGCCAACGTGACGATTTACGACAACGTGGACATCGGACGCGGCGTTATTCTGCACTCCGGCTGTGTGATCGGCGCCGACGGCTTCGGCTACGTCTTCGAGAACGACCGCTATCACAAGTTCCCGCAGGTGGGCCGCGTCGAGATCGGCGACTTTGTGGAGATCGGGGCGAATTCATGTGTCGACCGCGCCGCCCTGGGTGTCACGCTGATCGGCGAAGGCACCAAGCTGGACAACATGGTCCACGTGGGCCACAATTGCCGCATCGGCCGCCACGTGGTGGTGGCTGCGCAGACCGGATTTTCAGGCGGCGTGGTGGTGGAGGATTACGCAGTCATCGGCGGACAGGTCGGCATTGGCGACAAGGCCCGCATCGAATCGCGGGCGGTACTGGGATCCGGCTGTGGCGTCCTGACTTCCAAGATTGTGCGCTCCGGGCAAACCGTTTGGGGAACGCCGGCGCGGCCTTTGAAAGAGCACCTGGAGCAGCTCGCCAACCTGGCGCGGCTGCCGGAAATGCGCCGCCAGTTTGTCGATTTGAAGCGGCGGTTGGCGCATTTGGAAGAGAAGTTGAACTAGTCCTGGAGGGCGGGCAATCTTGCCCGCAGCCGGCTTTTAGCCGGCCTCTCGGATGAATGAGGCCTGTTCGGATGTACAATGCAAGAAACGCACTTGTGCGGCTGGCTGAAGCTCGACCTACCCGAGGCGTTAGAATAAGACAGGATCGCACATGACCATTGACTTGAAACCCGAACAGCAGCGTGTGATCGACTTGGCTGTCCGGTCCGGCGCTTATCGGAATTCCGGTGAAGTCTTGGACCAGGCATTTGCGATCATCCGCGAACAACTCGATCTCGACGACTGGATGCTCGCCGAGCGCGAAGCCGTGGCGTCCCATATCCAGACGGGTTTTGATCAGGCCGAGCGCGGTGAACTAACCGACGGAGACGCCGCCGTTGAGATGCTGCGGCAACGGCGCGCCGCACGCTTGAACGCGCAAGAATGAATGCGCTCTTTGAACTCACACCGCAGGCGACCGAAGACCTCGATGCCATCTGGTGGTTTATCGCGGAAGACAGCCGCGATGCCGCCAATCGGGTGGAAGCGGAAATCGTCACCAGTTGCCGCCGTCTGGCCAAATACCCACTAATGGGAGCCCGGCGGCAGGACATAACGCCCTGCCCGTGCGCTTCTGCACGGTAGCGAAGTACGCCAACTATGTGATCGTCACCGCCCTGACACGGTCCCTCTACAAGTTGTCGCCGTGCTGCACGGAAAGCGCGACTTGAAGGAGGCTATGAAAGGGCGGTCCGTATGATTCGGATGAATGAGGCCGGTCGGATGTACAATGCAAGAACCGGATGGAGCGCTCTATGGCACCACCTTCGGCGGGGGCAATCTGGGGGACGCTTTTCAGCGGCCTGCTTTCTGATATCGTGGTGCGGTGCTGCCCGAGTTCAATTCTGACGGAGACCTTCCGGTCGGAGTCCACGTGGCAAGTTGGCAAGAATTCCAGTCGCGTTTCGGCACGGGCACGCCCACGACGATTGTGGTTGTTCGGCCGGTTTCAGGCGCTGGTAGAACTCGCCGCGAGTACTGGTAAACTACGTCGAGTCTTCATCTGGGGCAGCTTCGTAACAGCCAAGCCAGTACCAAGAGACGTCGATACTCTCCTGATCATGGATGAGGATTTTGAGGTCGATCGCATTCCCGCACCGGCGCGCGTCCTCTTCGATGCCATTCAGTCGAAGCTGCTGTTCGAATCGGATGTTTTTTGGGCGCGAGCCTCCATCGGAGAGGAAGTCCTGCAACTGTGGCTGGATACCTATCAGACTACCAGGAACTTTGGAAAGCGCGGTATTGTAGAACTGGAGCTGCGATGATTCAAACCGACGATCAAATGCTCCTGGCTCAGCAATGCATCGGCAATCTGAGGCGGGTGCTCTTGGAAGCACGCAGGGTTCATTCGCGCCAGGACTACATGCGGCTGGCCGAACCAATCCTTCTTGAGATCCAGGCGCGTGAGCAGGAGATTCTCGAATACTTGAGCAGAGACCTGGAGCAATTGGTAACAAGCTAGCCGCAACACTTCCACAGACTGCGAACCACTTCAAGTAGCGGGCGTCACGCCCACGCCTCGCCGGGCAACCTCGGCTGGGACCGATTGACCAAGGACGCCGCTCAAGTGACTCCATCCTGATGTACAATCCAGGTAGCCGCGTGGCGGCACGCACTTTGCGTGCCGCGTCCGACTCATCGGGACGCAAGGCTTCGCGCTCTGGGGAGGGTAACGATGCACACACTTCGACGGACACTTACATGGGAAGCGACGGTCTTGCTCGCGCTGGCGCTGCTCACACCGCGGGGCGGGGAAGCGCAAACTCCGGCCTTCGCAACGATATACAGCTTTAAGGGGGGCAGCGACGGACGGGCGCCCAATGGCGTGATCCTCGGCGAAAATGGAGCGCTCTATGGCACCACCTTTGTCGGTGGCACAAACATCTGTGGGCTCAACATTGCCTACGGGTGTGGCACGGTCTTTGAATTAGCGCCTGCAGAGGGATCCGCCTGGACCAAGACCGTGCTCTACAGTTTCGACGGAGCCGACGGCGCGTCGCCCAGCCCAAGCTTGGCCTCGACTCCCGGGTCAAAGCTAGCTTTCGGCAGCAACGGAGCGCTTTACGGCACTACCGAGGCCGGGGGGAGCAACGACAGCTCAGGGACCGGCCCCGGAGGGACCGTCTTCGAGTTGGCGCCACCGGCGTCTGCGGGCGGAGTCTGGACCGAGAGCGTGCTGCACAGCTTTCCCAATAGCGTGAGTGCTCCGCATACGCTGTTTGGAGGGGTGTCCATCGGCCCTGGGGGAACGCTATATGGCACGACCTCTTACAACCACTGGACTGGGGGGAGTTTCGGAGTTGAGACAGGGGGAACGGTGTTCGGGCTGAAACCTCCCTCGTCGGCGGGCGGAAGTTGGACCGGGAGAAATCTGTTTGACTTTTGGTCCGATGGCGCCCTGGGGATGCTCCCCGCCGCCGGCCTTGTCTGGTTGGGCGGATCGTTGTACGGAACAACGTACTTTACTAACAGTCTCGGGGGCTGCGGCGCGGTCTACGAGCTAACGCCGCCCGTGGCGGCAGGTGGCGCCTGGGCTGGGCGGTGATTTACAGCTTCGACAACGGAGGCGGCTGCAATTCGGTTGCGCCCGTCACCGTGGGCCCGGGTGGCGTACTCTACGGCACAACCTATGGCGGCGGCTCCGGAACGGCGTGTTTCGTTAATGTAGCCGGATGTGGCACAGTCTTTCGGTTGACGCCACCGGCCGCAGCGGGTGGAGCATGGACGGAGGCCGTGATTTACAGCTTCACGGGAATTAACGGGGATGGTGCCTCTCTGGCGGCTGGCGTAGCGTTGGGGAAGAATGGAGTGCTCTATGGCACCACCGAATATGGCGGAAGCGCCACCAACGTCTGCCACGACGCTTTAACTGGAGCTTCCGGATGTGGTACCGTGTTTCAACTGACGCCGCCAGCGATGCCGGGGGGGCCTGGACCGAAACCATCCTGCATAGCTTCACGGGTCAGGGTGGCGAGGGATCAATCCCAGGACCGCTGACCTTGGGCTCGAACGGCGTACTCTACGGCCCGACATGGTCAGGCGGGCTCGCTGGAGCAGGCACTATATTTGAAATCAAACCATGACGCCATGCTAATCGTCGTAGGCGGACACACCCGCAACATCGGAAAAACGTCGGTAGTGGCAGGCCTCATCCAGGCGCTGCCCCAATTCGACTGGACCGCCATGAAGATCACCCAGTTCGGGCACGGGATCTGCTCCGCCTCCGGCAAAGACTGCGACTGTTGCCTGGCGTCCGACCATCCCTATGCCATCGCCCAGGAACGCCACCCCGGCCGTTCCGATTCGGCCCGCTTCCTGGCAGCCGGTGCGCGCCGCTCCTACTGGGTGCGCACAGCCGTCGGCCAACTCGCGAACGCTTTGCCCGCCGTGCGCGAGGTGTGCGCCTCCAGCCGGAACCTGATCGTCGAATCTAACAGTATCGTCGAATTCCTGACGCCGGACTTGTATCTGGTGGTGCTGGACTTCGCCCAAGGGGATTTCAAAGCATCCAGCCGGCGCTTCCTCAGCCGGGCCGACGCGTGCGTGGTGATTGAACGCGACATGCGGCAGCCGCTCTGGCACGATGTGGCCTTCGCGTCTTGGGAAGGGAAGCCGCGCTTTCCGGTGCGGCCGCCTCAATACGTGACTGCGGCCCTGGCCGCGTTTGTCAACGAACGGCTGCTGGCGCCCAGCGCTTCGGCGGATCCCGGCGGCGCGTCCGCATAGTGAAGCATCAGCAGGGCCTCGTGCATGATGCGGTTGGCCTCGCCCACTTGCTGTTGCAACAATTCCAACTGTTGCCGTGATCGGTGATCCGTGGCCGGCAATACCAGATTCAGATAGTCGGCGCACGCATCGATCACGCTGAGCGGTTGGCGGAGGTCGTGAACGAGGACGCTCATGATGGGCCAAGCGCTCTGTTGGAGCGGATCGGCGGCGATTTCGGGGGCGAGTGTAAGCATGTAGACCGCAACGGGGGGGCAGGACGATTATAACCCAGTTGTAACGTAATGCAAGTATATTTATGCCGATTTTTAAAAGTGGGGCAGACCCCTGGTGTGCGCGGGTTCCCCGGACCCGCTCTTCGGTAGCGAGAAGCTCGCCCGCTACCCAGCGGCCGCCGCTTCCACCCGGTTGCGCCCGTGCCGTTTGGCCTGGTAAAGCGCCGCATCGGCTTCCCGCACCAGATCGTCGGCGTGCGGAATTGCCGGCGGGATGGCGCAGGCCGTTCCCAAACTGCACGTCAGCCTGATTTCGGCGTCTCCGGCCCGGAAGCATTCCGCGCCGATGGCGTCGCGTATGCGTTCCGCCTGCACCAGGCCTCCCGGAAGTTCGCATCCGGGCAGCACTATCAGGAACTCCTCGCCGCCGTAGCGCCCTACCGCATCGTAGCGCCGCACCGAGGCCCGCATGCGCGCCGCCACTTGACGCAACACGGCATCGCCGGCCATGTGGCCAAAATGGTCGTTGACCGGCTTAAACCCGTCCAGATCCGCCATCAGCACGATCAGCGGTTTGCCGCTGCGGCTGGAGCGCGCCAGTTCATTCTGCAGAATGTCGAAGATGGCCGTGCGGTTCCATAATCCGGTGAGTCCGTCGCGCGTGGCCTGTTCGCGCAACGCTTCGCGCGCCTCCACCAGTTGTTCCTGTAGAGCCAGCACCCGGCGTCCGGCCCGCAAACGCGCACGCAACTCATCCACCTGGAAAGGCTTCACAATGTAGTCGTCCGCGCCGGATTCCATGCCTATCACGACGTCTTCCAACTCCGCGCGGACACTCAGCAGCATCATGTACACATACCGGTCGCGGATGCCGGCGCGCACCAACCGGCAGACCTCCGCGCCTTCCATGCCAGGCATCATCCAATCCAATAGCGCCAGGCGCGGCCCGTTCTCCTGCCGCAGGATCTCCCAGGCTTGTCGGCCATCGGGGACCGTGATCACCTCGTACCCCCATTCCAGGAGCATCTTTTTCAGCATGTCCCGAAATATGGGGCTGTCGTCCGCAACTAGAATCTGGACAAGTGAATCCATCGGCCCGCCCACAATTATATAACGTGGCGCACGTTCTCAACGTACCGTCGTGTCCGCACTCCTGCGGTCACGTCTCTTGCTGCTTTCCAATCACACTGGTGGTTTTCAGCCATCGCCCGTATTGCGGCAAATGCCGTAAGTGCCTGTAGTATCATGAGTTGAATTGTGGACCGTCAATTGCCTAGAACACGGCAGCCGGAGAAGATTATGCAACGCCACGCCCGCTCTTCCAGATTCCTCGCACCTGCCGTCCTGTTGATCGTGGCCACCACAGTCCTGACAGCCCAAAGCCCCCAGGATGCCGCTCCGATGCAGGATCCCGGAACGCCGGAGCGTGGCGTGGCTCGCATTAGTATCGTCAACGGCGAAGTATCGGTCCGCCGTGGAGATTCCGGCGACTGGGTGGCCGCAGTCGTCAATGCGCCCCTCATGGTAGAAGATCGGGTTTCGACGGGCGCCAAGTCCCGCGCTGAAGTGCAGTTCGATTCCTCGAACCTCATCCGCGTCGGCGCCAACGCCGAGATCCGCCTGGCGGAGTTAGGATACAACCACTATCACTTGCAAATAGCTCACGGCACGGTCACCTTCCGCGTCCTGCGGGAATCTCAAGCACAGGTTGAGATCGATACGCCAACTGTTTCAGTAAAGCCTTCCCACATAGGCGCTTACCGCATCTATGTTCAAGGTGATGGTCAGACGGAAATCACGGCACGGCTGGGCGCTGTGGAAGTTACCACGCCGCGCGGTGCCGAACAACTGCAGGCCGGCCAAACCATGCTGGCGCGGGGCAACCCGGCCGACCCTGAGTTTCGCATCGTGCCCGCTATCGCCTTCGACGAGTGGGACCGCTGGAACGAACAGCGCGACCGGGAGATGCTGAGTTCCACAAGCTATAGCAACGTACCGCAGGATATGTACGGCGCCGAAGATCTGGACAACCACGGCCAGTGGGTGGATGAACCATCTTATGGTCGGGTTTGGGCTCCAACTGTCGATCCGGATTGGGCGCCCTATCAGAACGGCCGCTGGGTCTGGGAAGACTATTATGGGTGGACCTGGGTCAGTTACGACCCCTGGGGTTGGGCGCCGTTTCACTACGGCCGCTGGCTCTTCTCAGGGCTGCATGGGTGGTGCTGGTATCCGGGCGGTTTCGGACGGCATTACTGGTCGCCCGCGCTGGTGGGTTTCTTTGGTTTTGGGCCCGGTCTGGGCGTGGGTGTCGGGTTCGGGTTCGGGAATATCGGCTGGGTTGCGCTGGCACCTTTTGAGCCTATGTATGCGTGGTGGGGACGTGGGTTCTACGGCGGCTTTCGCAATCCCGGATACTTCAACCGTGGCGTGAACGTTACGAACGTAAATGTAACTAATGTTTATCGTAACGCGCGCGTGGCAAACGGCATCTCAGCGGTGACTGCGGCGGATTTCCGGCAGGGAAGATTCGGCAATATCGCGCGCACCACGGGATCGCAAATTCACGAGGCAGGCTTGGTGCGCGGCCAATTGCCAGTGGCGCCCAGCGCCGCGAACCTCCGGTACTCGAACCGTAGCGTGGCAAGTATCCCGCGTAGTTCGGAAAACGTTCATTTCTTCGGACGCAGCACCGCGGCGCCGGTCCAAAGGGTTCCTTTCGCGGAGCAGCAGCGGGCCATGCAACAGTTCAGCCGGCAGCCCGCGGCTTCGACCATAGCGCGCGGTGCCGCCGGCGGCGCGGGGGTGGGGCAGACTCGCAGCGCTGCTCCCGGCGCGGCTGCACCGAGTAATGGCGGCGCTTGGCGGCCGGTGAACGAACCACCATCGGCAGCCACTGCCAATCGAGGTGCGGCCAGCGACAGCGGATGGCAGCGCTTTGGCGAACCGCGTCCCAGCGGTACGAATGCGCCGCGGCCGGCATACCGCCCATACGCGACGCCCACGCCGGCAAACAACAGCCGTCCGCAGTCCATCCGGGTCGCACCGCCTGTGGTGCGCGAGAAATCCTCCCAGGGCAGCGCTCCGCGCAGCCAAAGCAGTGGCCATTCCTCCGGCGGAGGGTCGCACACGAGCGGTGGCGGTGGTGGCTCCCATGGCGGTGGCGGCGGCCATCGGTAAATAGATTCCATTTTCTTCCCTCGGGCTCGTACCGGCACTACGTGGTACGGGCCCGCTTTTTTTTGGATGGGCCTAAGGCCCTTCACATAAGTTTACATAATATTCGTTATAGGAAGTTACCTTGAGCTCCCACCAGACACCGCAACCCAGGATCCGACACCCAGCACCCAGCACCGCCGCGACGGAGCGCGGCCCCTACAGATTAGCGTTCGGCTCCAGGCTCCGCCACAGATACCACGCGGCCACGGTGCAGTACGGATGCCAGCGCGCGCCCATGGCTTCGATCTCGGCCGGCTTCGGCAGATCCGCCAAACCGTACGCCTTGCGAATGGCGGATCGGATCCCCAGATCGCCGCTGGGCAGCACATTGGTGCGGCGCAGGGCGAAGATCAGGAACATGTGCGCCGTCCAAACGCCCACGCCTTTCACTTTGGTGAGCCGCTCGATCACCTCGGCGTCGGCCAGCGCCGGCAGCCCGGCGAAATCGACGGTGCCATCGCGCGTGAAGCGCGCCAGATCGCGAATGTAGGCGGTCTTTTGTTTCGAGAGGCCCAGCTTTCGCATCTTGGCGGGCCGTAGCGCCAGGATGCCTTCGGGGGTCAGCAGGCCTCCCGGAACCGCGGCTGCCAGGCGCCCGAAGATCACCTGCGCCACCCGTCCGCTCAGTTGCTGGTAGACGATCGACTTGACCAGCGTCTCAAACCCCGGATCGCGAAACTCGATGCGATAACGGCCGACGCGTTCGATGATGCCGGCTATAACCGGATCGGCGGCTTGCAGATGGCGGATGGCTTTGCGCATTGTTGAAACAGGGCTGCTGTCAGCCACGTCCGTTATTGTAATCCTATGGCCCTGACCAAAGCCCCGATCAAACGGGCGATCGCATCTTTATTCCTGCTGGCGATCCTGCCGGCTCCTCCCGTTTTGCCGCAGGAGAAGCCCGTCGAAGAGGCGCCGCCTTCGATTACCGTCGACGTTTCGCTCGTCAACGTGCTGGCTTCGGTGCACGATAAGCACGGCGGCCTGATCGGCAACCTGACCAAGGACGACTTCACCGTCCTGGAGGACGGCAAGCCGCAAACCATCAAATACTTCGCGCGTGAAACGGACCTGCCGCTGACCATCGGCCTGCTGATAGACGTCAGCGCCAGCCAGAGAAACCTGCTGGATATCGAGAAGCGCGCCGCCCACCAGTTCTTCGCGCAGGTTCTGCGCAAGAAGGACGAAGCCTTCCTCATCAGCTTTGGCGAGGAGTCCGAGCTGCTGCAGGATTACACGAATTCACCCAAACTGCTGCAGTCGGGGCTCTCGCAATTGCAGATCAATTCCGGGGCCTCGGGCATCGGGCCGGGTCCGGTGCCGACCATCAGCCAGCCGCGCGGCACCGTGCTGTACGACGCGGTCTATCTGGCGGCGCACGAAAAGCTGCGCGCCGAGGTGGGGCGCAAGGTCATCGTTTTGATCACCGACGGCATCGACCAGGGCAGCAAGCTGAAGATCGAGGAAGCCATCGAGGCCGCGCAGAAGTCGGACGTGGTCATCTTCAGCATCGACTACGCCGATCCCAGCGCCTATGGCATGTTTTCGTTCGGCGTCAGCGATTTTGCGCTGCAAAAGATGTCCGGCGAGACCGGCGGCCGGGTGTTTAAGGTGGACCGCAAGCATACCCTCGACGACGCCTTCAAGGAATTGCAGGACGAAATGCGCAGCCAGTACGCCATCGCTTACACCTCGACCCACACGGAACAGGATGGTACGTTCCGCAAACTGGTGATTAAGGTGGCGGACAAGAACCTGAAGGTGCAGGTGCGCAAAGGCTACTATGCGAGTAAGCCCGAGAAGAGCTGAAATGCGCTGTGTGCTGCTGGCCGCCTGGGCGCTAGTGGCCTGCGGTCAGCCGCGGCCACATACACCACGTGTGACTCTGAATATCTTGGCGCTCGACGCCAAGGGCCACCCGGTCACGGACCTGGCCAGCGCCGGTTTCCGGATCTACGACGATGGCAAGCTCCAGACCATCGCTTCTTTCAAGCCCGGTGCCGCGCACAGCCAGCCGCCCACGACGTTGATTTTCTTCGACCTGCTGAATTCAGTCTCCGGCCACCGCGAATACATATCCACCCAGATCGTACGGGCCCTGGAGCCGCTCGGAACGGACGCCTCCGTTTACCTTTATATCCTGACTACCCACGGCGAGATCTATCCCGTCCATGCTCTTCCGCCACCGGCCGGGAAAGCTCAGGAGGACGAAAGCGCGGCCGCCACCCCCTGGACCGGCAAAGCCCATGTGTTGCTCGATCGGGCCATCCAAGATGTGTACGCGCTTCCGCACATGGATAACAATGACCGCGGCCTCCGCTCCGCCGCCACCTTCTACGCGCTGAGTCAACTGGGAGACCAATTGGCGCAGCTTCCTGGGCCAACGACAATCGTCTGGATCACGAAAGGAGTGGCGAGCGTGCTGAAATACCCCGACGGGTGCCACGAGACCAGATTCGGGGGCGCATGGGGAACCTACCTGGCCGGCGTGTGCAACAGCGACTGCACCAAATTCATAGGCGGCCCATGCCTGGACTACACGCCTTTTCTGCGGCACTTCACCACGGAGTTGGACCGGAACGGCGCCTTAGTCTACAGCGTTGAGGATACTGTCGAGGGCAGGCTTCCACCCTCCGGCCTTGGCACGTCAAAGGACACGCTGGAACAGTTGGCCACTCTGACCGGTGGACGGATGTACATCGGCGGCGAGGTCGCCAAAGCCATCGCCGAGTCGCTGCAGGATGCCCGCGCGCGCTACCAGCTCGCGTATGACGCGCCGCCCCCGGACGGCAAATATCACAAGCTCCGCGTGGCGTGTAGCCGCAAGGGCGTACGCATCGAAGCCCAGCGCGGTTATTTTGCGGATCGACAGTAGTGGAAGAGCCCCGGTTTGCGCCGGGGCTCTCCTTTCCGGCTACTTATGGGGACGTCTGCTCGTGTTGTGGCCTGCCGGCGCCTTCGCTTCGGCCTTGCCCTTTTCCTTCCGCACGGCATAGAAACATCCCGTGCCAGGACTCGATCCGGCAACCGGGTAACCCATGATGCCGTCCAACGCATTCCGGGTCACGTTGGCCGTATAGACCA
>OCTA010004139.1_pt1 | contig 12731 bp, 12 predicted proteins | sample 1538991 | NCBI WGS metagenome assembly OCTA01 (sample SAMEA3539302, study PRJEB22396) | soil metagenome | biome: tundra; feature: field; material: soil | place: USA | collected 2010-05 | depth 0.15 m
TCGGCCGGCACGGCGTACAAAGGCGCGCTGGGCGTGGACCGCGCGCCCAACCCCTGGAGCGACATCCCGAAAGCCGAAGTGGTGATGGCAATCGGCGCCAATATCGGCGAGTGCGCGCCTATCACGACGGACTACATCTGGCGCGCCCGCGACAACGGGGCCAGGCTGATCGTGGCCGATCCGCGCTTCACCCCCATCGCGCGCAATGCCGATCTGTATCTGCCGGTGCGTCCCGGAACGGACCTGGCGCTGCTCATGGCCATGCTGCACGTGATCGTTCGCGACGGCCTTACCGATCGCGACTTCATCGCGGCGCATACCACCGGCTTCGAGAAGACCGCGGAATCGGTGAGCCGTGGAATCCCCAGCGCGCCGCCGAGGTTACCGGCGTGGCTCCCGATGCCATTGAACGGGCCGCGCATTGGGTTGGCGAATCGCGCCGCGTCATGCTGATGCACGCGCGCGGGTTGGAACACCACTCCAAGGGCGTCGAGAATTGCGAAGCCGTGTTGGCGATCGCGCTGGCCACCGGCAATATCGGGCGCGAAGGCGCCGGTCCCGTCATGATCACGGGCCAGGGCAATGGACAGGGCGGGCGCGAACACGGGCAGAAGTGCGACCAGTTGCCGGGGCAGCGCAGCCTCACCGATGCGGCCGCGCGGCGGCACGTCGCTGGAGTGTGGGGCATCTCACCGGACGAGCTGCCCGGCCCGGGCTATACCGCGGTCGAGATCATGAACGCCATTCATAGCGGCGAAATCAAAGGCCTGCTCTCGATCTGCTTTAACCCGCTGGTCTCCCTGCCGGATGCCAATTTCACCCGCGAAGCGCTGGAGCGTTTGGAGTTCTTCGGCGTCATCGATTTCTTCCTTTCGGAAACCGCCGCGCATGCCGATGTGGTGTTGGCCGGCAGCCTTCAAGAAGAAGAGGAGGGCGTCACCGCCAATGTGGAGGCGCGCGTCATCCATATTCAGAAGGCGGTGGATCCTCCCGGCAACGCCCGCACCGATTCCGACATCATTTGCGATCTGGCGGGCCGCCTGGGCCGCGGCCGGTATTTCCCGTTCCACGAACCGCGCGAGATCTTCGAGGAATTGCGGTTGGCATCGCGAGGCGGCATCGCCGATTACTACGGCATCACCTACGAGAAGATCGACCAACAAAAGGGCGTCTTCTGGCCGTGCCCCACGCTCGAGCATCCCGGCACGCCCCGCCTGTTTGAAGGCGGCCGGTTTTTCCATCCCGATGGCAAAGCCCACTTCATGAGTCTGGCGTGGCGCGAGAGCGGCGATCCCGTGGACGCGGAGTTCCCCATTTATCTCACCACCGGCCGCGTGGTGAGCCAGTATCTCTCGGGCACCCAGACGCGCCGTATCGGGGCGCTGGTGGATCAATACCCCGAGCCCAAGCTGGAACTTCATCCGAAGCTCGCGGAACGGCACGGCATCCGCACCGGCGATTGGGTTACGATCACCTCCCGCCGTTCCGCCATCACGCTGGAGGCTATGGTGGTGCGCACCATCCGGCCGGACACCGTCTTCATTCCCTACCATTGGCCCGGCAGCCGCAGTGCCAACCGCCTGACCCACCGCACGCTCGATCCGCGCAGCAAGATTCCGGAGTACAAGGTTTCGGCGTGCCGCATCGAGAAAGCCCTGGCTCCCGGAGGGCGCGGGTAAATGTTCGGCATGGAGTTCTATGTGGACCCGTCGCGCTGCATCGGCTGCCAGGCCTGCCTGAAGGCTTGCGAAGAGTGCGAGACGCATCGCGGCGTTTCCATGATCAATTTCGATTTTGTGGACCGGCCGGAGTCGATCGCCACCGCGGCCTACGTCTGCTGGCACTGCGACAATCCCACATGCGCCCAGGTTTGTCCGGCCGATGCAATCAAGAAATACGAGGACGGCATTGTCGGCTCTTCGCTCAAGCCGCGCTGCATCGGCTGCTCCAATTGCGTGCTGGCGTGCCCTTTCGGGATTCCGAAGCTGGTGCCGGAATACGAGCAGATGATGAAGTGCGACATGTGCTACGACCGCGCGTCCATCGGCAAGCGTCCCATGTGCGCCACCGTTTGCCCCAGCCAGGCGCTCGCCTATGTCACGCCTGAGACGATTGCGGCCACGCGCCGCGAAAAGCCGGTCAATACATTCTGGTTCGGCAATCAGAAGATCACGACCAAGGTCTACATGATGGCTCCGGCCGACGCCGGCGAAATCGCCATCGACGTGGCCGACTACACCTGGGAGGGAGAGAATGAAGTGGTTCCGCAAGCCTTCTAGCGCGCCGCTGTGGCAGGACGAATTCCCGGTGTTCACCGCCGACGAACGCTACGTGAGCCGCCGCCAATTCACCAAGTTCCTGACGCTCACGAGCTTCGGCATGCTGGCGGGCAATCTGTGGATTCTGGCGCGATCGCTGTTCCACCGCGCCCCTTTGTATCCGCGGCAGCAGGTGGCGGCGGCGGACGAGCTTTCCGTGGGCGGCGTCAAGATGTTCACCTATCCCACCACCGGCGATCCATGCATTCTGGTGCGCACCGGCAGCGATTCCTATGTGGCTTACAGCCAGAAGTGCACGCACCTCTCCTGCGCCGTCTACTATGCGAAGCGGCAGAACCGGCTCGAATGCCCTTGCCACCAGGGCTTCTTTTCCATCGCCGATGGCGCGGTTCTGCAGGGACCTCCGCAGCGCGCGCTGCCGCGAGTGGCGCTGGAAAGGAAGGGCGGACAACTGCTGGCCATCGCGATGGAAGGAGAAGGCGCATGAATACCAATCCGCCGCAGAATCGAGGACTCACCGCGATCGATGGCGCCATGGTTCTCATCGTGGTGCTGCTGATCGTGCAGATCTGGCTGCTCTCGGCGACGCTCGAATCCTACCTGGCCGGCTATCGCGAGGCGGCCGTGCCTGGCGCCATCATCTCCGGGATACTGTTTGCGGCCTGCCTGGGGCTTTATCTGTTCGTCGACCGCATCGATTCCGAAGTGCGCAAAGGCTGAGCGGCGGTCACGCGCCGCGCCACTTTCTTTTGTCCGCCAAACCAACAACTTGCCGGAAATGCCCGCCAATCCTCTCCCGCCCCCGTCCTATCATTCGGTCAGGAGGGTAAAAACGCGCGCAGCCACGCAAATTGGCTTTGCTCGTTCAAAATCACAATGGCAACTAAAAAACAAAGTAAGACCCGCGTCCGTCTCAACTCCCTGCGCCACGGGCTGCGCGCCAGCGTTTCCTATTGCAGTGCGACCGCGCCCGCCGAACCTAAGGGCCGCCATCCCGGCCATCCCGGCCATCCAATGTTACTAAGACGATATTTGGCGGGCCTTCTGTTCTGCGGGTCTGCTTGGGCACAGTGCAACATGACCAATCAGACAGGCTGCGGCAGCGTGTATACTCTGCCGGGCACGCCGAACCCATCCCTGGCCGCGTTCCTGTCCGAGGAGAACTCTTCGTATCAGGCAATATCCGCGTCCATTGCGGGATTGCCACAACCCAAGATCCTTATGTCCGGGCAGGTAAATCCGGCAAATGGATCGTATCTTTCCACGGCAGTGCCTTCGTTCGGCCCGGCCATCACCGCCTACATGGGGCTGATGGCTGCGTCGGGAGTCACTACTCAAGACGTGTTTATGCAGACCACGGTGCTGGCGGCTTCAGCGCAGTACGCGCCGGGGAGTGGAGACTACACTGTCCCCACGGACTGTGCGGGCGGCATCCACTTGGCGCTGAACCAAACCGTGCCGGCCGGGAGTGGGCCGCTTTGCACAATGCTGGGGTACTACGACGTCATGTTCAAGTATGCCGCCAACAATGGCATTACGATACGCGGCGGATTCCCTCAGGACACGCCGCAAGTGACCGCCTGTGGCCTCACGCTCGGCTCTATCGCCGAATCGCAGTTTGAACATTGTATATTGCCCTTAACCAAGGCGGAGTTCGCACGCTGGGGGTCTCAGATCGTGCGCTACCAGGTAGTGATCGAGCCGGTTGCCGGGATGTCGGGGATTCAATTGTTCAGCATCTCGGATACGGCTCTTATCATTCAGCACTTCTCTACCGCAATCAAAGCCATTTCTCCTTCAACTAAGATCGGAGCGGCGGCAACGGGTCAATCGTGGCCGACGTCCTCCCCTCCCTACACGGACGTGTGTTACTGGCAGGACTGGGCCGCCACAACGCAATTAAACTCTGCCTGCGCAAGTGCCGCTACAAACACATACCAGTACCTGGACTACCTTAACATCGATTTATTCGGTGGCTCCTGCGACCAAAGCTCCAACGCCTATGCCAACGAACTTGTATGGTTCCAACAACACTTCCTGTCCTCAACAGCCAACGCCCGGCACTTCCCCGTCTTCATTGGACAGACCGATCCGCCGCACTGGTGCTCTATCGCGCTCAGGCCGACAGAGCCGAATGCATACTTAGGGGCCGGGGACGCGATCTGGAAAACCAGCGGACACCGAAACGCATGGCAGAGCGCGTTCGCCGGCTGGGCGAGCGCGGTCGGCATTCAATCGGTGAGCGTATTTTGCACGGTCCCCTGGTTCAACTACACGGCGAATCAGAGCAGCGACAACTGCTCCTCAGGGGCGTGGACTCCGCAGGCAATGTCCAAGCTGGCTCCCACGGATGCGGCCGCGGAAATCCTGACGATTACCCAATGGCCGGCGGTATCGCTGCAGGGCAATGTTCATCTAACGGGCAAGGCCCACTTGGGGCATTAGAAGCCGGATCTTCCCGCCAGATAATGCCTCCACCGCCATGGCTTGTTCGTATTTGATAGCGAGGCGGGAAACACAATGAAAATCGCAATGATCGCATTCGCGGCAGCCATCCTCCCGGCGTGGGCCCAGGAAATCAAGCTGCCGGTCAATCTGGACGCGCTGGCCGACAAGGCGGACGAAGCCGTAACAGTCACCATGGACAAGTCCATGCTGCAGTTTGCCGGCAGATTCCTCAACGATAGAGACGATGACGAGGCGGATGTCCGCAAACTCATCGCCGGCCTGGATGGCGTTTACGTCCGGAGCTTCCAATTCAGGCACGAAGGCGAATACAGCATGGCCGACGTGGAGGCCGTGCGCAGTCAGTTGCAGAGCCCTGCATGGGGGCGCTTGGTGGGCGTGAGATCCAAACACGGCGACAACGTTGACGTGTATTTCAAGGATGCCGGCAACGGACACCTGGGCGGCATTGTAGTGATCGCCGCCGAACCGAGAGAACTGACCATCGTCAACATCATCGGCACGCTCGACCCCGAGCGGCTGGCGGATCTGGGCGGCCAGTTCGGCATCCCGCGGCTCGAGAGATCCAGGACCCATAGGGAGGCGCGATGAAAGCGCGCGTGTGGGCGGCCGTTCTGGCGGCTCTGATGGCGGCTGGCACGGCCTTCGGCGGCGACGCGGAATTCGATCGCATCGTGAAGGCCATCGAATCCCGCTACGGGACGCGGCCCTTGCATGTTCCGTTCTTGGGCGTCGCGAATCTCTTCGTCAAAGTGGCGCATCCGGGGGGAGCCAGTGGCTTCAAACTGGCGGTGTTCGAGGGACTCAAGGACCTGAAGTCCGCGGAGGATCCGGGCGTTTGGCGCGAACGGGACCACTTCATGGATACGCTGGCCGGCCCGAACCTGCATCCGCTGGTGCGCGTGCATTCCCGGCGCGATGGAGAGGCGACCTACATTTTCATGACTCCGGCGCGTAAGTCCACACGCGTACTGATCGCCACTTTCGAGCGCAACGCAGCCACCGTGATTGAGGTGCAGGCCAACATCGAGACGCTGCTCAAGTCGCTAGAGGATCCGGAACACGCCGGCCGCACACTTAGGGAATAGTTCCATCTCGGAAAATGTCAGAATAGATGCATGTTGGGCAGAAACCCGCTCGTCCTCTTCTTACTCGCAGGGCTGGCGCACGCGCAGCAGCGGCCGCCGAGCAGGTTCCGGGCCGGCCTCCCGGCGAGCGTCTGCTGCTGCGCGAGACCACCCACTCGAAGCAAGTCCTGGGCGACATCGGCATGGAGGCAACCGTCACATTGGAAGCCTGGCGCCTGGGTGAAGATCCGCGACAGAAGCCGCTGTACGCCCTGACCGTCGCGGGTGCGGATGGCCACACCGTCGACAATGCCCTCTTCGTGGTCGCGCGCGGTCTGGAAGAAACCGAATGGTGGTCGATATATAAGTTAGGTTCCGGCCAGCATCTCTTCGATACCTACGTGCCCTTGCTGAGCTTCTCGATTTCACGCGAGACAGTGACCACACGGTACGTGGGACTGGACGTCCCACCCGACGATACGCCCGATGCGCGCCTGAAGCAGCCTACCGTCGTGGCCGTTCTCACTTACGCCTCCGAAGACGGCGTCGTTCGCGAAGCGCTCCTGACCTGCGACGATCCCAAGCAGGTCCAGCTTCTGCGATCGTACGCGGACACCACGCGAACCGTCTCTTTCGTGGAAGGCGCGGTGAGGTTGTCATTCAGTCGGAACTACCCATCGCCTCCCAACACGACAGACGTGCGCATACCCGTACGTCGGGACGATCTCGACCTAACGCACGCCCAACTGCCGCCGCACATGCACGCGGCTTCCTGGCGCCGATAGGCCCGAGGCGCATTTGAGGCAGTCGCAAAGGAGCGCCCGGCCCCCGACCCCGGCGCGCAAAGCGCGCCCTATTTTGGCTCGCGACTCCTGGCTTCCGACTTCGCCGCCGCCGACCCGTTCGAAATCTCCCGCATCACGTCCGCCACCACATCATCGGCGTGCCCGGACTCGAGCGACTCCTGCATGCGGCGCAACGCCACCCCCACGATGTCGCGATGGTGCAACTTCGAGCCGGGGCCTTTCGCGGAAAGCTCCAGCCAAAGCCGATGCAGCAGGTCGAGATCTTGCGGCCACAGCCTGGGCGGATGCGGGCCGAGATTGTAGAAGATGGATTCTTCCTCGTCCGGCGCCACGATCTCCAGCGACAGCGAAGGCCGCGGCTCGGGCAGGTTTTCCCATGCGCGGCCTACCGTGGCGCCCTGCTCGGCCGGACTCAGCTTCGGCGACAGCCCCATCACCATGCGCGATGACTGCAGGCGCTGCGCCGTAGCCACGATGGCGGCGTACGGATCGCTTCCCGGCACCACCATCAGCTCCACATGCTTGCCGGCTTTCTCCGCCAGGTTCACGACTTTGGTGAAGACCGCGGTCTCGTCCACCGAGAAAATCTGGCTCGCATCCAGAGGGTGCTCGCCGGAACCCGCTTGCGTTACCTGGCGGACCGAGAGCACCACGATGTCGATGCGGCGCGTATCGGTCTTCTCCAGCATGCGCTGCAGGTGCTCCATGCGATTCGGGTTGCGCACCGCCACGATGACGTTGCCGGGCCGCACGTGCGCGGCCTCCGCCGACAGGTCCTCGTTCGTGTTCAAGTTGAACTTCTCCAGCTCCTGCGAGTGCGCGGCCGTGTGCAGGCGATTGTACTTTTCGGAGAACTCGAACACGATGAAGAACAGAATCGTGAAAGTCACGCCGGATATGGTGGCCACCTCCTTCGTAACTACGTTGATCAAGGCCAGCGCAAACAGCGTGATGGTGATCAGGATCAGCCCCACGGGAATCTCCGTGCCGGCGATATGGAAATTCAACGGCACCTTCCATCCGCGGCCCAGCGGCTGCTTGTATCGCAGCACCAGCACCGACAGCGCCTTCATGGCGAAGCTCCACACCACGCCAAACGCGTACGCTTCACCCAGCATGTAGACGTCGCCGCGGCTGATGACGATGGTGATCAGTTGCAGGATCACGATCAGGTTGATGAGCCGCGAGCTGGTTCCAAACTTATGGTGGGGATGACGGAACCAGTCCGGCAGCACGCCGTCCTCGGCCACCCGGTTGAGCACGCCGTTGGAGCCGATGATGGCCGTGTTCACCGCTCCGGATAAGATCAGAGTCCCCACCAGCACCACGAAAGCATGGAACAGCAGGCGCACGGACATCGGCCCTACCAGGAACATGGAGAGTCCGCCGATCAGGTTGTTCAGGAACTTCTGCCGCGCGGCGTCCGGAACGATCATCACCGCGAAGAAGGAGACCAGCGACGTGAACAGCATGCTGTAGATGAAGATCACGAAGCCGGCGCGCTCCAGGTTCTTCAACTTGGGGTATGCGATCTCGCGATTCACTTGGGCCAGGCTCTCTTCGCCGCTCATGGCCAGCAGCGAGTGGCCCAGGCCCACCATAATGGCGATGATGGTAATCGAGGGCGCCACCGTTCCTTGCAGCCAGCCGAGCCCTTCCTTGCTGAAATGCAGATTGGCCAGCGTCGGCAGCGGCACGGGCTGGTAGCCGTTCTTGAAGATCGTGATCAGGCACCAGGCGATCAGGATCACCACCATCACGGTGGTGATCTGCATGATGCGCAGCGCCTTCTCGCTGGATTCGTGGAGGCCGATGATGTTCTTGCGCCAGAAATAAATGGTGACCGCCGCGGCAAATACCGCCGCGAAATAGGGCGGATGTACGTGCAGGCCGGGGATCTTCAAGTATGCGCCGGTCTCGTTGACGAGCCCGCCGAGGTACAGGCCCGCGCTCACGCCGCTGATGGGGCCGGTGAGCACGTAGTCGAACATCAGCGCGGAAACCGAGAACTTGGCCAGCGTGCCGCCCATGGCCTCGTGCACGACTTTGTACACGCCGCCGCGCACGAACATGCTGCAGCTTTCGATGTAGATGGCGCGCACCGCATACGAGAACAGCATGATCGCCAGGATGAACCACGGCGCAGCCTTGCCGATGGCCTGCTCGGCGATGCCGCCCACGTAGTACGCCGAGGAAGCCAGATCGCTGAGCACGATGGCTGCCGCTCTCCAAAAGGAGATGAACGACAGCATGACCGTGGTAGCGACAACGACGTTAACGGCGCGGGGCCGTGGCGGCTGGGTCATGCCTGAGGTACTCAAGTGCGGTTTCGAAGCACATCGTAGCATAGGCGCGGATATAGTAGTTAGAGATGACATCCGAAACTCTGGCCCGCTCGATCGTCGCGAGGCTGCGCGAAGCGGGGCACCAGGCCTACCTGGTGGGCGGCTGCGTGCGCGACCTGCTGCTGGGCCGCGCGCCGAAGGATTTCGACGTGGCCACCGACGCGCGTCCCGATCGCGTGAGCGAGTTGTTCGAGCGCTCCGAGCAGGTGGGCGCGCATTTCGGCGTCGTGCTGGTACGCGAGAACACGGCCCAAGTGGAGGTGGCCACGTTCCGCAGCGACGCCAGCTACAGCGATGGCCGGCGTCCGGATGCGGTGCGCTTCGAAGGCGATCCCCGGCAGGATGCGATGCGGCGCGATTTTACGATCAACGCGCTGCTGCTGGATCCCGATACGAACGAGGTGCTGGACTTCACGGGAGGCCGGGAGGACTTGCGCCGCCGCGTGGTGCGCGCCATCGGCGACCCGGACGAGCGTTTCCAGGAAGACCACCTGCGCTTGATCCGCGCCGTGCGATTCGCGGCCCGGCTGGGCTTCGAGATCGAACCCGCCACCATGGCGGCGCTGCAGCGGCTGCACGGCCTGATCGTGAAAGTTTCGCCCGAACGTGTCCGCGACGAGCTGGCGCGCATCCTGACGGAAGGCGGCGCACGGCGCGGCTTCGAGCTTCTGGACGAGACCGGACTGCTGGGCGACATCCTGCCCGAGGTAGTGGCCATGAAGGGCGTCGCGCAGCCGCCGGAATTCCATCCGGAAGGCGACGTGTGGACGCACACGCTGCTGCTGCTCGAAAAGCTGCGCGATCCCACGGTGACGCTGGCCGCCGGCGCGCTGCTGCACGACGTCGGCAAGCCGCCGACGTTCCGGGTGGCCGACCGCATCCGCTTCGACGGGCATGTGGAGGAAGGCGTCCGGCTGGCGCACGGCATCCTCACGCGGCTGCGGTTTCTCGAGCGACCAGATCGGGCAGATCGAAGCGCTGATCGCCCACCACATGCGCTTCAAGGATACAGGGCAAATGCGCGAGAGCACCATGAAGCGCTTCCTGCGCATGGAGAACTTCGCCGAGCACCTGGAGCTGCACCGGCTGGACTGCCTGTCGAGCAACGGAAAGCTGGACACTTACAAACGCATGCTGGCGCGGCTGGAGGATCTGAGCGAAGAGGAGCTGCGCCCCAAGCCTCTGCTGACGGGGCACGACCTGATCGAACTGGGCTACCAGCCCGGACCTTCTTTCGGGAAGATGCTGGCCGCCGCGGAAGACGCGCAGCTCGAGGGGCGCGTGCAAAACAAAGAGCAAGCGCTGGCCCTAGTGCACGCGCAGTTTGGGGAGCCGACGGCGAACTGAAAGTTCGCCGTTGCACGCTAAAGCGTGCGCCACGCTACTTCAGTTGTGCGTCGAAGAAGTGCGCGGCTGCCTGATAAGCCTGCAGCCAATGCGCGTGCATCAGGAAATCGTGAATCTCATCCGGGAAGATCAACTGCTCAACGTGTACGCGGCCGCGTAGCGCTTCCACCAGTTCCACGGTCTGGCGGAAATTCACGTTGCGGTCGTCGTCGCCATGAATCAGCAGCACCGGCGAGCGCCAGTCTTTGACATCCGCCATCGGCGACGAGTTGAACGCCAGCCTCCCGGCCGCATCGTCTTTTCCGATGCCCAGCTCCTCGGTCCAGTCGTGCACGCCGTGCAAATCCACGCCCGCGGCAAAAAGGTCCGACGCGCGCGCCAGGCCCAGCGCGGTCAAGTATCCGCCGTACGACCCGCCCCACAATCCGATGCGCGCGGGGTCCACCGCGGGATGGTTCTTCAGAAACAGGCCGGCGCCCAACACATCGTTGAACTCGCTGGCGCCGGCGGGTCCGTAATTGAGCGCTTCGCGAAACTTCATGCCATACCCGATGCCGCTGCGATAGTTCACCGAGAGCACCACATATCCGCGGCTGGCCAGATACTGATTCATGGCGTAGGCGTTGTTGTAGTAATACATGTAATGCCAGCCCAGCAGCATCTGCCGTTGCGATCCGCCGTGAAAGAACACTACCGCCGGATGCCGCTGGTCCGCCGCCGCCTTCGGCAGAAACAACTGGCCGTGCAGGGTGATGCCGTCGGCGGACGAGAAGATCACCTGTTGCGGTGTCACTAGCGCATCTTGCGGAAAGTCCGCGGGAATGGCGTCCGGCGCGAGGTCGCGCACGTCACCCGGTGCCAGCCGGATCGCGGGCCGCGCCTGCCGCGCGGCGTCCGCGTGGATGAATACGAGCGCGCCGTCGCTGGTCACCTCGGGCGACCACTCCAGGCCCGTGCCGCCCGCAACTTCGACGGGCGCGCCGCCGGCCGCCGCCACGCGCCAGATGTGCCTCCGGTCGATATCGTCCTGGTTCGACGAATAGACCATCTCGCGGCCGTCCGGAGTCATCGCGACGTGCTCCACTTCGAAGGCTCCCGGAGTAAGCAGCGTTGCGTCACCGCCCGCGGCACCTCCCGCAATCGGGACGGAATACAGATGCGTCCATCCATCGCGCTCCCAGGGAAACACGAGCCGGTCGCCGGCCCAATACAACTGCTGCTCTGAACCCAGCCCGCGGAACACGCTGCCGTCGCCCTCCGAAGCTTTCCATACTTCCTTGCCGGCATTGCCGACGCTCACCCCGGTGGCATCCGCTACCCGGATGGACCACGGCGGTCCGCTGCGCACGGCGGCGAAGAGCTTGCGCTCGTCCACGGTTGGGATGCGCAGAAACGCCACGCGGCGGCTGTCGGGCGACCACACCGGGGCATCGTCGCGATCCACGCTGGCATCCAGGTAGAGAACCGTCTTGGCCGCGGCGTCGTAGACCCCGACGAAGCTGTGATTCCCGCGGCGGCTCACGAAGGCCAGCCGCGCGCCATCCGGCGACCAATGCAGCCCGCCATTCTGCCCGCGGGCATGGATCAGTTGTTCAGCTTTCTCTTTGCCGTCCAGCGGCGCCGACCATACCTGGCCCTTGCGCACGAAAGCCACGCGTGCGCCTTTCGGCGATACGGCCGGCTGGTTGCCCTCGCCGATCAGCCGGGGCGCCTTCTGGGCCGCACCTTCGATCGCCACAACCCAAACCTGTTGCTCCGCGCCCTTCGGATCGTTGGTCGGATTGGGATACTCGCCCGCGCCATTGGCACCCTCGCCGCGCACGTAGACGATCTCGCGGCCATCGGGTGTCCACTGCAGTTCGGAGATCTCCTGCCCGTCGTCTTCGGTGTACGCGGTGACGCTATGGCCGCGGTACGCGGGCGGCTCGGCCACCCAGATATTGCGCACGCCGCGCGCATTGTAGACCCAGGCGATCTTGCCGCCAGCGGGCGATACGACCGGGGCCGAAGGAAATGGAGCGCTCATGACTTGATCGAGCGTGAAGGGAGTCTGCGCGCAAGCACAGGCGGCGCAGGCCAGCGCCGCGGCGAGGAACCGGGAAAAACGCATCCCTATAGGTTACAGCAGTGTGTCGGGACGGGTACGCCGTTTATGCATGTTTGTGCAGAATTGTGCACTGTTGGGCATTTGAGGCTCCGCCCGAATCTGTACGAACAAACCCATTTTGACCTTTAAAATCATTGAGTTAACGTTTTGGAAACTACCGATCTAGCCCATGGAGAGGGGCGGCGCCGGTTGCGGCTGGTCCGGGCGGCTCGTGGGCGAACAATAGGCGAACAAAATAGGATGGCCGGGCCAAGAACAAAGTAAGTTATTGAAAGCCCGTCCGGGCGGCCTGAGAGGCCGCCGCAGGCCGAGGG
>OCTA010004141.1_pt1 | contig 12729 bp, 10 predicted proteins | sample 1538991 | NCBI WGS metagenome assembly OCTA01 (sample SAMEA3539302, study PRJEB22396) | soil metagenome | biome: tundra; feature: field; material: soil | place: USA | collected 2010-05 | depth 0.15 m
AGTAACTGTCCTTCCCAAACGTGGGCAGGCGAAGATACCTGCCCACGCAGTTTCCACGGGGGCCTGCATCCCGGCTCATTAGCGGATGAGAGAAAGACCGCGGCTGTTCCACACTTATCCGTAATGCAGGAATACGACGTAGCCTTGAAGTTGCTATTACAGGGTTCAGCCTCGCCGACCATGCGCGAGTTGACCGGCACAACGGTTGCGAAGTGGTTGGACGTGGAGCTGCCAAAAGTGCAGAACCTGCGGTTAGACCTTCTCGGTGAGACTGTCGACGGCGGTTTGGTCCACCTGGAGTTGCAAAGCAGCAATGACGTGGCTATGCCGTTCCGGATGGTCGAATACTGCCTCGTCGTGCACCGGCTGTTCGAAATGCAGAGCAAACTGCGCGGCCCGGATTTGTCGTTCCACTACCGCCTGATCGACTTCCGGACACTGAATGGCGACCGCCTGCCGGAGAGCGAGTAGGTCGGCGATAATGTAATTGCTATCCTGCGCATTTGCGGACCATAAAGAGGCGGTCCACAAGATCGTGGAGCGGATCGCCAGTCTGGCGATGGCGGAGCGGGAAACCGCCTTGGCCCAGTTGATGATTCTGGCCGGATTGAGGCACTTATCGAACGCGGTGGAGCAGGAGACACGGAAAATGCCGATCGATCTCGATATTGGGGAACACGAGGTCCTGGGACCTATGTTTAGAGAAGCGGAACAGAAAGGCCGTTATGAAGGCGAAATCACCATCCTTCGCCGGCAACTTGAGAAGCGCTTCGGCGCCCTGCCGGGTTGGGCCGTCGAAAAACTGGCGGCACTTTCGGCGTCGGAGCTTGAAGACCTCAGCGAGCGCGTGCTGGACGCCAAGAGCATGGAAGAATTGCTGAGCTAGAACCGCAACAACGCCAAAAATGCCGATTGATCTCGATATTGGGGAACACGAGGTCTTGGGACCCCAAAACTGGCGGCACTTTCGGCGCCGGAGCTTGAAGACCTCAGTGAACCGGTGCTGGACGCCAAAAGCCTGGCAGAATTACTGACGTAAAGCCGCGCGATATACTTGGCTTGTTGGACACCCACCGGTACTTCCCGATCCTCGCAATTCTTTCCGCCATTCTGGTCCTCGCGCCGCTACGCACCGGAGATCTCACCGGCTATGACGACGCGCAGTATGCCCACATAGCCAAAGACATCCTGCGCACCGGAGACTGGCTGGTGTTGCACAGCAACGGCGAGCCCGCGCTGGAGAATCCGCCGCTGCTCGAGTGGATGGAAGCTCCGCTGTTCGCAGCCTTCGGCTTTTCGGACGCGCTTGCCAGGCTGCCCTCCGCCATGTGCGGGCTGGGCGTCATCCTGCTGGTCTACTGGCTGGCGCGCAAGCTGACGGGCGACGCGTCGACGGCTGTGCTGGCCATGTTTGTCATGGCCACCAGCCTCTACTTTCTGAAATACACGGCGCGCGGCATGACCGATGTGCCGTTCACCTTCTTCGTCTTGTGCGCGATTTGCGCGTGGTCGCTCACCGGCGACGATCCGCGCTGGTATCTGGCCGCGGGCGCCTGCACGGCCCTCGCCCAACTGACGCGCAGCATGATGGGGCTGGCGCTGCCGGCCGTCTTCGTGCTGGATCTGATCGCGAGCCGGCGCCGGCCGCCGTGGCGCTACGCGATTCCGGCCCTGGTGGTGGCCTATTTGCCGCTGGCGGCCTGGTATGCCTACCTGGTTCACCAGTTCGGAGCGTGGTTCCTGGAGGTGCACTCCACCTGGCTGCGGAACGAGGTGTACGGAGGATTGTCTCCCGCCTGGCGCCGGTACACCGGCGCTTTCGAGTATGCGTGGATGCTGGCAAAGTCGTACTGGCCGTGGCTGCCGGCGATGCTGGCCGGCTTGGCCGTGGTCATCCGCGGGCGGGACCGCAGACTGTGGCTGCTGATCGCATGGGTGGCGGTGGTCTTTGCCCTGTGCGCGGCCGCGCGCAGCCGCGTGTTGCGATACATGCTTCCGGCCTATCCGGCTTTTGCCATACTTGCGGCGCTGGGCCTGAGGAAGTTCGTGCCGGAGAGGTACCTGCGCACGGGTCTGCGCGTCGCGACGCCCGTGATGGCGCTGGCTGTGGTGGCCGTGGCGGCTTTCCCGCGGACGCACTTCGAAGCCGCCGAGATCCGGCCCATCGCCAAAGCGGCGACCGGTGCGACGGCCCCTGGCGAACGCGTCGCGTTTTACGACGCCGGCCAGCCCCGATTCGATGAAGACAACCAACTGCAGTGGTACGGCGACCGCTTCCTTATCCGGTTATTCAGCAGCGCGAACCTAATGGAGGCATTGCGCGGCAGCCATGCGCGCGTCTTCGTGCTGGATAAAGATAGCTACCGCGCATACGTGGCGGGCCAAATGAGTCATCGGGTGCTGGCGGAGAGCGGTCACCTGATTTGTATCCGCTTGGCAGCCAGTCGCGAGTGAACGCGGTCGGCTTACGCTTTGGCCTTCTTTAACGCCGCTTGGATCTTCTTGTCCAGATCCTGGCTCTCCTTGGAGGCGGGCATCATCTTCAAAGCCTCCTGCGCGCGGCTGCAGAAGATCTTCATCTTATCCGGTTGATCCAGTTTGTTGTGCGAGTATAGCTGGGACTCCTCAAATAGCGCGGCCGCCATGGCCCCCACGAAGGCGGCTCGTGGAACCTTGGCCTCGCCGGTCTTGAGCAGATCCTGGGCTTTGGCTGGATCGTTTTTCGCGCCCGCGGCCCGGCACGTAGCCAACAGCACGGCGCGCTCGATGGCGCGTTTCTGGGCGGTCTCGATCTCCGCGTCGGGCAGCCAAGCGCCGCCGGCGACCTTGTTTAGCAACACGACCTCGGTGGGGCTGCCGGTAGGATACGCAAAAGCCAGAGTGATGTATTCGTCCTTGCTCTGGAATTTCGAGAAGGTGTCGGCAAACTGCAACGCTAACGTGTTGGCGGCGCCGTGATACGTGTTCACTTGGCGGTGAAAATTCGTGGCCTTTGCGCGATTGGCGTGGCCCCCGGCGTCGAACGATTCGGCCAGATCCATATAGCCTTGAACCATGCCGGAGGTCAGAACCAACATCCACGGCTGGGCCCGCGCGACGTAATCGTTTGGGCTGGACAGAATGTCGGCCAGATTCTCGACGGTCTTCTGATAGTCGCCGGCGGCATAGGTTTCCCTGGCGGCCGCCCAATAGAACGCGGGAGTGCCGGGCTGGGGTGCGTTGCTGCCTGAACAGGATAAAAGGATTAGATTAACCGCAATCAGGGCCCACAGGGCCACACTTCGGTCAGCCATACCGGTCATGGATATGCCTCCGATGAAAGCAGTATCACAAGGCAGAGCCGATTGCAAGCCGCTCGCGTGACGCACGCCTGATCCGTCTGCGCGCGGCTGCGCGGTGCCATTTCCAGCTTGATATCCGCTGCGTCCAGCCGCTCGCCCGAGCACATGACTAAGCTGCGCTCGATCACGTTCTCCAACTCGCCCCGCCGAGGACAGATCGTCTTTCGAACGTCATGGTGGACCCCCACCTTCCGCGATATATTACTGTGAATTAGCGATTCTCACAACCGTTTCGTTTCACACCGTTTCGTTTCACATTTAAGGGCGTTGACGGCATTCGCCAGAACCGCGCTGCTCTGTCAGAAGTTGGACCTCCGGACTTTTTGGCCAGATGACCCGGCCCACCAAGCAGCGATCCCTGGCGGGCATCTCCGAAGGCGATGTGGGTTGAAGCCGCGTTCCGAGTTCCCCACTGCCGACGAGGAATACACCCCAGCTCGGCGCCGCATCATCGACGCCCGTCCGGCCAAATCGGACGAGGACATCAGGCACGCCACACGGAGGTGAACGCTTACGGCGTAGCGGACTGTGCGTCCCCCTACACCGCAGCGCATTCCAGCGCATTCCGCGTCCCCTTGAAGCCGGCCTAAGTGGGGCGTATACTGGTGGTACTCGCACACTAAGTGTGCTCGAAGGAAACTATGACGACGTTGAAACAAAACGGCTGCCGGTCCTCGGTAAACCATCGGCGCCGGGTAAGGCGTCCTCAACAGCGTACCGGCCTGCTATGGTTAGTGTGCGCGTTAGCCGCCGTCGGAACAGCGCGTTCGCAGACAGCGACTGAAGTCGTGCTGCACAATTTCGCGCCCAATCCGCCTAAGGGCGCGTACCCCACCGCGGGTGTGATTCGCGACTCTGTAGGCAACTTCTATGGAACCACTTCCAAGGGCGGCGCAATGAACGCGGGTGTGGTCTTCAAAGTCGATACGAAGGGCCATGCCGCTGTACTGCACAGCTTCACAGGCGGAGCGGACGGGAGCAGTCCTAACGGCGTGATCCGCGACTCGGCCGGCAACCTCTACGGGACCACTCGTTATGGCGGTCCGGGGGCAGTGCCTAACACGGGCCTTGGCGTGATCTTCAAGATCGATACGACCGGCCAGGAGACGGTGCTGTACAGCTTCACGTGCCCTTGCGGCCCGAACCAGGGCACCGGGTCCAACCCCATGTCGGGCGTCATTCGCGACTCGGCCGGCAACCTCTACGGAGCCGCTTCCGTGGGCGGCGCAGCGAACGGCGGCGTCGTGTACAGGCTGGACACGGCGGGCAATTACAAGGTGCTGCACAACTTCTCCTTTCCGCCCTCGGGTGTGATCGCCGACTCGTCGGGTAACCTTTACGGGACTACTCTTGCCGGCGGCAAAGCGGACGCCGGCGTGGTTTTCAAGCTGGATGTATCGAGCCGGCACGGCGAGACGGTGCTCTATAGCTTCAGCGGCGGGGCCGATGGGGGCCAGCCCTACGCGGGTGTGGCCCGCGACTCGGCAGGCAATCTCTACGGGACCACTTACTCCGGCGGCACATCGAGCTATGGCGTAGTGTACAAGCTGGACACGGCTGGTCAGGAGACCGTGTTGCATAGCTTCAGCGGCGGGGCCGATGGGGGCTACCCCAACGCTGGAGTGGTATTGGATTCGGCCGGCAACCTTTACGGAACCACATCTGGAGGGGGCATGGCGAATGGCCTCGCGGGAGCAGGCGTAGTGTACGAACTCGATACGGCCGGCCAGGAGACGGTGCTCTACAGCTTCACGGGCGGGGCCGACGGGAGCACTCCCCAAGCCGGCGTAATCCGCGACTCGGCCGGCAACCTCTACGGGACCACGTTCCAGGGTGGCGCCAGAGACCTGGGACTGATGTACAAGGTCAATGCGGCCGGCGGCCAGGAGACGGTGCTCTACAGCTTCCCAGGCGCGCCCGATGGGGACAACCCGCAAGGCGGTGTGATCCTAGACTCGGCCGGTAACCTCTACGGTACCACTCAACAAGGCGGCCCGGCGAACGCTGGAGTGGTATACAAGCTGGGCGCCACGGGTGAGACGGTGCTGTACAGCTTCACCGGCGGAGCGGATGGGTCGGGTCCCCGCGGCGGTGTGATCCGCGACTCGGCCGGCAACCTCTACGGGACAGCTTACGCGGGCGGCGCATCGGGCTTGGGAGTCGTGTTTAAGGTCGACACGTCCGGCCACGAGACGGTGCTGTACAGTTTCACGGGTGGCGCAGACGGATGTCTTCCCCAAGCCGGTGTGATCCGCGACTCTGCCGGCAACCTCTACGGAACTGCTTCCCCCGTCGTGTATAAGCTGGATACGGCCGGAAATTACACGGTGTTGTACAGGTTCACGGGCGGGGCCGACGGGGCCAACCCCAATACAGGTGTGATCCGCGACTCGGCTGGCAACCTCTACGGTACTACTTACAATGGCGGCACACCGGGTTGCAACGACTATGGCGTGGGCTGTGGAGTGGTGTACAAGGTGGATACGGCCGGCCACGAGACCGTGCTGTACAGCTTCACGGGTGGGGCCGACGGGGCCAACCCCAATGCAGGTGTGATCCGCGACTCGGCCGGTAACCTCTACGGGACCACCTACCTGGGCGGCCTCACTTCCTGCGACGTGTCCGGCTGCGGAGTCGTATATAAGGTGGACTCCGCTGGCCAGGAAACCGTGCTGCACAGCTTCGCGGGCGGCCCGGCCGACGGGGCCGGCCCCCTAGCGGGGGTGGTCCGCGACACGTCTGGCAACCTTTACGGGACTACGGCCCTGGGCACGGTGTACGAGCTGGATACGGCCAACAATTTGACGGGGCTGTATACTTTCGGCGGGTCCGAGTATGCAAACCCCTACTCAGGCTTGATCCGCGATTCGAGAGGCAATCTCTACGGCACTACTTGCAGTGGCGGGGCGGAGTCTAGCGGCACGGTTTTCAAGCTGATACCGCAGTAGGTGTGAATGGGCGCTGCCTTTACGCCTCCAGCCCCATCTGCGTGAGCCTGTACCGCAGCGCATTGCGCGTCAGCCCCAGCAGCCGCGCCGCCTGGCTCTTATTGCCATCGGCGCGGCGCAGCGCCTCGCGAATGAGATCCTGCTCGTATTGATCGAGCGTTAGACCCTCGGGCAAGAAACGATCCGCCTGGTCCGCCTGCGCGCGGCTGCGCGGCGCCATCTCCAGCTTGATATCGGCGGCGTCCAGCCGCTCGCCGGAGCACATGACTAAGCTGCGCTCGATCACGTTCTCCAGCTCGCGGACATTGCCGGGCCAGTGATACGACATCAGCTTGGCGATCCCGGCATCGGTGACGTCGCGCACGCGGTTGCCCGTATCCGGCCCCAGCTTGGTGACGAAGTGCTGCGCCAGAAACGGAATATCCTCTTTGCGCTCGCGCAGCGGCGGAATGTTCATGGGCACCACGTTGAGGCGGTAATAAAGGTCCTCGCGAAAGGTGCCCTGCTCGAGCGCGGCGCGCAAATCCTGGTTGGTGGCGGCCACCACGCGCACGTCGATATGGCGGGTGACGTTGCTGCCCAGGCGCTCGAACTCGCGCTCCTGCAGCACGCGCAGCAGCTTCACCTGAATAGAGACGGGCACGTCGCCGATTTCGTCCAGGAAGACGGTGCCGGTATCGGCCTGCTCAAACTTGCCCGGCTTGGTGGTCATGGCGCCGGTGAAGGCGCCTTTCTCGTAGCCGAACAGCTCGCTCTCCATCAGATTTTCGGGGAGGGCGGTGCAATTGATCTTCACCAGCGGCCGTTCCCGGCGCGGCGAGTGGAAATGGATGGCGCGCGCGATCAGATCCTTGCCCACGCCGCTTTCTCCCGCCAGCAGCACTGTGGCGCGCGTAGGCGCCACGCGCGTGATGATGGCGAAGACCTCCTGCATAGCGGCGCTGCGGCCCACGATATTATCGAAGGCATAGCGCCGCCCCAACTCTTCGCGTAGCTGCAGGTTCTCATCGCGTAGCGCGCGCATTTCAAGCGCTTTCTGCACCACCGTCATCAGGTGATCGAGCGAGAAGGGCTTCAGCAGGAAATCGGTAGCCCCGGTCTTCATGGCCTCGACGGCCGTCTCGATGGTGCCGAAAGCCGTCATGACGATCACGGGCGTCTGCGAGTTCTGGCGGCGGATGGCGGCCAGCAGTTCCAGCCCGTCCATTTGCGGCAGGCGCAGATCGGTCAGCACCAAGTCGGCGCGGTCGGCGACTTTCAGCGCCTCTTCGGCAGTGCGCGCCTTCTCCACTTCAAAGCCGGCGGACGTGAGTTGGAGTTCGAGGACGCGGCGCAGCTTCTCTTCGTCCTCGACCACCAGGATGCGTCTCTTCATGGGAGCGTCTATGGATTTCATCTTAGCGCGGTACGGTGCCTGCTGAAATATCGACCGATTTCGCCGGAATAGGCTGGCCAGAAGTTTTCCCGCTATTTTTTTGTTTTTTCGCTTGACAGTAAACAATTCCGTGGTAATTCTCGCTCTAATATCCTATGCCACTCGCAATTACTCGAATGAGAACTGGAGTAAGTACTGCGCTGTTGCTCACCGGGATGATGCTCGCCGGGGGGGCCGCCCGTGCTCAACAACGTCCAGGCCCGACCGTTAAGGGCAATCGAGCGCCGCGCCGGATCGTCTACCTCATCTTCTTTAGGCAGGTGTACGAGTTAGACCAGAATCCGCAGACCGTCACCGCGCTGCCCGCCAGTCAGGTTCGCTCCTATTTCCAGTAACAAATCGGGTTGAGCGATGGCGACTTCGGCACTCTCAAGCAGTTCGCGGTGAACTGCCTGTATTCCGTTGGCCGGCAGGACGCCGAAGCCATGGTGCTGATCGACAAGGTCCACGCACAGATCGCCAAACTTGCGCCCGGGCAGCGCCTTCCGCCGATCCCGCAGGGCCTTGCCCAGATGCAGGCCAACCGCGACAACCTCCTCAACGGATGCATCGCCAATCTGCAGGCAAGCTTGCCGGATGGGTTTCAAAAGATCGACGATTACGTGACGAATATATTCGCGGGCAGGACTTTCGCTACGCAATTAGCCGTTCCGCCAGCCGCCGGCAGCGACGGCCGGGGGGGAAATCGATGACATCCCCGATTCCTTGGATGCGCTACGGACTGCCGGTCCTGGCCGCCCTGCTGCTCGCCGCGCCGGCCGCCCGCGCGCAGTATGTCTACGCCGCCGCCGGAATCAGTTCGAACGAGACCGTGGGCCAGCCCCTTTTTGGCGCCGCCGACGTGGAGCTCGACTACACCGCCGCGCTGTATTACTATCCGCGGATCGACGGCTACCTTATCGGAAATGGCCAAACCTTGGCATCCAACAGCCAGCACTATCCCTACTCGGGAAACCTGGGTTGCGCCAGCCCGTACAACGGATACCCTTTCGATTCGTATCTCTGCCTTTCCTTTAAGCTAAACGCCCCGAGCCCCATAGCTTACTCCAGCACTTACTACGACCAGACCAATGCCTGGGTAACTCCGTACAGACCTGAGGTGAACAGCACCATCGTCTTCCAGGACCCCTATGGGTACAGCTTGGACTACGCAGAGGGTGGCGACACGGCCGTCGAGGATCCGCCCGACTGGACTTGTTACGAGGAATTCGTAGGCAACGGCGGCATCTGTGCCTTCGTCCCCAGCGACATCTACGTGGCCTCCGTGTACATTGGTTTCGCCACGCCCGCGGCGCCCCCGACAATCGGCGGCATCCAGGTCAACGGAGTAGTGACGAACACCATCATCGCGGGCACCTCCGGGTATATGTCCATCTATGGAACGAACATGGAAGGGGCCACGGCTGTGAACGCGCCGCCGGGGGTTACCATCACCAGCTTCCAGGTCTACAACAACGGCACCCAGATCAACGCATACTTCCAGGCTTCGTCCAGCGCCGCGACCGGCCAGCATAACGTGACCGTAACCACCACGGGCGGAACCAGTAACGGGTTGGCCACGGTGACCGTCCAACTCACGTTGAAGAGCTTTACGTTCACAGGAAGCGTGGCGTATTCACGCGATTGCTCGGGCGGTTATTCGCCGATTGCGGCGCCATCTTGGCCGGCGACGACGGGCCTAACGTGTCCTCAGGTGGGCTTTGCCGGGGATCACGCCGTCTACGTGGCGGGCCAGAAGATGCAAGGCAATGCCGTATTCACCGTGAGCCCCGCACCCACGCAAGCGGTCCCCGGTGTGTACGTTCAGGGGGCCACCGCGAGCGCCGGAAACTTCACGGCCTCCAACCAAACCATCGCGGCGGGCGCCACCACCTTCAACCCGTCGGGGATCGTCGATAACACCGTTCTTCCGGCTGGCACGACCCAATTCTACGACCCCTTGAGCGTCAACTGGAGCATTGCGCAGTCGGGAGGGTCGTGTAGCAGCGGCTGCGCGGCCGTTGGCACGTCCTCGAATCCGGTGTATGTGACGCTGGCTACGCCCACGATATCGTTCCCTCCCTTAATGCTCACCTACGTCGCGCTGGGCGTGGGCGGCGGGGGTGCCACGACTCAGCAGACAGCCTTCAACGGCACTTGGGGCAGGTTCGCAGGTCCGGCAAATGTGAAGACCTGGGACAACTGGGCACTGACGTACTATCCCGGCCTGCCCAGCCCGGTCGGCTTCAGCGGATGCGCGACCAGCGCCCAGTCGCTCGTCACCGGCACCGGCAGCGGCCAGTGTGGAGCTTTCCAACTCCTGCTGCAAAGTGCGCTTCAGGTCGACGGCATCCCGTCCACATTGATCGCTGTCATGACAAAAGATGGAACTTCGTTCATGGTGAACGCATGGAACTTCACGAGCGTTCCGCCTACTAACCCGTATCCCGGGTATTCTTGGAAGGTAACTTTGACTAGCGAGTTCAATAGTCCCGCTTTTACGGGTATGGTGCCCCCCAACGCCCCGCCAAAATATGGCGACCTGACTAGCTCGACGGGGATCGCAGGACAAAACTCGCCAACACCGTCGGAGAAGCTCTTCGGCCGGCACTTTATCCTGTCGGTCAGCCCAAGCGTTGCGGGCACGGCTGGGCCCTACTTCGACCCGTCTTACGGCGTTACTTACGCAGGCCAGAGCGCTTTTGAGGGGACGGCGGTCGGCGGATACGCGGCGTGGGTAGTCACGAATTACACGGGTACTACGGCGATTTCAAGCAACTACGGTGTCCGGCGTCCGAGTGGCACGGTCAACATCTGTTTTGCGGTCGAGTCGGCGCCCGGCAGTTGGGGAGCCTGCAACTAATGCTAAAGGCCATGCGATACTTGAGGTGACTATGAAACTTACTTTGGTGTTGGCGCTGACGATCCTGCCAGCGGCGGTACGCGCCGCCGATGTCAGCGAGGTGGCTTTCACCCGCACGGACGACTCCTTTCGCGCTAATAGCGCCGGAGGCGAGGTCCGTATACAGTCGCGTCATTCCATGCTGGCCGTGCACTTGCCGGATGGCACGCCGCGGAAATGCGAACTGGTGGTCTTATTCGATCCGGCCAGCGGCCAGTACTTGTGGAATCATACGATAGCGGTGGAGCAGCAAGACACATTCCCTCTAGAGTTTGCCAGCCTGCTCTCCGGTTCAAGTGGAAACAGCGCTCTCTACGTTTCGGCAGACCGCATTACGTGGTTTACATTTGCTGCCATGGAGCTGGAGGTGCGCCAGTCTTCCGGGCAAGCGCAGACGCTGGATGCGGCCTACGATGCAGCGCTGGCTAGCCTGCGGGAACGTTGGCTCGATTACTTCAACTCGAAAATACAGGCAACACACACAGTAGCCGTGTGGAAGCTGGTGGATCGAGCCTTCTTCGACGATCCGGAGAAGCCCTCACCGGTCTATCCAGCCATTGAAACGGTGACGCGCTCGGGCAGCGAGTGGCTTCTCACCATACGCGCACGTTGGAAAGCCCAACTGACGCTGGATGAGAGCTTCAATCCGCAGGGCATCAAACGCATCGGGGAATAGGTCCGGGTCGATGTTGCTCGGAAATGGCGATCGGAAACGGGGCCTTCGAAGCCCGACTTCAGCTCTGTGTGCGGATTCCGCGCCAAGAGCAGGAGATCGTCCTCGACTCGAACTTCAACTTCGTCAGCATGCGGCGCCTGCCGGGGCCGCCGAAAAAAGTAGACTGCCGTAGCCAGACAAGCCGGTATTTGCGGAGGGGCAACCGAGTCCTTCGACAAACCTGCCTCAAACGCCTGCAGGATCAAAACCTGGCGATTTTGCCTTTGGGTGGGGAGGCCGTCCTAAAGCTCTTGAATGCGCTCGACGACCACGATTCAGAAGTCCGAAGGGCCAGCGTCGACGATCTCGGGGGGTTGGGCGATGAAGACGCGGTTCCGCCGCTTAAAGCCAAGCTGGACGATGCAGACGGCAAGACCCGCCAAGCCGCTGTCAAGGCATTGGTGAGGACACGAGACAGAGCGATGGAGAAGACCCTCCTGTCACGCGAACTTGACCAGGCAGATCCCTGGATCGACCCCAAAGTATCCATCACTGAAACGCGTCTCCCGCGAGCCGCGAAACGCCTCGGATCGACACGGGACAAAGTGTATTCTCTCTACGCCCCGATGGCGGCCGATTTCCACTTGCAATTCGAATGAGGCTGGTAGCCAACGTCCAGTACCCGCGGTCGAGGCCCATGTCACAATAAGATCTTGTGGTTTTGCTCCAAAACGTATCCAAGCTCTACAAGCTCTACCGCCGCCCCGCCGACCGCTTGCGCGAGGCCCTGCCGTTCAACAAGCGTCCGCTCCACACCGACTTTTGGGCCCTGCGCGATATCGGCTTCCAGGTCGAAAAGGGCGAGACCCTGGCCCTGGTAGGCCCGAACGGTTCCGGCAAGAGCACGCTGCTGCAGATCGTCGCCGGCATCCTGCAGCCCACCCAAGGCCGCGTGGTCGCGCGTGGTCGCATCGCCGCCCTGCTGGAGCTGGGCGCGGGCTTCAACCCCGAATTCAGCGGACGTGAGAACGTCTTCCTCAACGGCGAAATCATGGGGCTGACCCGCGCCGAAATCGAGCGCGCCATGCCTTCCATCGAAGCCTTCGCGGAAATCGGCGAGTTCATCGCCCGCCCCGTCAAAGAGTATTCCAGCGGCATGTACGTGCGGCTGGCCTTCGCCACCGCCATCCACGTGGACCCCGAAATCCTCATCGTCGACGAAGCCTTGGCCGTTGGCGACGCGGTCTTCGCCAATCGCTGCGTGCGCAAGTTCCAGGAGCTTCGCGAACGCAAGATCACGGTACTGTTCGTCTCGCACGACCTGGGCCTCGTGAAGCAGCTTTCCAATCGCGCCATTCTGCTGCTCAACGGCCGCATGGAAGCGCAAGGTACGCCCAGCGACGTCATCAACCGTTACATCGGGCTGGTGCTCGAAAAGCAGCAGGCGCGGCAGGAGAAGCAGCAGCGCT
>OCTA010004143.1_pt1 | contig 12729 bp, 11 predicted proteins | sample 1538991 | NCBI WGS metagenome assembly OCTA01 (sample SAMEA3539302, study PRJEB22396) | soil metagenome | biome: tundra; feature: field; material: soil | place: USA | collected 2010-05 | depth 0.15 m
GGCGGCAGGCTGCGGCGGCGCCAGATGAAGAAGATCGCCGGATAGACCATCAGCTCCATGATGGTTGATGTGACGACGCCGCCCACCATCGGCGTGGCGATGCGCTTCATGACATCGGCGCCGGTGCCATGGCTCCAGAGAATCGGGAGAAGCCCGGCGATGATGACGGCGGCCGTCATGGCCTTGGGCCTCACGCGCTTCACCGCGCCGTGGTAAATGGCGTCGCGCAGGCCGTTTTCGGACGTGAGCAGCCCGTTCGTCTTCCATTCGACGTAGGCGAGATCGAGGTAAAGCAGCATCACAACGCCCGTCTCCGCGTCGAGGCCCGCCAGCGCGATGATTCCGACCCACACGGCCACGCTCAGATTATAGCCGGAAAGATAAATCATCCAAAACGCTCCCACAAGGGAGAAGGGGACGGCGAGTAGGACGATGGCGGTCTTGATCCACGACTGCGTGTTGAGATAAATGATGAACAGAATGATCAGCAGCGTGAGCGGGATCACGATCCTGAGCCGCTGCTGCGCCCGCAGCATGTATTCGTACTGGCCGCTCCAAAAGACGCTGTATCCTGTGGGCAGCACGATCTCGCCCCTCCGGATCGCGTCGCCGACGGTGCGCTGTGCGTTTTGCACGTACGTGCCGATGTCGGATCCCTGCACGTCGACGTAGATCCAGGCGTTGGGGACGGCTCCCTCGCTCTTGATGCCCATGGGTGCCGCGACCACGCGGACCTTCGCAAGCTGGCTGAGCGGCACCTGGGCCATGAGAGCCCCGCTGCCGCCCCCGTTCGACGCGTCCGTGCCGGCCGACTTGACGGGTATCAGGATGTCGCGCAAGGCCTCGAGGTTTTCCCGGTAGTCGCGGTCGTAGCGCATGATGACGGCATAGCGCTCCAGGCCCTCGACCGTGGTCGTCAGCGGCATCCCGCCGAGCGCGACCTCCAGCACCTCCTGCACCTCGCCAAGCGTCAGCCCGTAGCGCGCGATGGCGTCGCGATCGATTTCGAACTCGATGTAATTGCCGCCCATCACCCGCTCGGCGAAAACGCTGCCCGTGCCCGGCACCTGCCGGATGCGCCCCTCGATCTGGCCCGCAATCCGCTCGAGCTCGGCCAGGTTCGGGCCGGCCACCTTGATGCCGACGGGGGTCTTGATGCCGGTGGCGAGCATGTCGATGCGCGTCTTGATCGGCATCGTCCAGGCGTTGGTGAGGCCGGGGATCTGGACGGCCGAGTTCAGCGCCGTCACGAGCTCGTCGACCGTCCGGCGCCGGTGCGCGACGATCCTGCCCCCGGAATCCGATATGGCCACCACCGGCCATTCATCCTCCGGCTTGAGCGTGATCGTCGTCTCGATCATGTCCATCGGCGCGGGGTCCGTGGCCGTTTCGGCGCGGCCGATCTTCCCAAAGACGCGTTTCACCTCGGGAAAGGAGTGGATGATCTGGTCGGTCTGCTGGAGAACCTCCCGGGCCTTCGTCGGCGAGATTCCGGGAAAGGTGGTCGGCATGTAGAGCAGATCGCCCTCGTACAGCGGCGGCATGAACTCCGAGCCGAGGCTCTGGTACGGGAAGGCCTTGCCGAACCCGGCTGCGAAATTCCTCAGGCCGCCCTCGGGAAGCGGGTTCACGATCCATGCGTTCCACGGGAAGAAGACCCAGGCGACAACGAACCCGGCCCCAATGATCACAATCCAGCGGAACCGGATCATCAGGTCCAGGACCGGGTGGTAGACGAGGACGAGAAATCGGTTGATCGGGTTCCTCTCCTCCCGCGGGATCTTCCCCCGGATGAACAGGCCCATCAGCACCGGCGCGAGGGTGACGGACAGAAGCGCGGCGGCTCCCATCGAATACGTTTTCGTGAACGCAAGGGGCTTGAACATCCGGCCCTCCTGCGACTGAAGGGTGAACACGGGCAGGAATGAAACCGTGATGACAAGCAGCGAGTAGAAAAGCGTGGGGCCCACCTCGACGGAGGCGTCCCGGATGATGTCCCAGTGCGGCTTGCTCCCGCCGTCGCGCTCCATGTGCTTGTGGGCGTTCTCGATCATGATGATGACCGCGTCGACCATCGCGCCGACGGCGATCGCGATGCCGCCGAGCGACATGATGTTCGAGCTGAGCCCCTGCCCGAACATGATCATGAATGAAACCAGCACGGCGATCGGAAGGATGACGATCGCAACGAACGCGCTGCGCAGGTGCATCAGGAAAAGGAGGCACACGAGCGCCACGACGATGCTCTCCTCGACCAGCTTTTCCTCGAGCGTTTGCACCGCGCGGTCGATGAGCGGCGTGCGGTCATACGCGACGCTGTAGGTGACGCCTTCGGGGAGGCTCTTCATCGCCTGGTCAAGCCGCTGCCTCACGGCCTGGATGACCCTGCGCGTATCGACCCCGTAACGCACGACGACGATGCCGCCGACCGTCTCGCCCTGTCCATCGAGTTCGGCTATGCCTCGCCGCATGTCGGGGCCGAGCTGCACTTCGGCGACCTGCCCGAGAAGGACGGGAGTGCCCCCGGGACCGCGGCCCACGGCGATCTTTCGCAGGTCGTCGAGGCCTGCCACGTAGCCTCGCACCCGAAGGATGAACTCCTTTTCCGCCATTTCGACGGAGCGGCCGCCGACCTCGCCGTTGCTCTGCCGCACCGCCATTGCGACGTCGCTGATCGAAAGGTTGTACGCGTGCAGGCGGTGCGGATCGACCGTGATCTGGTACTGCTTCACGAAGCCGCCGACCGACGCCACCTCGGCCACCCCCTCGACACTGGAAATCTGGTACCGGAGAAACCAGTCCTGCATCGAGCGCAACTGCGAAAGGTCGTGGTCCTTGGAGTTCAGCGAATACATGAACGCCCAGCCGACCCCCGTGGCGTCGGGCCCCAGCCGCGGCGTGATGCCGGCCGGCAGGCTGCCGGCCAGGCCGCTCAGGGTCTCCAGCACGCGGCTGCGCGCCCAATAGGGGTCGGTGCCGTCCTGGAAGATGACGTATACGAACGAAAAGCCGTAAAAGGAGTATCCGCGCACGACACTGGCCTTGGGCACGGAAAGCATCTTCGTCGTGATCGGATAGGTGACCTGATCCTGGACGATTTGCGGCGCCTGCCCCGGCGCCTCCGTGTAGATGATGACCTGCGTGTCGGAAAGGTCCGGGATGGCGTCGAGCGGGATTTGCCGCAGGGCGTAGATGCCGCCGAACACGAGCGCGGCGGTCCCCGCCAGGACGAGGAACTTGTTCCGGATCGAGAAATGGATGACGGTCTTCAGCATGGACGGCGGAGGCCCCTCGGAAGGGCGTTTGCGCTGCTGGAATGCCCCGCCTTCGCCCGTTGGGCTTCGGCGGGGGCCGGCTTCAGCATCTTTTGGATTGCCTCCCGCAGCTGGCTTTCCGAATCGAGCATGAACTGTCCGGAGGTCACCACGCGTTCGCCCGCCCGCAGCCCGCCCAGCACCTGATAGAAATTGCCCTCGCTGCGTTCGCCGAGTTTCACCTCGCGGGCCTCGAAAGTGCCGCCGTCCAGCGCCACAAAGACCGTGTCGCGCTCCCCGCTGCGGAGCACAGCCATGTCGGGGACAAGCACCGCGTCATCGGCAAGCTGCGCCGTGAAACGCACGTCCACATACATGCCGGGCCGAAGCGAGCCGCCGGGATTGGGAAGCACGATGCGGGCGGTGGCGGCGCGCGTCAGATCCTCGACCTGGGGCAGCACGATCTGCACCGTGCCGTCGAGCGCCTCCCCCGATCCGTAGGTCGTGCGCACGACCGCAGCCTGGCCCCCGTGGACGTAGGGCAGGTCCTTCTCATAGATCTGGGCCTCCACCCACACCGTTGCGAGATTGGCCAGGCGGTAGATGCGTTCGCCGGCCTTCACCATCTGGCCCTGCGCGGCCGCCTTCTCGATCACCGTTCCGTCGGCGGGTGCGCGAAAGACGAACGTGCGGCGGGCCTCCTTCGAGCGGGCCAGCCCGGCGATGACGTCCTCCGGAACGTCGAACAGCCGCAGGCGGGCGGATGCGGCGCGCGTGAGCGGCCCGCCGGTGTCGCCCTCCGACTGCACCGCCACGATATAATTGAGCTGCGCGTTGTAGAGTTCCGGCGCGTACACCTCGAACAGGGCCTCGCCCGCCTTCACGGGCGTCCAGGTGGCATCGACGTAGAGCTTCTCGAGCCAGCCGTCATATTTCATCGTGATGTCGCGCAGTCCGCGCTCGTCGTACGCGATCGCCCCCACCGTGCGGATCTCCCGCCGCACCGGCCCGTGTTCGACGAGGGCCGTCCTGAGGTTCATCCGCTGAATCGTGGCGGAATCGACCTGGATCCTGTTCTGCGCGGACTGGTCCTCTTCCGCATACACCGGCACCATGTCCATCCCCATCGAGTCCTTGCCCGGCCCGGTTTTGACCTCCCCGGGCATCATGGTCGACTTGTAGTATTTGATCGTGCGCTCGCCGGACGATGGGGCGGCGCTGGAGGCGGCAACCACGCCGGCCGGAATGGGCTGAAGCTTCATGCCGCAGATCGGGCAGTCGCCGGGCTCGTCCCGGATGATCTGCGGGTGCATGCTGCACGTGTACAGCTGCTTGGCCGCCAGCGCGCCGCCCGTCGCCGCAAAGGCGAAGACCAGCAAAAACAGAAGACGCAAGGAAGGTTTCATGATTCGAAGGCTTTCATGGGGTGGCGGCGCCCGCCGTCAGGGGGAGTCCCGGAGGTGCGATGCCGGCGGTGAGGAGCGACAGATCGGTGGCGGCGATCTCCCTTTCCCGAAGGGCCGCGATGCGTTCCGAGCGAAGATCGAGTTCCATGATGCGCGTTTCGGACATCATTTCCGCGCCGGACGCGCCGGTTTGGTAACCGGCTTCGGCGCTTGCGCTGATCCGCTCCAGGTTCGGAAGCGCCGTTCCGTCGATGTACGCGATCATGCGGTCGTTTTCCCGCACCATGTAAAGCCCCTGCGCCAGTTCGGCGGCCACGTCGAGCAGTTCCGCGCGAACGCGGGCGTCCGCAGCATCGTTCCGCGCCTTTGCAGCGGTCACGTTCGCGGCAATCTTCTCGCGCCAGACCGGCAATGTGACACTTGCGACCGCCCGGATCATCCGGGGATCGGGCTGGCTGTTGACCAGGTTGGCCATCGCTCCCAGGGAAAAATCGGGTCTCGCCGCGCTCCGCGCCACCTCGACGCCCGCGACGGCCATCTCGACCATTGCCTTCATCCGGCCCAGCTCCGGATTCGACGCCTGCGCGCGCCGCCACAGTTCGTCCTCGCCGGGCAGCGCCGTGGGCCCGAGTCCTTGCAGCGGCCACGCCGGATCGGCCTCCCCCGGCGCGAACCCCATCGCGGACTTGAAGCGCGAGCGGGCGGCGGCCCGGCGGTCGCGCAGGGCGTCGATTTCCGCGTGCGCTTTGGCGATCTCATTGGCCAGGCGCATCTGCGACTCGAGCGTCGCCATGCCCCGCCCGGTCTCGTATCCGGCGTTGGCGAGGGCCGATGACTGATTAAGCGAACCGACTGCCGCCTCGCGCAGCCGGATCGACTCGTCGACAAAGGCCAGATCGATCCACGCCTTCCGCACCTCCGCCGCGGTCGTGAGCACCGCGGTGACAAAGGTCCGGTACTGGACCGTGCTTTCCGCCGAAGCCTCCCGGGCCATCGCGCTTCGCTTCGCCGAGCCCATGAAATCGAACATCAGCCCCGGCATGAAGCTCATCAGCGTGCTCCAAACATCCGCCTGGAAGGTGAACTGCGGATCCGGCAACGCGCGGGCCGGCGCTATCGCCGCGACCGAGGCGCGCCACTCGTCGTAGGCCGCCTCGACCGAGGGATGATTGAGCACAGCAAAGCGGACAAAGTCGGCCGGCGGCGAATCGGCCGTCGGAACGGGCAGCCCCGGCCGTTCCCCTGCGGGCCGATACGCCTCACCCAGGCGGGCAAGCCGGTCGGTCGCCTGCTTTTCATCGCCGGACGGCGCGACCGAGCAGCCCGCCAGAAGCAGCGGGAGCAGGAGACCGAGGAGGCGGCCGGCCGTTGAACTGGAATGGATGGTCTTCGTCGGATTCCCTGGAGAACGGATCTTGTTGCTGTCACCCCATTATACGCCCAATCAGCCCGATTTCCCTCGTGCAATTCTTGCGCAACGCTGTGCGGATCTTGCGGAATCGAGCAGGAATCAGGCCCGCCGCCGCTCATCGCGGCTGAATTCGCCCGACAGGAGCACGCGCATCTTCTCCTTCGCGTGATAGATGCGCAGCTCGATCGTTTTCGGCGTGGTGGCAAGGATCTCGGCGGCCTCCTGGTGGGACATGCCCTCGAGAGAGCACAGGACCAGGGCTGACTTGAGTTTGTGCGGCAACCGATCCATTGCGTGCTGCAGCCGGCCGAAACGATCGGCCTCGGCGGCCTGTTCGGAGGGAACCGGCCCGGAGTCCGCAGGTTCAAGTTTCGGCCGGGCTTCCGTGACGGGGGCGTCGAGCGACACGTCGCCCCTTCGCCGCTTCAGAAAACGCGCCTGGTCGCGGCAAAGGTTTAGCGCAATCGCATAAAACCAGGTCTTGGCCGTGGAGCGCGGAACGAATCTTGCCGCCTTGAAATAGATCCGCACAAACGTCTCCTGCACAATGTCGCGGGCTGCGGTTTCATCGCGCAGGAAACGAAACGCAAAACGGAAGAGCGGCTCGCGGTGGCGTTGGATCAGCTCGTTCAGCGCCGATTCATCCCCGGCCTGAAGCGCTTGGATCAGCGGCAGATCGGGATCCACGGCGGCTCACTGCGTTTGCTCGAGGGAGCGCTGGGCCAGGGTCAGCAGCTTGTCGCTCTGTTCCGGAGTGAGCACCGAGCGCATCGCAAAGACGTGCTCGATCGAAGCCTTTTGAAGCTCACCCATGCAGTGGTGCACGCATTCAACCGCGGCGGCGACGCGCGGGGTGTAGGCCTTGTCTTCACCCATGATGCGCGCCAGGTCGAGATTGGCCGCATGAAGTTGCTTCACCAAGATCCTCTCCCTCCCTGTAAACTGCGCCTCAATGGGCTCCAGCGCCTTGTGCTGAGCCTCCGTGAGGCGCAACTGGCTGTGCAGCCACTCGTGCGCCGCCATGGCCGGCTCGGAGGTGCGCCCCGACATCCACCGGGCCGCGCAGATTGCGGACACAGCCGCCAGCGCAATGACCGCGATGAAGAAAAGCGTAATGTTCTTCATGGCTGGACGCTCCCGGAACCTGGATCGGATCTCGCCAGCACCGCCAAGGGGCCCTGCGAGGAAAACGTCTCGAAATGGAACGACTCAACCGCAAGGCGCTGGTCGGCCTCTGTCTTGGCCCGCAGCAGTTCCGGCAGGAAACCGACCGCCAACGCCAGCCCCACGGCCGACAATGCCAGCCGCGGATCCGCGAAAAGCCCGCGCCATTCGGGCGCCGGGAACAGGCGCAACCAGACAGAGCGTCGACGGCGGCCGATCTCGCGCCACACATCGGGTACCAGCCGTTCAGGGCATGCCGGAAGGGGCTGCTGCCGGTAGGAAGCGAGCGTCTCCTCAAATGAATCGGGTTTCATACATGTTCCTTCAACGTAACCACGAGTCCGAATCCCTCAATCCCTCAGAGTGCTTCGCTGTTGATGACGTTGAAGTCACTCCAGCCTGTCAATTAATGCGCCGCGAACGGCAAGCAATGCGGAGCCGGATCCCTGCATGGGGCGTACCGTCTTTGCATGGCCGCAATCAAACTCCACGTTGAGACCGAGGAACTCGTTGCGGTAAAGCGTCTGGCCGACGCTCTCAAGGTGCGCCCGGGCGACGTCGCCTACACCGCCCTGCACCGGCTCATGCTTGAATCGGGCGGCGCCGACGTTCGCGCCGAAATCCTGCGGGTGCGCGACTGGCGCCGCAACACGCTGCCCCAGTGGAGCGACACCGCCCATTCCGTCCACGTCTACGAGTCCCTGCCCGACGAGCAGCAGCATCCGCGCACACCGGCGGGGGGCAAGCGCCAGCCGGCGGAGGACCTCAGGCTTCCAACCTGAGGTCTTACTCACATATGGGAGATGATATTGTCTCCGAAGGCGCTGCACTTGATCTCCGTCGCGCCCTCCATCTGCCGGGCGAAATCATAGGTGACGCGCCGGGAGCCGATGGCCCCATTCAGCCCCTTTAGGATCAGGTCGGCGGCCTCGGTCCATCCGAGGTGGCGGAGCATCATCTCCCCGGAAAGGACGACCGAACCGGGATTGACGACGTCCTTGTTTGCATACTTGGGCGCCGTGCCGTGCGTCGCCTCGAATATAGCATGTCCGGTGATATAATTGATGTTGCCGCCGGGGGCGATGCCGATTCCGCCCACTTGCGCGGCGAGGGCATCCGAGAGGAAGTCGCCGTTGAGGTTCAGGGTGGCGATCACGTCAAAATCCGCCGGCCGCGTCAGAACCTGCTGGAGCGTGATGTCCGCGATGCTGTCCTTGATGACAATGCCCGCCCCGGGCTTGCCCTCCGGAATCCTGCACCAGGGGCCGCCGTCTATCTCCACGGCGCCGAAGAACTGTTTCGCGACCTGATAACCCCAATCGCGGAAGGCGCCCTCGGTGAACTTCATGATGTTGCCCTTGTGCACGATCGTGACGCTCTTCCGGTTGAACTTGATCGCGTATCCGATGGCGCTGTGGATCAGCCGCACGCTGCCGGAGTAGCTCACCGGCTTGATGCCCACCCCCACCTGCACTTCGCTCGGGAAACCCGGGGCGCCGACCTCCTTCCAGAACGCCTCGGCCTTGGCCTTCGTGCCGAAGCGCACCCTTTCGAAGCTCTTCGGGAATTCCCTGGCGATAAAATCCAGGATCTTCCCGGCGTCGGGAGTCCCTGCCGCGAACTCGATTCCGGCATAGAGGTCCTCCGTGTTCTCGCGGAAAATCACCATGTCCACCTTTTCGGGGTGCTTGACCGGGCTCGGCACGCCCTTGAACCATTGGACCGGCCTCAGGCACACGTACAGGTCGAGCATTTGCCGGAGGGCGACATTGAGCGAGCGGATGCCGCCGCCGACGGGCGTCGTCAGGGGCCCCTTGATTCCGACCAGGAACTCCTTGAACGCCTCAACCGTGTCGTCCGGGAGCCAGTTGTTGAAGCGCCGGAACGACTCCTCGCCGGCGAAGACCTCGAACCAGGCAATGGCGCGTTCGCCGCCGTAGGCCTTCTGCACCGCGGCGTCGAAGACGCGCACGGATGCGGCCCAGATATCGGGACCGGTGCCGTCGCCGCGGATGAACGGAATGACCGGATGACTCGGAACGCGGAGCCGCCCCTGCGCGATCGTGATCCGGTCGCCGGACGGTGGGGTCACATCTTTATATGTCATAAATGCACGTGCGCCGGGCAGCGGTCCGTCCAAATGCCCGGAAGCATTAGAGAGCCTTGCAGAATTGCGCGATTCGCCCGACGCCCTTCGCGATGACGGCGTCGCTCGTCGCATAACTCAGGCGCAGGTACCCTTCGGCTCCGAAGGCGCTCCCCGGAACCGCCGCGACCCTCTGCGTGTCGAGCAGCCGCGTGCAGAAGTCCTGCGAGGGCACTCCCAGCTTGGAAATGTTCGGGAAAAGGTAGAATGCGCCCTTGGCGAGCTGGCACGAGAAGCCCGGAATCTTGTTCAGTTCGGCGTGCAGGAATTTGCGCCGGCGGTCGAAGCTCTCGAGCATGCGCGCCAGCGCCGCCTTCGTTTTCTCCTTTTCCTGCAACGCGGCCAGCGCGCCGTATTGCGCGAAGGTGGTCGCATTCGACGACGTCTGGCTCTGAAGCTCGGCAACCGCCTTTGCGATGGCCGGCGGCGCGACCAGCGTTCCCAGCCGCCAGCCTGTCATCGAATAGGTCTTCGAAAACCCGGACACGATGATCGTGGCAGCGGCGGCTTCCGGGCTCAGGGTCGCGGGGGCGACGGTCTTCACGCCGTCGTAAACGAGGTATTCGTAGATCTCGTCCGACAGGATCGTGATCCGATGGCGCAGGGCGACCTCGACAATCGTCTCCATCTCCTGGCGCGAATAGACGGCCCCGGTCGGATTCGAGGGCGAATTGATGATCAGAAGCTTCGTCTTCGGGGTCACCGCCGCTTCGAACTGCCCGGCGGTCATGCGAAAACCGGTCGTGTCGCCGGCCAGCACGAACCGCGGCACGCCGCCGGCGAGCTTCACCATCTCCGGATAGCTGACCCAATACGGCGATGGAATGATGACCTCATCGCCCGGCGAGCAGACGGCGAGAATCCCCAGGTAGCAGGAAAATTTTCCGCCGGGACTCACGACGACCTGGGACGGCGCCACCGTGAGGCCGTAGTCGGCAGCGTACTTGTCGGCGATCGCCTGGCGCAACGGGGCGATTCCCGGCGTCGGCGCGTACTTGGTCTTGCCCGCCTTCAATGCCGCGATCGCGGCATCCTTGATATGGTCCGGCGTGTCGAAATCGGGCTCGCCCGCCGCGAATCCGCAGACGTCCTCGCCGGCGGCCTGCAGCGCCTTCGCTTTCGCGTCTATCGCAAGGGTCGGCGAGGGGGAGACATTCAACGCCCAATTCGACAGGAGCGGCATGGAGGACATAGGATCGGCAGAAATGCGCTGTGCACCGGAAAAGGCAAGCCCCGGCGCGAGCCCGTCCGGGGCCGCGCGCGAAAAAGGCCGCAAGAAAAACGCGGGCCCTTCGGCGATTCGGGACGCCAAACCCGGCGAAAGCCCCTAGCCCCGGGCCTTCTTGGAAGACGCCTTTGTGGGAAGCTTCTCCACGGCGAGCCGGAGCAGCTCGCCCACGCTGGCATGCTTGCTCCGCGCGTGCCTCTTCAGGGCCGAACGCTGGCGCGCGCTAATGCGCACCGAGATCTGCCGGTGCGGGTCGTGATTTGGGTGATACGCTTCAAAGTCGTATTGTTCGAGCGCGAGGCGGATCACCTCGCTCGCGGTTTTCAAGCCGCGGCTTCGTCGGCTGGTCTCGATCTTTGAAATTAGAGACAGCGGAAGATCAAACGTTAGTGGAGCAGAAACACTAGCAGTGCGCGTAGCCATGAACGGGTTGGGTTAAAACTGGGGACAACTTTGGATGCCAGAAGCGTTTACAGCCCGCAACACAAATGTGCTCAGTACTCCATTTCGTAAATACGGTTACGTATTTTTGAAATGGAGTGCCTACGGACCGAATCGATCGAGCCTGGCGGCGTCCGGCGGTTCGGCCCGGCGTGACAGTTCCGCGGGCTCGAAGATGAACGGCCGCAGGTCCACGCCCATGGCGGCTGCGGTAAGTTCGAACCGCGTCTTGTCCCGGGTGGCCTCATTGCGCACGTCGATCTCCTTCGGCATGTACTGGCCCTGGACCTTCTTCAGATCGACAAGCGCCATCGTCTTGAGGATGCGGCCGTCCGGACCGATCGTTTCCGTCCGGACCGGCGCGTCGAACTGGGTGTCGAGAAAGGCGCGGACACCGGCGAGCCCCGGAGCCCCCACCATGAAATCCGCCGGAGGACGAAAGAGAAAGACATAGGCCGGCCGCTGCAAACCGGGGACGCGCGTGATGCTCTGCAGAGTCTCGTCGGCCCAGTACAGGAAGGGCATCTGGATGTCGAATGGCGTCGTCTCGATGCCGGCGACCAGCGGCGTCAGGGGTCCTATCCGCCGGGGCGCGACCCCGATCTCATTCGGATCGCAGAACCAGACGGCGGCCGATTCGCCATTTTGCACAAGGAACCGCCGCTCGCCCGCTCCACCCGGATTCAACTCGATCCGCAGCACGACCCCCTCCGCATTGCGTCCCGCCCACATCCTTCCCTGGAACGTCTGCTCCGGGCCCCTGCGCGGCAGCTGTCTCAGCTCGAACTCGGCGTAGTAGGATTGTGCGGGGCCGGATTCGCGAAACCGTTCAATGATCGCCCTGCCTTCGGCCTGGTCCGGGACGCCCAATTGGGCAAGATCGGGAACCTTGGTGTTCGACGAAGGCCCGCCGGCCAGTCTGGAGGCCATGGCAAGACACGCAAGAATGCACAGGCCCCTGGGCCCGCCCAACCGCCATCCCCGGCACATCGGCCTTCCGCTCATCGGTCGTCGGCGCGTGCCGGCTTGATCCAGGCGGCTACTTCTTGCTGTTAGTCACCGGCGGTGTCTGCGCAGGTGTCGTCGGCGCGGGCACAGAAAGGGGGGCGCCTGGGACGGCGGGCTTTGAAAGGGGTGCGGAAATATTGGGCAGGGCCGCCCCGGAAACCGCCGCGTGCTTGTGCTCGTAGATCCTCCCCAAGTAGAGGGTGCAGCTCAGGACGAAGAAGATGATAGCGGCGTTTATCGTGGCCTTGCTGAGCACATTGCCCGTGTCGGCGCCAAAGGTCGCCTCCGCCATGCCTCCGCCCATCGCAGATCCCATGCCGCCGTCCGACTTCGCCTTCTGCATCAGAATGACAAGGACCATGAAGACCGAAACGAGTACGAGGACAATGGTTAATACTCCGAGGAGGATGCTGCTCATGATGGAAAGGGTCTAACCGAACAGACCGCCCCCGTTTGTCAATTCCTTTAGGTGCCGGATGGTTGGTGAGTTTGCCCGACCTCCAGCTTGACGGGCCTGTGCTCGCATAACACAGACGCGCATCAATACCGGCGTGGGGCTCCATGGCGTTCCGCCGTCCCCCACCGCCCAGATGATGCGCGTAAGCTGCGCATGGCCCTTCAAGCTGCAGGTCGGGCAAACTGACCAACTACCAGGCGCCGGACCGCGGCCC
>OCTA010004144.1_pt1 | contig 12725 bp, 6 predicted proteins | sample 1538991 | NCBI WGS metagenome assembly OCTA01 (sample SAMEA3539302, study PRJEB22396) | soil metagenome | biome: tundra; feature: field; material: soil | place: USA | collected 2010-05 | depth 0.15 m
TCCGGTCGTTGGGCGATAGCCCTTATCTTAAAACCAGTCCCCAACGTGTCGGCGGATAATGGCCGACTTAACCTTTACTGGCTAAAGGACAACGGATAGTGTCCTATAGCCCGGTTAGCCCGCAGGGAGGAAAGGTTAAGTCGGGCGGTAGCCGACGACACGTTGGGAGCTAGTGGTGCGGCGGTTAAGCCGTGGAAGTCAATCGTAACGGGCGTCAGCCCCTACATACCATGTATGTAGGTAGTGGCCTGTAGGCGAGGGTCGGAATCGGTCGCCTTAAGCGTCGTTTCTGCCCCAAAAATGCCATATTTTGCGGGTGAATCAAGCACAACACTGTCACTACCCAAACCAACACCTTAACTACACCTTTGCTGACGTTTTTGCTGACAGCGGCAAGGAACCATTTTGAGCGAATTGTGGAACAAGCGCCGTGGACCTTACACCCCGGCGGCCTTACAAACGGCCTCGCCCTTTTGTGCAGCATCAGTGACAATTCTTGTCATGCTGGTTCCCATGTTTACGGTATGGACATATACAAGCTGGGCGGCCACTATGATCCGGGTGGAATGATCAAGAACCCAATGGATGGTCTTGGCGGTGATGCTGCTGGGCCTGTTCATGAACGCTTTGGTGACCAAGGTCTTCACAATGTTCGGCTGGGCGTTTGTGATTCCGCTGTTACTGATTAAACTGGGGCGCTCCGTCTGGACGATCTTCAACTCACGCGATGCACCAAATCCTTCTCGATTTGTTCAAGCGTTTTGTTTTTGGTTTCCGGCAGTTTGAAACAAATGAAGATGAAACCCAGCACGCAAATCACCGCGTAAAGGAAGAAGGTTCCCGCCGCGCCGAGTTGCGCGTTCAGCATCGGAAACGTGAACGTCAGCAGAAAACACGCGAGCCACAAGGCCGAAACCGCGACGGACATCGCCGCGCCGCGAATCCGGTTCGGAAAAATTTCCGAGATGACCACACACGTCACCGGCGCGAGCGACATCGCGTAGCAGCCGATGGCCGACAACACGAGCAGCAGCATCGGCAGGCCCTGCACGTGCCCGTGATAGCAGCACGCCAGCGCCGTGTAAATAACCGCCAGCCCGGCCGCGCCAAACTGCATCAGCGGACGCCGGCCAAAACGATCCACCGTGCCGAGCGCAACAAAGGTGAACGCCATGTTCACCGAGCCGGTCCACGCGATGTTTTTCAGCACGCTGGAAATGTCGTAGCCGGCGGCTTTGAAAATTTCCTCGGCGTAATTGAAAATGACATTGATGCCGCACCATTGCTGGAACACCGCCAGCCCGACGCCGAGCAGCAAAACTTTTTTCATCTTCGGCGCCAGAAGTTCTCGGAAGTCCACCTTTTTAGTTTCGTTGACGAGCGTGGCTTCGATTTCCCCGAGCGCGGCGCCGGCGTAATTTTCACCGCCGATTTTTTGCAGAATGGATTTGGCGCTTTCAGATTTCCCTTTTTTAGCCAGCCAACGCGGGCTTTCGGGCACCAGAAACATGCCGAGAAAAAACAGCAGCGACGGCGCGGCGGTCAGCGCGAACATCCAGCGCCAGCCGTTTTGGCCATACCAGGAATTTTGGATGAACTCATCCGTCGCGCCCGCCGGCAGATTATGGACGAGATACCAGTTGATCTATTGCGCCGCCAAAATGCCGATCACGATGGTGAGCTGGTTGATGGAAACAAGTTTGCCGCGCATCTGCGCCGGCGCGATTTCGGCAATATACATCGGCGAAAGATTAGACGCGAGACCGATGGCCACGCCGCCCAGAATCCGCCACGCAATGAAAACGGCAAACGTCGGCGCGAGCGCGTTGCCAAGTGAAGTGAGCGCGAATAAAAATGCCGACAGCAGCAGCAGTTTTTTGCGTCCGAATTTGTCGCTCAACGCGCCGGCGACCAACGCCCCGATCAGACAGCCGATGAGCGCGCAACTGTTCGCCCAGCCGGACAACTGCGCATTGTCCGCGATGTGAAAGTAGCGTTCAAAAAATGGTTTCGCGCCGCCGATGACGACCCAGTCCCAGCCGAAGAGCAGACCGCCCAGCGCGGCGACGACGGAGATGAGCCAGATGTAGCCGAAGTTGTAATCGGCCTTGAGGTTGGAAGTTCCAGTTGGTGTTGAGGTGATCATGATTTTTGATGCGGTAACGGAAACCAGTTTAATAATTGCGCCGCGACCAATTCATGGCCTTTGCGGTTCGGATGGTTGACTTGCGCCATTAAATCGGAAAGTTGTCCGCCGTTGCGAGCATAATTTTCAAACTGCGCAAGGCTGTCCGCGAGGCCGACGTGATATTCGCGCGCCAGCCGGCGGACGAGTTCGGCGTGCCGGTTCAGCGGATCATTCGGGTCGGCCAGCCGCGCGGACAAGTCGCCGGTCGGCGTCAGTAAAATAATTTTGATGTGGTGCGCCAGTGCTTCTTCGATCATCGCGCGCCAGGCCGTTTCGGAACGTGCCAAGCCGATCTTCCGGTCGTTCAACGAATAGTCAATCGTCACCACGTCGGGCCGCAGGCTCACCACGTCGCGTGCGAACCGTTTCGCGCCTTGCTCCGAATTTTCCCCGCCAATGGCCGTAACGATGACGTTGACGACCGCGTGCGGAAAACGGTCGTTCAATCCGCGATGCAGTAAAAACGGATAAGCATCGAAGGTCCGCACCGCCGGCGTTTTCGCATAACCCGCCGGCACGCTGTGGCCGTGGCAGACGATGTTGACGGTGCGGTTGGCCGGCCACGATTTCGAGAGTTCCGCGCACACGCCTGCCAGATAAGTCCGCTCGTCGGCAATGGCTGGCGCGGCGGAAATTTGAATGGCGCGAGGAGTCGAGCAGGAAGTCAAAGTTGTCGCCAATGCCATCATAAACATTCTGGCGAGCAATTGGCGAAAACAGATCATGCGTGAAATTGAAATAATTATTTGGTTTTTGGAAACCACACTTTCATTCAGCATTAATGACATTAAATTCCGCCAGCGACGCCCACGGGCCATCGGCATAGCCGCTCAAGGCGACGAGCTTGACAAACTTCGCGGAGACCGGCTTCGCAAATTTTATCGTCTTGAGCTCTGCGTTTTTGGCAAAGACGCCTTTCGCGACTGGATCGCCCCAGGTTTTGCCGTCGGCACTCACATAAAAAGCGAAATCCTTAATCCACCCATTCTGGTTGCCGTCCTGTCGCGGCAGGGCGGTGAAAGCAGCAAGCTTTCTGGTTCCATCAAATTCGACCACCAATTCATGCGGATAATTGGGCATGTCACCTTCCCAGGACGTGTGCCACATCGTTTCCGGATCGCCGTCAATCGCGTTCGCGACTTCGTAACCGTCTTCGACGCTGTCCGCTTTGATACTGCGGACGCCGTGGAGTTTGGCGGCTTCGGCGGGCGCAATCATCAAACTCTGGATTTGCGCCGATGTCATTTCGACTGCGGGCTTAAATTTGTCCGAGTTCATGTAGTGGATCAAACTCGCGCGCATTTGGCGCGACACCGGATCGTCGGCATCGGCAGTCAGATCTAAACCGCAAATAATAATTTTGCCCGCGCCAACATTGCCTTCGACGACGAGTCCCAACGGACGCGCGGTGACCCAATCGTCAATTACGCGCACGATGGGCTGCGTGTAGTCCGGAAGCAAATCAAGCCGCAGCGCGCCGGCGCGGTGAATCAAATACCACCATTGCCAGTTGCTGCAAAAGTCCGTCGGAAATTCCGCGAGCGCCGGATTTTTTTGATCGCAAAGAATGCCGAGCGTGGTCGGCGCCTGGCGGCCAGTCCAAGCGGTGTTCCAAAAAATGCTGGAGAAACCGAGCGCAACCGGATCTTTGTCGAAGTTGCGGACTTTGCCGCCGGGAATTGTCAGCAGCACCTTGCCGCCGGCCTGCAAACGCTGCTGCGCCGTTTCGTCAAATTCCGACGTGACCAGAATGCCGGAGGGCTCGGCCGCCAGTTGCTCCGGATAAACCCAAACGTCCCAGTCATTTTCAAATTTCGTTCCGGTCAGGCCGACGACTAATTTATATTTTTGAGGCGCGGGCGCATTTTTCAAATCCACGCTCACGCTGCCAATCGAGATGCCGTTGTCCACCGGAATTGTTTTCGCCGGCAGTTCGCCGTGCGCAAAAACTTTGCCGTCGTTGCCAACCAATTTCCATTCCACCACGGCATCCGCCAGCGGTTGCGAACCAAAATTCGCCACTTCAATTTGCGCCTCCAGTTTTTCATCCGTGGTGAAAACGCGTTTGCCCAACTTTGCGAGCGGAACCGTGCTGTTGCAAAAGCGGCTGATTTCCTTCGCCGTCACGTAACCTTTTTCGTCCCAAAACGGGTCCAACATGCCGACGAGCGCGGTGCCCTGGCCGGGAAAATCGTTCAAGCCGAGCAGTTCAAAACCGCCCATGCCCGGCGTGCGCAGCGCCGATTCGATGTCTTCCTTGTAGCACAGCGCCTGCAATTTTCCCGACGCGAGCAAAAACGGTTTCGCCAGTTTTTCCATGCCGTTGGCGGCAAGCTGGTCGCGGAAAATTTCAAAATTCTTCGGCTTGAGATAGCCGGTGTATTTCGGCATCTCGTCGAAATTCGGATAGACGCACCACTGGCCGATTTCGTGGCTGATGACCGGCACGCTGCGCTTTTGAATGTAATCGCGGTAATCGGTCGTGGTCTCCGGCGGCTTGCCGTTGATGCGCGATTTCAAACCATCGCCCCAAAGCTGGATGCGCGGTTCGGGCGTGACGTGAAACTGGTTTTCCGAAATCTGTGGCCAGCCGGACGCGGTCGTCCACAGCCGGCGCGGGTCGAGCGCCTTGAAATGCGATGCGTATTCGGTCAGATACGCCAAGGCTTTTTTCCCGCCCGGCTCGTTGCCGTAAGGCATGAGGATGAACGACGGATGGTTACCGTAAGCTTTCAAAATCCGTTCCGTCTCGGCATAAACCCACTGGTCTACCGGCTTGCCGTCGCCGATGGTGGTGGACTGGTTGGCCCAGCAGGTTTCAATCTGGAAATAAAATCCAAGCTCGTCCGCTGCCGCGAACGCCGCTTCGGGCGGACAGTAGGAATGGAAGCGCAGCAAATTTAGCCCGCAGGATTTGGCGACGCGGATGACCCGTTTCCAGTCGTCAATGTCCGTCGGCGGATGGCCGGTTTTGGGAAAGACGCAACATTCCAGCGTGCCACGGATAAAGGTCTTGCGGCCGTTGATCGTGAACTGCGTGCCGTCGGTGGCAATGTCGCGGAGAGCAAAAGTGACGTCGCGTTCATCGCGCGCGGGCGATTGCAAGACGACCTTCAAATGTTGCAGCGCCGGATGAAATTCATCCCACAATTGGGCATCTTCGCCGAGCGCCACTTCCACTGACGCCTCGCCGCCGGACGCATTCCAACTGACCGGCGCGGATTGATTTCCGATGGACAATTCGCCGTGGCCCGCCGCGCCGGTCTCATTGCCAATGTGAACTTTCACCAGCGCGGATTTTTTGGCGACGTTGGGATAAACCTGCACGCCGTCCAGCCAGACCGGCGGAGTGGCGCGCAATTCAATTTTGCCGACGACGCCGTTCCAGTTGCCCTGCGTGTGGTCGCTGATGGCGTGCGAATTTTCGCCGATGTCAATGATCACCCGGTTGTCCACGCGAATGGTGAGACGATGCTTGCCGGGCGCGGGCCGGCCAAAATCATATTCGTGCGGCGTCGAAAGCGACTGGTTCGTGCCGATGAGCTGGTCGTCCAGCCAGACGCGCGTTTCCCAATGCGGCCGCTCCAGCGAAAGCACAACGCGCTGGCCATTCCAGCTCTTGGGAATTTCAATGTCGCGCTGATACCACGCCGCGCCGGCATAGTATTTTTCCGGCTGCAGCCAGAACGGCACCTTCACGTTGCCGGGCTGGCGATACGCTGCGTATTCCGGCGCGGTGAACCACGGGCTTTGCTTCACGCCGCCGACCCACGGCGTGTCGGCCGTGATGTCGTCGCCGATGCCTTGCGCTGTCAACGAGCCGGGCAGTTTTATTTTATCCGGCAACGCGCGGTCAAACCAACGCCCGGCAATGCCGGCGTCCGCGCGGTCAAGCTGGAACCGCCACTGGCCGGCGAGGGAGATTGCGTTGTCCGCAGCGGCGCAGCCAAAGATCGGGATGAGTAGTATGGCGATAAGAAGTTGTTTCATAAGTTTGTCCAAGCATTGTCTGAAGCGTTGTTTCAAAAAAGGTATATTATCCTTCCCGTTTCATGGGTTGAGCCGGGATCAGGCGGACGCTGAAACCGCCCGTGAGTTTGGCTCCATTGGCCAACACCACCGATGCCAGCGGGCACTGGGATAGGACATACATCTGGACACCTTCTTCCGCGAGAGATGCCCGGAAGTGCGCGTCGGCGTTGGCTTCAATCCGCACGCCTGATCCTTCAGGCGACACCAGCGAAGCGTCGTAAATGTGGAACTTGATTGACCGGAAGTCAGCCGTGCCGAGTTCTGTCTGGTCCTGCGACCACGGCCAGGCTGGTTTTACATTTGCAGGCTGGTCCGGCCATTTTTTGTCCCGTCTGGATCTGGCGGTGCCTTCGGTCCGGCTGATGGAATCTTCCGGGAAGATGCCCCATTCGGACCATCGCCGCCATTTGAGCTTGTCGTAGTTGAAGGGTAAGAGTGCTCTTATCCCGATTTCGCGCGAATCAAGCTTGTCGCCGGTGTAGGTATAGTCGTAGCTGATTCTGCCTGTGCCGTCTTTGTCCAAGAGCCAGCGAACGGCACCGGCGAAATGTTCGTAGTGATCTTTCACGGTCAACTCTAGTCCATTGCCTACTTCCACTGCGCTCACGCTTTCAATAACGCGCGTTTTGGCGTCGGGAAATACGGCATAGGGCAGTTTGTTCTTTTCCTTTTGATAACCCGCCAAATCGCCGAAGTCGTGTCGCGTCACGTGCAAAGATGGAAAGGATTTGACCGGCGCTTGATGCCGGGGATTCGCAACCTCGAAATTTCCCGTCGCCCGGTCGAGCACCATAGAGAAGCCGCGGCCTTCAAGGGTGATGCGCTGGCCGTCGTCACTCCATTTGGGCGCGCCTGTTTGTGCTTCCGGCAAAGAGACCGTCTGCCACTGGCCGAGCGCGAGCGTGGCATTAACAATCTCGCGGCGTGCGTTCATCACGCGCACGAGCAGCGTTGCCCCTTCGGGCGTTCCCTGCCGGATCGGAATTTCAATCTCGCCCTTCGATGCCGGGGGAACACTGACATGGGCTTTGCCCGTTGTGCCGTCCACCTCCCAGATGAAATCGAACTGGTTTAAATCCGTGAACGAGTGGCGATTTTCCACCGGCACCCGCACAACTGCCTGGCCGGTCTTATAATCCAGTTGCCGCATCGGAAACCAGACCGGCGAGAACACGAATTTGGCCAGATCAAATTCAGGCTTGGGCCGCCGCCACCCATCCAACAAACCCCAATAGGCATTGCCGTTCTCGCTGCTGACCATCTTCCCTCCCGGCAAAAATGCAATGTCATCAACACCAGACCATATCTCACTCCCAATCCAGTGGGCGGAAGCATAGAGATAACTCCAGGCGTCAGGATAGATGCCCGGAAGCAGCCCCTGACTGGTTTTTACGTTTTCCAGACAGGACTTGCCCCAACCCGAAGCAGGGTCTGCGCTGCCGCTGGCCCATAGCTCACGCAAGCCGGGATTGATGGCGACGTCCGTGCGTTCGTGATAGACGAGAAAGAAGCATTCACCGTGCAGGAGCGGGCGCGGATCATTCTTCAATATCTCGTCGTATGGCATGTTCTGGTAATGACGGCTGATAATGTCACACGTTGCCTTGTCTTCGTTGGAAAAAATATGCTCCAGTGTCGTGGGCCGCGTCGGGTCCAGTTGTTTGCAGAGCTTGTTCGATTGATCGAATAACCCGCTCCAGTGAGACTCATTGGCGAGCGACCACATAATGATACACGGATGGATGTGGTTGTAATCAACCATCGCAGACGTGGCGGTGAGAACCGCGTTGAGGTCCGTCAGGTCTTTCGCGGGGGCAAGCCAGCAGAACGGCGCCTCCGACTCTACATACAGGCCGAACCGGTCCGCCGCGTCGAGAAATTCCTGCGTGCAAGGGTAGTGGGAAGTTCGGACAAAATTCAGATTCGCCTGCTTGAATAGTTTTACATCTTCCTCCGCATGGCGCTTGGTATCAGCGCGTCCCGTGAGTGGGTCTATCTCGTGACGGCACACGCCGGCCAGCTTGACCCGGACTCCGTTTACGAAAAGCTGGCGATCCTTGGTTTCGACCGTGCGGAATCCGATATTACGTTCAATCCGTTCAAGCATCTGGCCGTCTTTCTCCAACACCAATACCAGCTTATAAAGGTTAGGCTGTTCCGCGTTCCACTTCCGAGGGTTTTCCACCCTTGACTCAATGCTTACCTTGCCCAATCCAGGTTCGAGCGGATCAAGAACAACCTTCGGATTTGAATGTGCAACCGGTTTTCCAACGGCGTCGAACAGTTGTATTGCCACGGCGAAGCCCTTCCCGACATTTTGATCCGGACTATCGAAGCCAATAACGATTTGTATTTCGCCATCTCGATATGACTTATCCAGTCCTGCGCTCAGGTGAAGACTGGAAACGTGGAGTCTGGGCAGAGCGTAAATCATTACCGAGCGGTCTATGCCTCCCAGACTGTATCCCACATAATTACTCGAAGAGGAAAGCCGTTCGGAAGCGGTGGCAACCTTCATTTCGAGGTCGAGCCGGTTCGTGTGCCCGACTTTCACGAAATTGGTTATTTCCCATTCAACTGGAGTATAAAGGTTCTCAGTGTATCCCAGCAGCTTTCCATTCAACCAGTAGTTAGTCCCGCCGTGAATGGCTTCAAAACGAAGGAATATCCGGTATCCGACCCACCGTGCAGAAATAGTCACCTCTTTGGCCAAAACGGCAATCTTGTCGCGTGGTATGTCATACCCTTGCTGCGCCCATTGACCTGGCACTTGGAAATGATTCCAGTTCGTGGCATCCAAGGGCTGCTCCCTGACGCCCTGTCTTGGATTGGGATCAATGCGCCACGCACCATCGAGTGTTATGCGGTTCCGATTCCTGAGTCCAATAATTTTGCCAGCCACCGGACGGTAACGCACCGGTTCAAAAATGAGATTCCCAGACGGACGAGATTTATCCTCGGGAAGAGTCTGGTTTGCCACAAGTTTTTGTGCGGCAAAGATGGAACTGGTCAACGCAAGTCCCGTCGCTCCGAGTGACGTTTGCTTTAAAAAGCGACGGCGGTTGATAGGATATTCATTCATATTCAAACCAAATTCTCAAAACTTGAACTGTTGCTGCCAGATGAGTTTGGTCGGGCAGTCCTTTGAAAACTTAGGTAGGTTTTCAAATTCACGGTGACACTGCACGATAAAACCGGCGCTGCATTGCATCGGCGTTGGTATCAGCGAAGGTGAACAGGCCGAGGCCGTCGGCAAACACCGATGCCAGATTGATCCACGCCGCATTGACCAAGTTCGTCGCCGCCAGCAATCGGTGCGAGGCGAAAGGAAGGCCGGCGAAACTCAACAGCATCATGCCATCCGCCGCACGCCGCGAAGGTGGCAAAATCCAAACCTGATTGTTCGACTGGCGTGGCGTGGCGGCAAAAAGATTCAGGATGGCCGGATCTCCATTGGTGATACTGCCGCTGCTGGTGTCGGTTGTTTGCGGGAACAGATCCACCGCATCCACGAGTTGGCCGGCAATGTTCCACAAGGCGATGCGCGAGGATTGGGTCAGAGAAAAAGTGACATGCAAATCCCCGCCGGAATTTTGACCGGTTTGCCCGTCCGTCCAAACCAGCAGAAAGCCGCCCGGCGCGACGGTGTAGCCGGAGGGAATCTGAAATTGAAACAAATTGGTGGGCGAACCGGTGAGGGAATAACCGGCCAGGTTCACATTCGTCGAACCGGCGTTGTATAGTTCAAACCACGGCGCATAACCGCCCTCCGGATCGGCGAGCGTGTGCATGTTGTTGATCATCCATTCGTTTATGCGAACCGGTGCCACTGTAGCCGTGACGACCGACTGGTCGTTGAATACTTGAAATCCGTAAATCGAAGGCACATTCGTGGCAGTCACGACGAAAAAGCGCACCTTGATGGACGTGACGGTCGGAAAACTGTCGGATTCAGTAAGAGCCAACAACGGCCCGCCGACCACGTCGTCGCTCCAGCCGCTGCCGTTCCAGTGCTGTATTTTGTAAGCGGTGACGCGGTTGAGAAATTGCCAGAGCACCATGCGGTTGAAGCTGACCGGCGTGGCCCAGTCCAATTCGAGCCACGCGCCATTCGTGTCGCCCGCCGCCGAATTCCAGCGCGTGGAAAAATTATTGTCATTGGCCATCGCCGCCGTGAAGCCGCTGCTCCAAATGGACGATGCGCTGGCGGTCGCGACCGGCGCGAGGTTCGTCGCGGGCGGCGATGCGACATCATAAACTCCAAATTCGTAAATGGACGGCGTGGACGTGAAATTCGTCATCACGAGCCGCACCTTCGTCGCAGTGACTGCCGCAAAAGTGTCGGCGGCAAACGCGCCCATCGTGCCGCCGTTGACTTCCACCATCCAAGCGCTGCCGTTCCAATGCTGAATCTGGTAACCACCAATGCGGTTGCCGTATTGCAAGTAAGTGGTTTGATTGAACGTGATGGCCGACGGAAAATCCAGTTCGAGCCATTCATTGGCCAGCGTGGGATAAGCCGTGTTCCAGCGCGTGGTTGCATCGCCGTCGTTGGCCATGCTGGCGGCAAAAGTCGGATCGTTCTGCCAGACAGATGATGCGCTGGCGGTCGCGGTCAGCGCGTAATTGAAACTGTTGCCGCGATGCAAACGGCGCAGCGTGAAATTGTCGAACTGCGCGCCGTGCCAGCCGCAACCCATGCCAGCCATGCCGCTTGCATAAGTTGAACCCGTGAAATTTGTCATCAGCGCGCCGTCCACGTAGCAGTTGAGCGAACTGCCCCGCATCGCGAGCCGCAGATTGTGCCAGGAGTTGGTGGGAATGGCCGCCGCACCGGACGCGAGCAGGTTGGACGACGAATGAAGTTCCCATTGCGCGGTGGCATTGTTCAGCGCAAGCCAGTAACCGCGCGGCAGCGGATCGGAAAATCCCGGCACGCTGCCGACGCGGCCCATGACAAACGCGATTCCGCCGTTCGTCTCAATCAACACGTCCGCGCCCACGTCATAATCCGTCCACGTCGCGTCGCCGATGAGCGTGTAAGGCTGCCATTCCGAAGCCCACCGAATGCCGGTTTGCGTCAAGACCTGGCGCAGACATTGCCCTTGGCCGTCTGCACGCGTGAAGGTTTCAAAGGTTCCCGCCTGATCGGAAAAATATTTCGGCGTTTTGCCCGGGGCATAACTTTCGAAATTATCCTTGAAGGGCTGCGGAAATGCCGCCGAAGCCGGCGGCACCGCGCTGCCCTTCACCTGGCCGGTGGTAGTCGTGAGCGTGTAAATACTTTCCGGCTGGAATGTGTAAGTTAGCGCACCACTTATGGGAGTGACGGTTCCGACCTGAACGAACTGATTGGTTTGCGTCGTCTGCCAGACATTGAGTGTCGCGGGTGAAAGGCCATTAGTCAAATGCAGCTTGATCGTCTGCGCAGCGGTGGCATCAAAGGTTTCGATGATCACGCTGTAGTCGGAATGGTTCGTGGATTCGAGCGTAACAATGCTGCCGCCGGAAGGCAGCAACGCGGACGCACCCCCTTCGAGATAAGTCCAGCCGGGAAACGCGAACTGCGCCGTGTGCGCCGCCGCCCAGACCGCCGGCGCGACCTGATAATTGCCCGACCACGGCGTGTTGGCGCGCATCAACCCGGAATCCGCCGCTGCCAGAATATCATAATAGCTCGTGATCGGGCTCCAGATTTCCGTCTTGGTGATTTTGCCGGAGACGTAATTGCGATTGAATAGTTTCCCCAGCTTGCGGGCGGTGGCCCAAGTGCTGCCGCCGATGCCGTCCTCGCTCGACCATAAAAGTTTGCCGCAAGTTTGCGCCGCCGCCGGGCTGCTGGAACCGGGATAATGCGCGCCGACGCGGGCCACCGCATTCGACAACGCCGGGTCAATAAGCAGGCCATAGCTTGTATTGGTGACGATGTTCCAAGTGCCGCCCCATTCGTCGGCGGCGACGAGTTGCACGCCTGACAGCCCGTTCGCGTTGAGCGTCGAACGGAGCAGCTTGATCCAAGTCGTGGCCGAAGTGCTCAACCCGGCTTCATTGTGCATGCCGGTAAAATTGAAATTCAGACCGTAATTGGTTTGCGCCCCCTGGATGAAACTCACGATGTAATTGCACATGTCCGACCACTACTGTCCCGTTAAGGTTTTAATGACAACGATTTCAGCCCTGTAAAACCTGCGTTTTTTCCTTGCCCGGTCATTTTTCGATTTCAATTCTGCGACGCCTCCTCGAGGGTGTGCCACCGCCGGTTGGCGGTTTTTCACCTTATGAACGAAGGTCGCACCGTCTTCGCCCAACTCCTCGACTTCCTGCCCAAATACGAGTTCGACAAGTGTGTCGCCCGTTACCACGGCAACTTCCGCGTCCGCAAGCTGCCCACTTACGAACAGTTCCTCGTGCTGGCCTTCGCCCAACTGACCTGGCGCGAAAGTTTGCGCGACATCGCAACCTGCCTCGCCTCCTTCGGCCCCAAACTCTATCACGCCGGCAGCCG
>OCTA010004145.1_pt1 | contig 12725 bp, 7 predicted proteins | sample 1538991 | NCBI WGS metagenome assembly OCTA01 (sample SAMEA3539302, study PRJEB22396) | soil metagenome | biome: tundra; feature: field; material: soil | place: USA | collected 2010-05 | depth 0.15 m
CCGAAAGAGCAGTGCTTCTAAAGACCTTCCGCCTGCGCTTTGAAGTGAGCGAAAACCTAAGGGTTATGAAACACAGAAGGAGCAGAATAAGCTACTGCCACCCGAACGCAAAACCCAGCGGCAGGCTTCTCAATGGCTTCGCGCTGGAGACGAGGTTGCTCGAATCACGGAAGGACCCCCAGAGCGAGGTATCGGCGGCTAGCGATGGGTGCGTCGAGTGGGGTTGCCCCCTCGGCTGGACTCAGTTCGCCGTTCGCTCCAAAATTATCGACCGGCAAGAACTGACGCTTCACTTGTCGAGTAGACCCCTGTTCTTGGAATTTGTCGACGCGAAATCTTGATACAGTTTGATTTCGGCTGCGGCTTTGTCCTTCAGGCCCTCCCGCTGATAGATGCGACTTAGTATGATGTGCAGCCGTATGCGATCAGGAGCGAGGGCAATCGCATTCTGATACTCGGCTTGCGATGACTTCAGATTTCCGCTGTCGTCATACGCCTGCCCCAACTCCGCATGCACCTCCCAATCCTTATCATCGAACTGCTTCGCCTGTTGCAGGTAGTCGATGGCCTCGGCAATATGCGATGTAGTTCTGCGCAAGTAGCTGCCATAGTGCATCAGGGGCAGCGAAGATGGCGTTGCGCTCCGGCCGTTGTGGAGCACGGCCAGACGGTATTCGTCGCCGGCCTTTTCCGGTTGACCAACTGCTTCAAGCGATCTGGCCAGCCCGTCTTCCGCTAAGGCATTGTCAGGATCGAGTCGCAGGCACTGCTCAAATGCCTTGGCCGCTTCGACAGAGTGTTCCTCACTATATTCAACCCCGCCGAGGTATCGCCACGTTCTCCAGTCAGTCGCGTTGCGTGCAATGGAAGCCTTCAGCCAGCGCTCGGTGGCCGGCAGGTCATGCAACTGCACGTAGTCCAGCGCGACAATGCGGAGGTCGTCCGCGCCCAGTGTGCCACTCTTTGCAGCGAGCGAGTATTCGTCCAGCGATTGGTCAGGATGTCCCTCGCGATATTTCACCATGCCGAGCAGAGCATGGGCTCTCTCCGAGCGGGGGTCTTTCTTGATGCACTCGACCAAAATCCGTGCGGCTTCTTCCTGCTCGCCAGCCTGCGAAAGGGTCTGCGCTCGGTCGAGCGGCGCAGAATTGCATGCGGCAGGCACGGAAGCCTGGGCGGGCGCACGATCGGCCTGCAGAAAAAGGTGCGCCACCACCAGCAAAACAGCCGCTGCAAACTCTTTCGACTCCATACTCCGATGAGCGAGCCGGAAAGTGCGGGCTGTGCGGATGTTCAACACTGTTGTCCTAATTTTGCGAGCGTAGTCAGTTACCCTGCTATTGCGGCTTGCGGCCAATCCCGTCGAGATATTTCAGGTAGTCCTCATGAAGAACAACAGTGCGGGGCCCGCCGGGCTTGATCCGCGCTCCAGGTGCATTGAAGATACCAGAATATTGGTAACAAAGAATTTTCTCGAATTCGGGAAACTGTCGCAAATCCTGGACCAGGCCGGAAATGGGCCTGGGAATCAGCGCCTTTCCCTCGAAAGTAAAGGCCTCAAGATCCATCCAGAGATGCGTGTGCGTCTGGTCGCAGAGCCGCTTGTAAATGGCCGCAGCCTCTTCGCCCGTCACGTCTCCTTCCGGCATGCGCGCGAATGCAAATGGACACAAGATGTCGACGTGCGCGAGCACCCGTGGCCAGACATCCTGCGATTTGAGCAGGCCATGCGCATTGGGAGCAAGCATCACCGGCTTTTCCGGCGCCAGGCTGCGGCAGTAGGCCTGAAACTCAGTGAAGAAGTGAATGATTTCATCGCGGTAACGGTCTTTTGCCTGCTCGCCCTGATCAGGAATCAGGCTGCCATAGACTTCTTCGGACACATACCAGCCATAAAACGATGAATGGTGACCGTAGCGATGCCACAACTCCGCAGCGACCTTCTTATGCCAATCGAGCGATGCCTCGCTGTAATCGAACCAGGCATACATTCCCACGCCGAGAAAGACGTGCATACCGAGAGTGTCGGCCTTCGCAAGGATTGCCTCCAACGGATCCAGAGAGGCGATCGGCGACCGTTGCGGGTAGAGTCGGGAGGGATAGTTGGCTTTTCCTACGTAGCCCGTCTTCGCAATACTGTTGCGTCCGTAGTATTCCTGATTTTGGAAGACCTGTTGCACCACCACGGTGTCCATTCCGAGGCTATGCATCCCTTGGATTTGCTCTTGCCAGTCTGTCTCCGAGAGTTTGCGGATGTCCGCGTTCCAGTAGCGAGCCTCTTCATCGCTCCAGTGGATCACCCCGATCCAGGCGCCATCGATCGTGCGCGTCGACGGGATTTCAGAGTGAAAAACTTCCATTGGTTGCTCGCTTCGCACGGTGCCATCGCGGCCCGTCGCAACCAGGATCACCCTATGCTTGCCCTTAAGTCCAGCCGCCGATCGCCGGGCATACACACCGCTGCTCGAGTGGGCAGGAACACTGATTTCTTCGGTGCTGAGGCGAGCAACTTCGGTCTCCTGGTCCAGGTAAATGCCCACCTTGTAGCGCTTCGTTCGCTGTGAGTTATTCTCGACGGCCGCCCGGATATCGATCTCGATCTTGTCGGTGATGGGCGAGGGTGGAATTAGTTCCAGGCGAACCGATGATTGTTGCGCAAGAGCCGGCGAAATGGCCATTGCCAGGAGGAGGGCGTTGATGGTCCAGCGGGGAATAAGCATGGTGGCTCCGATTTCGAGAGTTATGACTTCGCAGATTCGCAGTGTGCCAGGATGGCTTGCGCGGACCGATGAACGACCGCACTGTCTTGGCAGCCGCTTGGCTCCAACCGCTGCGTGAAGGCCAGCGCCCCGGCGCCCTGTACACCGGCGAACTGCCCGGCCTTCGCGGCCACCACGAGCGGAAGGCGCTTCTGGCCGAAGTGCAGGATCTCACGGGTTCTCCGCTCCACTTGTGCGATGAAGTCAAAGTGCCGGGTGATCAATCCTCCGGAGAGCAGTACGGCCTGCGGATCGAGGATGTTAAAGATGTTGGCCACACCCTCCGCCAGGTACTCCGCCAGCAGAGAGTACGCGGCCCGGGCCGTGGCATCGCCTTCCAGGGCGAGGCGGCTGATCTCGAGGACCTGGGTCGCAGAATCGAGCCCGGTGATGAGCTTTCCACCCAGCTTCCCGTATTCGCGCAGCAACGCAGCGGTGGACACGTACGCTTCAAGGCAGCCCCGCCGACCGCAGTTGCAGGGCTCTCCACCCACGCGAATGGCTTGGTGTCCGATGGTGCCCGCAAATCCGTGCTGCCCGGTCAGCAACTTCCGGTTAACGACGATGCCCCCGCCGATTCCGGTGCCGACGCTGATTGCGACGAAATCGGACAAGGTCTTGCCGGCGCCGAAATGCAACTCTGCAAGAACCGCGGCATGCGCGTCATTGACAACATAAGTAGGAAGCTGGAAGTGCTCCTCCGCAAAGGTGCGAAGGTTGAAACCCGTCCATCCCGGAAGATTGTCGGTGGCGGCGAAAACCGATCCGCTTGCCGAATCAATGGCGCCGGCGCTGGCAATACCCAACGCGGCGGGAGAGATGCCGTTTTTGCCAGCCGACGCCAGCACCGACGTGATCGCCTGTAGAAGCCCGGCGGAGATCGCGGTTCTTCCCTTATCGGCGTCGGTCGGCACTCTGACGGGAAACTTTACCTCGCCACTCAGTTCAACCAATGCCGCCTTGATGGCCGTGCCACCTATATCTATTCCGACCACAGGCGATTGCGCCTGACTCTGCTTGATGGCGCGCACGAATCCGGCGGTGATCACTCCGGGGCGGGTGATGGCCGAGCCGACCACCACACACCAGGCTCCTGCGGAAAGCGCTCGCTGCGCCTGCTCCGGGCGCGAAATGTGCCCTTCGGCAACGATTGGAACATAAAGCTCCTCTGCCAAGGCGGCCAAAAGCGTCCAGTCAAACGAACGAACGCCGCGTGTCTCTTCCGTGTACCCATTCAAGGTTGTGCCCACGAAGTCGGCTCCCGCCGCCGCAGCGGCACGCGCCTCGTCCAGCGTCGCGATGTCTGCCATTACGGGCAAGCTGAGCTTGTCATGGATGCTCTCTATCAGTTCCTGAAACGATGTATCGCGCGACCAGGCGTGCCCGTTCGTTCGCCCTGTGCAATCGAGCGCAATAATGGAGGCGCCAGCGGCCGCTAGGCCGGATGCAGAATCGAAATCGGGAGTGATGAAAAGCTGCCCGTCCCGGTACCGCTTCTGGATTCCGATGATCGGAACGTCGGTATACCTTCGGATAGCCGCAATATGTTCAGGGCTGTTGATGCGAAGCCCCGTGGCCCCATTTTTCAGGGCATCACGCGCAATGCGGCAAATGGTATCTGTATCGTCCAGTGCGTTGCCGGGGGAGGCCTGGCAGGAGACTACCAAGGCGCCTTTGAGCCGGTCTTTGGTGCTTTGCATTTGATTCCGGTCCTTTTTACTTGCCGGCTGAACCGCCAGCCAAGAAGCAGTGTACATGTTCACAATGTATGTTGTATAGTCTACATGGCGACTGTGCAACTGGCAAGCTGTCGCTCAGTGCAGCGACGCGGCAGGCCAGCGGCGGGCAAATTATGGGTGGTGAATGAGAGACACAATTGCAATCGGGGCCATGCTGGCCGTGGTTTCGGGCTTGATGAATGGCAGTTTCACCCTGCCTATGCGCTTTCTGGGCCGTTGGGAATGGGAAAACGTCTGGGCCATCTTTATTGCCATTGCCTGCCTTGTGATGCCGGTCGCCATTGTAGCGGCAGTGGCTCCGCACAGTTGGGCGGTGCTTGCGCATGCTCCAATCCCGGCAATTGAGATTGCTCTCGTTACCGGCTTTGCCTGGGGCTTTGGGGCTATCATGTTCGGGCAAAGCGTCAGCGCGGTCGGGATCTCGCTCGCCAACACGCTGGTCCTCGCCATCAGTTCCGCCCTGGGTTCGTTTCTGCCCCTTTTGCTGTTGAACCGCGACAAGCTGATGCAACGTTCGGGGCGCATGATCATTGGCGGCGTGGTGATTCAGGTTTTCGCGATCGCTCTGTGCGGCTGGGCTGGGCATCTTCGCGAAAGGGCGGCGGGAATCAGTTCCGAACGCGGCAACCTGGTGGGCCGTGCACGCTCGATAGGGGTCGGTCTCCTGTTGGCAACCGGAGCGGGTGTATTCTCGGGCATTTTCAACGTAGGCTTCTCCTTGGCTCAACCCATCGCGCAATACGGTCGCGCAGCGGGGCTGAGCGATTTCTCCAGCGCCAACTTGATCTGGCTGGTGATGCTGGGAGCGGGCCTGTTGCCGAATCTTGGCTTCTGCTTCTATCTTTTACGCAAGAACCGAAGTTTTTCAGGATTCGTGAAGCCGCGGAGCATGCGGCTCTATTCGCTTTCCGCGCTCATGGCGCTGCTCTGGGGCGGGAGCATATTTGTTTACGGCGCCGCCGCGCCCAGGCTCGGCGCGCTAGGTACGGCGATCGGCTGGCCGCTGAGCCTGGCAACAGGGTTGGTGCTGGCGAACATCATTGGCCTCGCGCTTGGTGAATGGAAGCAGGCGCCTCGCCAGGCAAAAGTGTGGATGTATTCGGGCATCGCTGTTTTGTTGGTTGCAATCATTGTCCTCAGTCGGGCAAGTTAGTTGCCTATAGCCGGGGTCCACATGCTTAGGAGGAACCATGGCGCTGACACCAGTCCAGAACGGGCGTGACACAGCCAAATCCACGCAGAGACATGAAACGCGCAAGCTTCATTTTGAGCCGCTGGACAAGAACAGCTTCACGCCGATGTATTTCCAGATCCAGAGCCATCTGCTAAAGATGATTCAGTCTGGCGAGCTGCATCCCGGAGACTCGGTTCCCAGCGAAGAGGAACTGGCGCGGGTCTATGGCGTAAGCCGGATGACCTCACGGCAAGCCCTGCAGTCGCTCAAAAGCCAAGGGTATGCCGCGGGGCAGAAGGGCCGCGGCACCTTCGTGACTCAGCCAAAGGTGGAAAAGGACATCGCGCATCTCGCCGGTTTCAGCGCGGAGATGCGTTCGCTCGGCATGAGGGCTTCGTCCCGGGTGCTTGAAGCCAGTTGCGCCGCCGCCGATGCAGAAACCGCCGCACGGCTGCAGATCGCTCTCAATGCCCCCATCTTCAAGTTGGTTCGCCTGCGCTACGCCGATGAAGTCCCGGTGGCTATAGAAGAAGGCTGCCTGTCGCGGGATCGCTTCCCACAGATTGAAAGCATCGATTTCCGTAGCGCATCGCTTTATCAAACGGTGCGCGAACGCTATGGCGTGGCCATCGATAGTGCCGACGAGATTCTGGAAGCCCGCGCGGCCAATCGCAAGGAATCCGAATTGCTGGAGATTCCAGCACGCTCCTGCCTGCTCATGATCTCCAGGATCCTTCGCAGCGCGGATGGAAAGCCAATTGAATCGGCGCGTTCCCTCTATCGCGGCGACCGCTATCGAGCTGTGCTGAAGGTCTTCGCTTCGGTCGCCGAATAGCACCGTACGTTGTCACTCGATCGGTCATCCAGAGGAGAGCCGGTTTCGAGCCCTTAAGTAATCGTGAATCTAAATATGTTGACAAGATGTATAGACAAGAGTACAAGAGGGGAAAGCAGATTAGTTGCGATTACTGCGGCGATTGTGTCTGAACGTTTGGCTTAAACCCGGCGATTCTCATGCCATTTCAGCGGAGCTGACCTGACTTCAATTGGAGAGAAACCCATGCCCCGGAGTTTTAAAGCGAGCTTCTACTTACTAATCATGCTGGCCTGTATTGTGATGCCGCTGGCGGCGCAAGTTGACGTAGCAACTATCAACGGCACGGTAACCGATCCCTCTGGCGCCGTTATCTCCGGAGTCAAGGTGACTGCCACCAGCGTCGAGACCGGCCGGCAGGTTTTTGGCGTATCCAACGAAGTGGGAAACTACAACATTCCCAACTTGCCGTTGGGCCATTACTCGCTGCGGTTTGAATGCTCTGGCTTTGACATTTTCGAGCGCCGCGGCATTCAACTCCAAATCGGTCAAACGGTGGCCATAGATACCACTCTCACGATTGGTTCCGCGCAGCAAACGGTGACCGTTACTGCCGATGTTCCGCTTGCCGATACTGAGGAGCCGACCATAAGTACCAACCTGACGGCCAAATCCATGACCGAACTCCCTCTAGATGTCAGTGGTGGCCGCGACGTGACCACGTTTGCGTACAGCGTCGTGCCCACAACGACAGGTGGCAATTACTCCGGGCACATTGCCGGGTCGCAGGATAGCACCAAGAACGTGATCGTCGATGGCACCGACGCCTCGGCCGGATTGCAGGGATTCGTGCAGGTGATTGGCATGGAATCCGTGCAGGAGATGCAGGTCCAGACAAGTGGTATCTCCGCTGAAGCGGGCGGAACCGGCGGTGGCGTACTCATCATGGAATTGAAGTCGGGCACAAACAAGTACCACGGCAGTGCGTATGGGTTCCTCGCCAACGCCGATCTGAATGCCAACGCCTGGGACAGCAATTACTTTCTTTCCCAGTGCGCATCGGGGGACTCCGCCTGCCGTGCGGCATACGGGCGCGCAACGGACAACTTCAAGGACTGGGGGCTCAGCTCCGGCGGCCCAATCTGGAAGAATCACATCTTCGCCTTTGGCGATTTTGAGCGCTACAACCAGCAGCAGCTCCAATATGGACAACAGCAAGCCACCGTTCCCGCGACCGCGTTCCTCAATGGCGACTTCAGCGCACTGCTAAGCGGCCCCATCAACGATGGAAAGGGCGCTCCTATCCTCAACCCATGCACCGGCGCCCCCTATCTCGCTGGGCAGATCTTCGATCCTTCCACCCAGACGGTGCTAAATGGAAGTACGTGCTACAAGCCATTTGCTGGCAATGTGATTCCATCCTCGCGCTTCAGCAGCATCGCGAAGCAGGTCGTGTCGACGTACCAGAAGGATTACGTGCCGACGAACAGCAGTCTCCAAAACAACTACCCGGCCTTCATCGGGGTTCCTTCGACAATCAACGAGCACGCAGACGTCAAGGTCGACTTCAATCTGACGGCCAAGGACCACATCACCTCCTCCTTCAACTGGTGGACCTTGCCCATCGTCAATGTCGGCGGCCCATGGCAAACCGGTTCCCCCACCGGAGGCCCCTTCAACTCCGGTGACTTTCAACGGCAGGAGAACCGCTCCATCCGCGTTCAATACACTCACATCATTTCGCCGACCCTGCTCAACTTTGCCTCGCTGGCCTACAACGAAAACGCCGCCGCCGATCAGCCTGACCATCCGGTCGATCCCACGACATACGGCTTCACACAGACTCAAGGAACGCAAAACTTCCCGGTCATCAATTTCAACGGCAGCCCCGAGGGCATCACGGAACAGAGCATCGGTATGCCATACTCCGATGGCTATGTGTTCAATGCGACTATCTTCAACGATGCGGTCTCCTGGACGCATGGCAGGCACAATTTCAAATTTGGCGGAGACTTCAAGAGCAAGCAGGTCAACAGCAGGACGTCCGGCGGCGTGGAAACCTACAACTTTTCCAGCACCACCAACGCCCCCACGGATCCCAACGTGCAGCCGCTGGTCGGCTTCGCGTTTGCCAACTTCCTCCTGGGCGATGTGCAGAGCGCCAACAACAATGTGAATTTTCTTCTCCACGGTCGCCGGAAGGTCTTCGATTTCTATGCGCAGGACAGTTGGAAACTGAGGCCGAATCTCACCGTGAACCTGGGCCTTCGCTGGGATGTGAACGCTCCGTTCCACGAAACCAACGGGCACTGGACAAATTTCGATATCCATGCGCAGAATCCGAATTGGGCTTCCGCAAAAGGCGCGTATATCTTCGGCCAGAATGGAGGCTCCACCTATGAGACCCAGCAGAATCTCAGCCAGTTTGGCCCGCACGCGGGCTTTACGTATGCGCCGACTCCCAAGCTGACTTTGCGCGGAGCGTATGGTATCTTCTACGTGCCGCTGGGTGTCAACCAGTTCACCGGTGTTCCGTTCGGTGCCTACGGCGCTGCGGTTGGATTCATCGGAACCAACAACATCCTCAACCCGTCGCAGAACCTTTCTGCCTTCAACTGGGATGGGGGATATCCCGGCACCCCAACGTACGCTGCACGGACCATAACGCAGACAGATGTGAGTGGCGGCGCGGTTTATGTTGCACCGAACCTCCGCACCATGGGTATGACCCAGAACTGGAACCTCGGATTCCAGTATGGATTCACCCCGAAGGCCGTCTTCTCATTGAACTACATGGCCAACGCCGGTCGTCGCCTGCACGACGCGAGTCTTGAGCCTTACAACTATCCCACGTTGCAGACTTATTTGCCTCTGCTCAACTCGGGCCACATCAACGATGTGGTTGATAGCCTCAACGCGGCGGCCGCGGCGGGGGTTCCTTATCCCTATCCAGGCTTCAGTGGGTATGCGTTCCAAGCCATCAATCCTTTTCCCCAACTGGCATCGGCGGGGCAGCAACTCAGGTACGTCGGGCCCCCGCTGGGAGTGAGCGCGTACCGGGCTCTCATCGCGGAAATTGAAACCCAGTCTTACCATGGGCTCACCACCGATGTGAGCTACACACTGTCGCGTGCTGAAGGCAACGTCTCGGATGGCGGCGCCTATCAGGAGGGTCCTGGGACCGCATACACCCAGAATCCCTACGATGCTGCAGCGCGGACCCACGACGTGCTGGATTACAACATGACGCATCAATTAAAAGGCTATATTGATTACGCCGTTCCGTTCGGGCGCGGCGGCAGTTGGCTCTCCGGTTCGAGGACTCTCGATTACATCGTCGGGGGTTGGACCATCGGCTCCGCATTGCATTACAACAGCGGAACTCCCTTTGGCGCCATCGCTTCCACCAACGACTATCCGGGATGGCGCGCCGTGTTTGCCAATCTGAACCCCGGCGTCGGTCTGGAAAACCATTTCAAGCACCTGGATTTGGCCAACGCGAACGATCCGAGTAACACGTTCTTCAATCCGGCCGCATTTTCAAACCCCGCAAATGGCCAGTTCGGAAATCAACCCACCCTCTACACGAAGCTCACCAACTGGGCTAACTACTCCGAAGACGCCAGCATCATCAAGAGCCATAGTTTCGGTGCGGAAGGTCGAATCCGTGCTTCGCTCCAGGCGCAATTCTTCGACGTCTTGAATCGTCACCACTGGGGCGGACCTGACACCGTCATCAACAGCCCGACCTTCGGTCAGGTTACGGGCGTTTATGGCCACCGCTATGGCCAGGTTGGTGCAAGGGTGGAGTGGTAAGCCTCGAACACTGAAACGGTTGCGGGAAGCGCAATGACGGAAGGTCGCATCTTGCGCTTCAGGGGCGTCCCGGTTAGTTCACGCGCATAGACTAACTGGGACCGCCTCCGCACTTCAGGCAGAACACGGGAGAAGCATGAAGGGCTCGAAATCGCGCATGACCAGAAAGTTCCTCACCAGTTTGTTTGCTCTGGTTCTGTTACTTCAGGCCTTGCGCCTTGCCTATGCGCAACCGCAAGCAGCCTCCCTCTCGCCGTTGCCGAGCCCCGTTGCCGAGAGATCTCCGCAAGCGCTTCGCATAGCCGATTTCATCCTCTCCTTGCAGATGCCGGATGGGGGCATCGTGGACGAACCGGGCGGAAACAAGGTCAACGAAGATTCAAACATGGAATATGCGCTGATCGGCCTGGGAGCCGCATACTCTTCGTCTCAGCAGCACAAATATCTTGACGGTCTGGAAAGAGGGATCAAGTGGCTGGCGGATCGCGAAGAAATGAGCGACCCCCACTGGAAGGGAAGCTGGTACTTCGTCTATTCCGCCAAAACTGGACAGCACCTTCCGTCTTCCCCCGGTCCCGGAATGATGGACGCCCGCGGAGTGGACGCGACCTCGGCACTTTTTACTTATCTCTTGTACCTGGACAAGCGGCTGTCGCACAGCAGCGTCGTCGCCGATCGATACGCCCCGAACGGCCGTGCCGCATTGGATTTCGTTATACGCGAGAACCTGGCTACGGATGGCCTGAGCCAGAGTTCGTGGCTCCAGAGCGAGAAGGACAGGCAGTGGACACTGTTCGAAGAGCGGTATTCCGCCGACCAGGGAGATGTCTACCTCGGCATGCACGCCGGCGAGCTTCTCTACGGTCACGCCCTGTATGTGCGTGTCGCCGAGGGCCTGAAGACGAAGACACCCGCCATGCTCTTCCTTGCACGCGAGGGCCGCTATGGATTGGGCCGCAACTCCCAAGGCGAGATCATCAACACGGATGACGGCATCAGCGCCGCTTTCTCCCAGGGATACCTGACCTGGATCTGGGCTGGAACCAAAGAGAATCGCGCAGCTACAGAGTGGATGCACTCCAAGGTCAAGCCGGATGGTTCAGTTGTGACCGTGGCTGGTAAGCCGTCGTACAGCCTCACCATCGCCATGCTGGCGGCGGCCAACGCCGCCCTTGCCGCGCCCCCCGATACCGACTCTCTGCGTTGGCTTCTCACGCACACCTACGACAACAAAACCGGGGGCGTCCACCACAGCCTGGAACCTTCTGACAACACTGAGTCAAACAACGAGGCTGGATTCTGCGTGATCGCCTTGTTAGGGTTCTTGCCTTTCAAGTAGGGGCGCGTAGACTGGCGAGAAAGAGCCTGCTCGAAGACTCACCGGCAGACGATGACGATGGACGGGGGGCCTCCAATCGTGCATCGCCGAAATCAGGAGATTGTCTTGAGCCATCGCAAGCGAAACCAATTTCTGTCGAAACTACTCCTCAGCGTAGGGAGTTTTTTCTGCCTTTGGCTTGTGTCTGGACCCGTGGGCAGCGCTCAGGTCTCAGAAAAAGCTCCGCAGAGTAAACGACAGCCAGCGCCGCAGGAGAAGATCGAACGCCTGCCTGGAGTTTCGATCGATCACGGATACTTCAGAGCGAACGGCAAGGGGTTCATCCCGGTGGGTGCACATTGGGTGCCGGCAAAAGCTGCCATGCAGTGGCCTTTGCAATGGAATCCTGCGGACATCGAGGCCGATTTCGCCAAGATGCGCGACCTCGGCTATAATGTCACACGTGTTGACATGGTATGGGCATGGTTTGAGCCGCGCCCCGGCGACTACAATCCTGAAGCGTTCCGGCAGCTCGATTACCTCATCTCTCTCGGACACAAATACAAGATCTATATCCATCCCTCGTTGTTCATCGGCGGCGAAGTGGGAGAAGCCTACTGGGACGTAGCGTGGCGTCATGGCAGAAATCCTCAATCCGACCCGGAGATGATGCGTCTCGAGACCAATCTAGCCGAGGAGTTTGGACGGCGTTACGCAAATGAAACAGGAATCATTGCCTGGGATCTGAATGATGAGCCGCCCTTCTGGATCGTTGTCGGTTCGACAACCGATGCCATGGCGATCAACTGGATGCGTCTCATCACAGGAGCAATCCGGAAGCACGACACGATGCATCCGATCCTTATCGGCACCAGCGGGGAAGAGGTCGGGCACGGGCCGTTCCGCCCAGACGACATTGCTGAAAACGTTGACCTGTTCAGCGATCATCCATTCACCATCTACAACCCGGACCTGTTTCCCGACCCCATGGTGTCGGAGCGTGGCACGTATGGCGCCGCCTTCGAGTTGACACTGTCGGCTGGAGCGGGACATCCGGCCATGATTCATGAGATGGGCGGCTCAACGGCTCAATATACGCCCGAAA
>OCTA010004146.1_pt1 | contig 12718 bp, 11 predicted proteins | sample 1538991 | NCBI WGS metagenome assembly OCTA01 (sample SAMEA3539302, study PRJEB22396) | soil metagenome | biome: tundra; feature: field; material: soil | place: USA | collected 2010-05 | depth 0.15 m
CGGTGTCAAACGGCATCGCCACCAGCACGGGGCCGAAGATCTCCTCCTTGAACACGCGCATATCAGCCGCAACGTCCGCGATCACCGTGGCGGAGAGGAAGTTGCCCTCGGCCAGCCCCGCCGGGCGCTCTCCGCCAGCCAGGATCTGGGCACCCTGCTCGCGTGCGGAGGTGAGGTACTCCATCACGCGCGCGTGGTGCTCGGTATGGATCAGCGGACCGAGCTCGGTGCGCGGATCGAACGGGTCACCCACGCGGATCGCCCGGGCGCGCTCCGCGACGGCGTCGACGATCCGCTGGTACAGGGGACGCTGGACCAGGAGCCGTGAGCCGGCCGTGCACCGCTGCCCGTTCATCGTGAAGATCTGGGCCAGCGCCGCGTCGACGGCCAGCTCCGGGTCGGCATCGGCGAACACGACCACGGGCGACTTGCCACCGAGCTCCACCGAGGAGCGCTTGAGCGTCGGTGCACCGGCCGCGATGATGATCGAGCCGGTCTTGGTCTCCCCGGTGAAGCAGATCAGCTGCACATCAGGGTGGGCCGACAGTGGGGCGCCCGCCCGCTCACCATCTCCGTGCACGACGTTGAAGACTCCGTCGGGCAGACCGGCCTCCTGCAGCGCCGTGGCGAGCAGGCCCGCGGTCAGCGGGGACCACTCGGCCGGCTTGAGCACGACCGTATTGCCGGCCGCCAGCGCCGGAGCGATCCGCCAGCTCGAGAGCATCAGCGGCGCGTTCCAGGGCATGATCAGGCCGGCTACCCCTACCGGCTTGTGGATCGTGTAGTTCAGGAACTCTTCGCCGACTGCAAACGCCCGTCCGTGGAGCTCGGTGATCACTCCGGCGTAGTACTCGAAGTTCTGCGCCGCGCGGGCGGCGAGACCGTGCATCTGGGCGATCGGAATGCCGATGTCGGCCACTTCTGCATCGATGAACTCGTCCGCCCGCCGGCGGATCACCGCGGCGATGTCGCGCAGTAGGTTTGCTCTCTGTGCCGCGGGCATCGACGGCCACGGACCCTCGTCGAAGGCCCGACGAGCCGCCGCGACCGCCGCGTCGACGTCGGCGGCGCGGCCGTCGCAGACCTGGGCCAGCGGCTCATTCGTGGCCGGATTCAGGGTCTCGAACGTCTCACCCGCGACGCTCTCCCCGAACGAACCGTCGATGAAGTGGCGCTGGAGCCCGAGCCTCTCCGGGCTCAGCTGAGGACGAGGATCGGAAGCGGCCTGGAAGCGGTTCACGAGGGTCATTCTGCTGCACCACCGCCGGTGCTGCACCACCGGCGGCGCGAACTTGACATCTGCCGAAATCCCGGCAGATCATATACGTTATCGTCGGTGATAAGGCCGGAAAATCGACGCCGGCTTGGTCGACGACTTAAGATCATCTCCATCGCAACCACCGTCATGAACAAGCAGGAACGGGTCTACTCGATCATGCGCGAGCGGATCCTGGAAGGCGCCTACGGGCCCGGCTACCGGCTCGTGATCGATCGCATCGCCGACGAGTTCGGCGTCAGCGCGTTGCCGGTGCGCGAAGCGGTTCGCCGGATGGAGGCCGAGGGCCTGGTCGTCTTCCGGCCCAACGCCGGCCCGCAGGTCACGCCGGCTGACCCCTCGCTGTATGAGGAGAACATGACCGTGCTGGCCGTGCTTGAGGGCTACGCCACCGCGCAGGCGGCCACCCGCATGGACGCCAAGCAGCTGCGCGTACTCGATCAGGAGACCGACGCGATGGTCACCTGCATGGAGAGCCTCGACGTGCTCGGCTTCTCCCGGGCCAATCAGCGCTTTCACCGCCAGATCCACAAAGTGTGCGGCAATCCGCCGCTGCTGGAGCTGCTGCGCAACACCGAGCGGCGCCTGGACGCGATTCGCCGCACGGTGTTCACCCACATCCCCTACCGGGGATTGAGCTCGATCGAGGACCACCGTGAGATCGTCCGCATGATCCGCGCCGGCTGCCCGGCCGCCGAGATCGAGGCCGAGGCCCGCGCCCACAAGCTCCGCACGGTCGACGCGTTCCGTGAGTGGATGGCCGCCCACCCACCCGACCAGAATCACCAGGCGGCGCCAGCTGAGCGATCCAGACCACAGCGCAAACGCGGTTGAGGCGCGGCTGCGCGCGATCGGCACGCCGCAGCGCGCCACCAACGAGCGGCGCTACCTGAAAAGCTCGCTTAAGCATCTAGGTGCGAGCGTCCCTCAGATTCGCGCCGAGGCCAGATCCCTGGCCAGGTCGATCGACTCTCACGACGAGCTGCTCGCCACGGTGCAGGCGTTATGGGCAGTTCCCGTTCACGAGCGGCGCTCGTGCGCGGTGTATCTGCTCCAGGCTCGCGGAGACCTGCTCGGACCATCGGACCTGCCGTTCATCCAGCGGATCGTCCGCCAGTCCAAGAGCTGGGCGTACGTCGACGTGCTGGCCGTCAATGTCATCGGCGAACTGCTGGTCCGGTCTCCCCAGGCCGCCGACGCTCTGGACGCCTGGGCCCAGGACGAGGACTTCTGGGTCCGGCGCTCGGCGCTGCTGTCGCAGATCGCCCCGCTGAAGGCCGGCGTCGGCTTTCTGCGCTTCGGCCGCTACGCCGACGCGATGCTCGACGAGACCGAGTTCTTCATCCGCAAGGCGATCGGCTGGACGCTGCGGGAGACCGGCAAACGCCGGCCCGAGGAGGTCTACGAGTGGCTGGCGCCCCGCGCCGGACGGGCATCGGGAGTCACCATGCGCGAGGCCGTCAAGTACTTGTCGCCCGACCAGCGCCGGGCCCTGCTCGATGCGGCGCGAGACATGCGCCGAGCCCGACTGTCACCAAAGTAGCCCCAGCCTCGTCTGCGCAGATGAAGGAGACCAAGCGCGATGGATTTCCTCGGATCACAGGAGCGCTGATGGACACGGATGACGAGCGGCGCTGGCCGAACTGCGTCCGGCGGCCTTTGAGATCGCCTATCGGGCTGCCAGGACGGGCGGATCCCGGGCGCCGCACTGCGCCGGGTCGAGGTCAACGGTCAGCCGGGCGCCCTGATGCTCGACGGCGCCGGCGCCCTGATCGGCGTGATGGCGCTGGACATCGCCGAGGGCCAGGTGCAGGGCACCAGATCGATCGTCAACCCGGACAAGCTGGGACATCTGGGGCCGGTGTCGACCTGCGCTCGGCCCTGGACAGCGCCGCCCGCGAGCGCCGCCGGTCAGCGTCCTGACAGATGCGGGGCGCCAACGTCTCGAGCTGGAGCGAAGCGTTGGCGGACCGACGTTGGCGTTCTGACCTGAACGGGTATAGCGTGCAACACATGCAAGATCTGTTGCCAACTGCGCTCTGGCAAGGTCTGTTGCGAACTCGGGGTGGGCATCCGCGACCGCGCCCGTCCGGGCCAGCTTCATGAGCTTTTCGATGGCGCTCACCGACGAGCAGCAGGCACTGCGGACCAAGGCGCACGTCTTCGCGCGGGACGTCATCCGCCCCGCCGCGGCCGAGTACGATCGCGCCCAGGAGCTGCCCTGGCCGATCCTCCAAGAGGCAGCGCGCCAGGGGCTGTACGGGTGGGAGCTCTACGCGCAGCTGTCGGTCGACCCGACCGGGCTGTCGCTGCCGATCCTGATGGAGGAGCTGTTCTGGGGTTGCGCCGGGATCGGCCTGTCGATCGTGATGCCCGCGCTGGCCCTGGCGGCGATCCGCCAGGCGGCCACCGACGAGCAACTGATGCGCTGGGCACCTCAGTGCTTCGGGACGCCCGATCAGATCAAGCTGGCGGCGTTGGCGGTCACCGAGCCCAGTGGCGGCAGCGACATCCGCTCGATTCAGACCCGCGCGCGCAAGGACCGCGAGGAATGGGTCATCGACGACCAGAAGGTGTTCATCGGCAACGGCGGGATCGCCGACGTTCATGTCGTGGTGGCCACCGTCGATCCGGAGGCGGGCCACCGGGGTCAGGGCGTGTTCATCGTGCCCAAGGGAACCCCCGGCCTGCTGATGCTGCGAAAGCTCGACAAGCTCGGCTGCCGCGCGACGCACACCGGAGAGATCGTCTTCGAGGACTGCCGCGTCCCGGCCGATCATCTGCTCGGCGGCGAGCAGCGACTGGCCGAGCGGATCGCCAAGGGCCGTGAGGCCGAGCAGGGCACTCCACCTCCGCCCGCGACCGCTGAGGAGGGCGGCCCCGAGCGAGCCGTGCAGCGGCGCAGCTCGGCGGCCCTGGGAGCGTTTGAGCGCACGCGCCCCATGGTCGCCGCCCAGGCGATCGGGATCGCGCGGGCCGCGCTGGAGTTCGCGCGTGACTACGCCGTCTCACGTCAGGCCTTCGGCCAGCCAATCATCGAGAACCAGGGCATCTCCTTCCCGCTGGCGGATCTGGCCGCCGACCTCGACGCTGCGCGCCTGCTGACCTGGCGCGCCGCATGGATGGCCGCGCAGCGCCAGCCCTTCGAACACGCCGAGGGATCAATGAGCAAGCTCAAGGCCTCGGAGGTGGCAGTGCGGGCCTGCGAGCAAGCGATCCAGACCCTAGGGGGCTGGGGCTACATCAAGGACTTCCCTGTGGAGAAGTGGTACCGCGACGCCAAGCTCTACACGATCTTCGAAGGCACCAGCGAGATCCAGCGGCTGGTAATCGGGCGAGCCCTGAGGGCCAACGCCAACACCGAGCCCCTCGATCGGCGGATGGACACTCCGCGGTAGTGCCGTCATTCGGAAACTGCGCGCTGGATGTGAACCGGCGTGCCTCGTTCCGGGGCGGGTTCAGGCTCGGGTAGACTCAGATACACGGGCCACTTCAGCGCTTCTGCAAACGACTTCGCGCAGAGCACCGCCGGCCAGCGCCGAACGGCGACCTCACGGACAGTTTCGTTCCCAGCGGCTCGAAGGGCGGTCCCCCCAACAGAGCAGAGGATGCCTCCGGCTCGGGAAGGTCACCAGATGCCTATCGCCCCCCAGATGGAGTCCGGCAACTCGCCGGCTCGGGAACGCTGAACGATGCGCGACCGACATTTTCCGCGGCTGTGCCGCACATGTGACGCCCCGATGGCCCGCCAAGAGGGCGCTTGCTGGCGCTGCGGCGCGCAGTGGGTCGACGAACCCGTGGCGAAGGACAGCTCGCCGACGCCTCCCGGCGCTGGGCCCACCGCGGACGACGCCGGCGACAGCCGGGTCCCCGCACTCGCCGTGGCGGGGATTAGTTAGCGCGTTCCAGCCCCGCCTCGCGCAGCCGGAGCTCGACGTCGGCGATCCGGTCCTGGCCCCAGAACAGCTCTCGGTCGAACACGAACACCGGGACGCCCCAGTGTCCCAGCTCAGCCAGCGCGGCGGTGTCGGCGTCCACGCGCGCCCGTAACGCCGGATCCGACAACGCGATCAGAGCGTCGAGCCAGCTGATGCCGGCGCGCTCACAAATCGACCGAAGGCCGGCGTCGCTCGAGACGTCGACCGCCTGTGCCCAGATCCCGCGGCCGGCCTCCAGCACGAACTCGCGCTCGCGGCCGATGTCGACGGCATGCTGGGCTACGAGCAGGCAGCGCAGCGCGCCGTCACCGATCGGATCGTGGAGGTGTCCGAAGGGCATCCCCAGCCGCACCGCCTCACGCTTGGCATCGCGCAATGTGTGCAGTCCCTTGGCGCGGGGGACCGACTGACCTCGCATGGCCATCGGGATCATGCCCCGGAAGACCAGCCCGATGTCGAATCGGTCCGGCAGAGCGAACGCACGCGGCGCCGCCAGGTAGGAGTAGGGGCTGCGAAACGAGAAGAAGAACTCCAGCCGGGCGGTCATGCCGCCACCGTCCAGCCGAGCTCGTCCAGGCGCTCGCCGATCTGCGCCAGCCGGTCGTGGGCAAAGAACCACTGGCCATGGACGCAGGCCGCCGGCGTGTCGTAGGGCCCGCGCCGTGCCATCAGGGACTCGTTGCGCCGGACCGCACGGGCGTCCGCGGTGACGGGCTCGGCATCGAACTGCCGCCGCCAGACCACGGCGTAATCGGCCGCGTCCACGGCACCTTCGGTGGCGAACCAGAGTTGCTCCAGCGCCTGCACGCAGAAGCCGATCAGCGCGGGTCCCTGCGGCGCCGAAGCGGCCCACTCGGCGAGCCAGGCGGTGGAGTCCGCGCTCAGCGGCTCAGGCCGGCTGAGGGTCAGACCGGCGCGCCGTCCCAGGCGGCGCGCGTCCTCGATCGCGTAGCGGCGCTTCTGGGCGACGGCAGGATCGTCGGCGATGCCGCGCCGCACGACCGGCCTCAGGACGAGCCGCACATCGCGGCCGGCAACGCGGGCGGCGAGGTCGATGACAGCGATCGCGCTGCAGGGGTCATCGAACGCAAAGAACAGCTCCACACAGCCGCGGCGTCCGAGGCGCCGGCGGGTCGCGGCGCCCACCCGCGCCGGCCAGCTGATCTGCGAGACGGCGACCACGGCGCGCGGGACGACCCGCCGGGCCAGGAGATCTGCGGGCGACCTCAACGGTCGATCACCGCGGCCCAGATCTCGGTCAGCGTCTGCACCGCGATCTCTGCCGAGACGCGTGGGTGGCGGCCGAAGCTGTCCAGCAGGTAGCTCTCGTTGAGTAGATTCAGCGCCCGGGAGACCTCGCCGATGTCGGCGTGCGCAGCCGCCACCGAGGGCATCGATCGCAGAGCGGCCTCCAACAGCTCGTCGAAGCGCCGGCCCATCGCTTCCTGACCCGCGGCGATCTGCTCGTCGTCGGCGGCCGCCTCAGCGATCGCGCGCAGCAGCGGGCCGTGACGTTGGTAGACGGCGACGACCGGCTCGATCGCAATCCGGGCGACTTCCGGTCCGCTCCCGATCAGCGCCTCGCTGAACGCACGCTGCACGTCGTAGAGCCCCTCGATCGCCTCACGTCCGGCGCGCAGCAGGAGATCGGCGAGGTCGTCGAAGTGGCGGTAGAAGATCGTGCGCCCAAAGCCGGCCTCACGCATGACCTCGTCCACTGTCAGAGCGCCGTAGGACGAGCGGCGAACCAACTCGGTCGCCGCCGCGACGATCCTGTCTCGACTCTGCTGCCTGGACTGACGTACCTCGGCTCGATGCGACGCCATGGCGGGCCATCCTATCCGGCACAGACATAGTGTGACACGGTCTGTGCTGAGCTGCCGGCCCACCTTGAGCGCTCGAGCGTGCCCGCCTGCCGGGTCAGCGCACCTCCAGGCGCGCGAGCGTGGAGAACGTGCACCAGTACAGATCGCGGCCCCAGCCGGGCGCGGGGAACAGCACCGACTGGAACATGCTCGGCACCAGCGCACGTCCGCGCTCGGCCCCGGTCTCGATGTCGAGGACGACCACATCGTCGCCGGATGACCTCGCCGCGACGGCACGTAGCCGCCGCGAGCGGGCCAGCCACCCGGCGCGGGCCGAGATCGTGCGGACCGCTCGGGTGCGCGCGAGCGCTGGGCCCGTCCAGTCATGCACCACCAGTTCGCCGGTGTCCGGATAGCGGATCATGTGCGCCGCGTGGGCGAGCGGGCGCCGCCACAACGGCTCCAGACGGTCGGTGAACCTGAACGCCGCCAGCACCCCGTTGGCGGAGTCATAGCCGATCGCGATCCTCCGCTGCGGGTCATACAGCGGTGGGTCGGTCACGGCCCCACGCGGGGCGCCGCACACTTGCACCTGCTCACGATCCGAGGGGTCGGCGAGCGAGATCCGGATCAGGTGCACGGGTCCCGGGGCCACGCCGGCCCCCAGCATCGTCGTCGCGTAGTCGTGCTCGCCGTTGTCCAGGAACCAGAGCTGGCCGCCTTCGATCACTGGATCCCATCCGTAGGACTGCCCGCGGCTTGCCAGATACGGGATCTCCAGATCACATTGCAGCCGGTCACCGTCCCAGCGATAGCGGTAAACGGTGCGCTCGCCGATCGCGTACAGGCTGTCGCCGTCGGCCGACAGGCGGGCCACGACGCTCTCCGGCAGGTGCAGGTCTGGGCAGCGGGGCGCGAGCGTCTCGGGGTCCAGCAGCGTCAGCCGTGCGGGATGGCGCCGCGCCCGGTCGATGTCCTTCATCGCCAGCGTGCCGTCGGCGAGCACGACAAAGGAGTTGTAAGGACGCGGCTGGGGCAGCCGGCGGCTGGCCAGCAGCTTGAGCTGCGCCGACAGGCGATGGCAGAAGCATCCGTAGACGACGTGCAGCGAACCGTTGGCATGCGCCGCGATCCCGCCCGGCCAGAACGGCCCGGCCGCCAGGTCCGGCGATCGGCCCACCGCGGCGAGGGTGATCGGATCGATCCGCTCCACCCAGCCAGTGCTCGGATCGCGCAGCGGCCGGCGCCCGAGCGTGTGCCGCAGCGCGAACACCTCGCCCGGCTCGCGTAACACGACCATCGTCGTGGCGAACGCGTCGCGCACCGCAGCCGTGACCAGCCGCTCGTCCGGGCGAATGCCGAGACCCTGGACTTCACTCGGCGCCTGCGAGCGCCGCGGGCCGCCGTCCTCGGCGGGCCATGGACTTGGCCACAGGCTCATCGCGCGCGACCATTATGCTCGGCGCGCGCGACCAATATGCTCGGCACGTGGCGGCCCGCGATGTCCAGGCTCTGATGGCCGAGTTGTCGGACTGGACCGCCGCCCGGAACCGCCCGCCCCAGACGCACCGCTACGGGACGGGACCCAACCACGAGGCCGACCTGCTGTTACCCACTCGCGGCGGTCCGCATCCGGTCGTCGTGCTGCTGCACGGGGGGTTCTGGCGGGCTTACTTCACGCGCGCGCTGATGGCGCCGCTCGCGCTCGATCTCGCCGACCGCGGCTGGGCGACCTGGAACGTCGAGTACCGCCGCGTTGGCGACGGCGGCGGCGTACCTCAGACGATTGACGACGTGGACGCCGCGGTGCAAGCCCTCGCCGGTCTCGATGCCCCGCTGGATCGCACGCGCCTGTTGGTGATCGGCCACTCGGCGGGCGGCCAGCTCGGTCTGTGCCTGGCCGCGATGCCCGCCGTCGCGGCGGTCGTCTCGCTGGCCGGCGTCTGCGATCTTAGGGGCGCCGCGCGCGAGCGGATCGGCGAGTCGGCGGCACTTGAATTCACGGGCGGACCACCGCAGGAGCGACCCGAGGCCTACGCGATCGCGGACCCGCTGAGCCGGCTGCCGGCCGGCGGGCGGGTCCTGCTGGTGCACGGCGACGCCGACGACCGCGTGCCCGTGCAGCAGAGTCGTGACTACGCGCGCGCCGCCCAGGCGGTGGGCGATCGCTGCGAGCTGGCGGAGCTGGCGGGCGTCGACCACTTTGCGCTGATCGATCCGCGCACAGACGTGTGGGCGACGATCGCCGAGCGGCTGGACGAGCTGGTGGGCTGAGCGGGTGCAGATGCCCATCCTCATTGTCGGCGGCGGGATCGGCGGGTTGGCGAGCGCGCTGGCCCTGCAGCGGCGCGGTCTGGAGTGCCGCGTGTTCGAGCAATCGCCGCAGATCCGCGAGCTTGGTGTCGGGATCAACACGCTTCCCCATGCAATCGGCGAGCTCGCCGAGCTCGGCCTGCTGGAGCGCCTCGACGCGGTTGGCGTGCGGACCTACGAGCTCTTCTACTGCAACCGCTTCGGCCAGCAGATCTGGCACGAGCTGCGCGGGACCGATGCCGGCCATGCGGTGCCGCAGTTCTCGATCCACCGCGGGGCGCTGCAGGGCGTGCTGCGCGATGCGGTGATCGAGCGACTGGGGCCCGAAGCGATCCACACCGGCTGCCGGCTCGTCGGCTTCGATCAGGACGCGGACGGCGTCACAGCGCGTTTCGTCGATCAGACCGGCGCGCCCGCCGGGACGGTGCGCGCCGCCGTGCTGATCGGCGCCGACGGGATCCACTCGACCGTGCGGGCGTCGGTGACGCCCGACGAGGGGCCGCCGCGGTGGAATGGAACGATGCTGTGGCGCGGCGCCACGGACTGGCCCGTCTTCTTGACCGGGCGCTCGATGATCATCGCCGGAGGGATGGAAGCCAAGCTGGTCATCTACCCGATCGGCATCGGCAGCACGGCCGACCGCCGGCTGACCAACTGGGCCGTGATGGCCAAGACGGGCGCGGAGGGAGCTCCGCCGCCCCGGCGCGAGGACTGGTCGCGGCCGGGACGCCTTGAAGAGCTGCTTCCGCACGTGCGGCGCTTTGCCGTCGGCGAAGTCGACGTCACATCGCTGATCCGCTCGACCCCCGAGTTCTGGGAGTACCCGGTCTGCGACCGCGATCCGCTCCCGGCCTGGTCACACGGCCTGGTCACGCTGCTGGGCGATGCGGCCCACGCGATGTACCCGGTCGGCTCCAATGGAGCCAGCCAGGCGATCCTCGACGCCCGTGCGCTCGCCGACGCGCTCGCCGGCACCGGCGACGTGAGCGAGGCGCTGCGCCGCTATGAGGCCATCCGCCTGGGCCCGACATCAGAGATCGTTCATTCAAACCGCAGCGGAGGGCCCGAGGGCGTCATCGACGCCGTGGAGGCCCTGGCTCCCGACGGCTTTGACGACGTCGAGGCGGTGCTCTCTCACGCCGAGCGCGAGGCGATCGTGCGTGGCTACGCCAGCAAAGCCGGCTTCGGCGTGGCAACCAGTGACCAGACAACGACCACCAGGAGGATGGGCATGGCCCCTTCAACCGGCCCAGACGTGATCGGCGCCCAGGCGGCGATCGACGACATCGAGTGGAACATCCTTGGCCAGATCTACCGGCCCAAGCAGCTCAGCGAGCGCTCGTTCGCCTGGCACGCGACGTTCCCGCCTGACACGTTCGTGCCCCCCCACATCCATCCAACCCAGGACGAGTACGTCTACGTGCTTGACGGCGAGCTGACCCTGGCCGCCGGCGATTCGGACCAGGTGGCGGGCGCAGGCGATCTGCTGCGCCTCCCGATGGGCCGACCCCACGGTCTCTTTAATCGTTCCGGGGCGACAGTCCGCTGCCTGTTCTGGGTGACGCCCACCGGCCGTCTTTACGAGCTGTTCGTCGGAATCGACGCGCTGGAGGATCAGACACCAGACGCCGTCGTCGCGCTCGCGGGCTTGCACGAGGTGGAATTCCTGCCGCCTCCCGCGGAGTGATGGCGCACGCGGCTAGGGTTTCCGCTCGCCGGCACGGCTGCCGCGCCCCGATCAGTCTGCGGTGAGCTGACCGCCGACTACGGCCGGCTCGCCGTGATTGAATCCGGGCATGAGTGATTCCCTGAGCGCGCAGACGGTGTCGATCGACGGCCACGATGGTGACGAGGTGGAGGCGTATCTGGCCCGGCCGGCCGACGAGGGCTCCCGCGGAGGCGTGGTGGTTATCCATCACATGCCCGGCTATGACCGTGCGACCAAAGAGATCGTCCGGCGCTTTGCCGAACTCGGCTACGACGCGATCTGTCCCAACCTGTACTGGCGCGAGGCCCCGGGCGCCGCACCGGACGATGCGGCGGCGACCGCGCGGGCACAGGGTGGTGTCCCCGACGAGCGCCTGGTCGGCGATGTCGGCGGCGCCGCCGCGTATCTGCGCGGACTGCCAACGTCCAACCGTAAGGTCGCCGTGATCGGCTACTGCTCGGGCGGGCGCCAATCCGTGCTGGCGGCCTGCAATCTCGACCTCGACGCCGCGGTCGACTGCTACGGCGCGTTCGTGGTCGGTACCCCGCCCGCTGGCTTTCCGCTCCAGGTCACCAACCTGGTCGATCAGCTGCCGAACCTGCGCGCGCCGCTGCTGGGCCTGTTCGGTAAGGACGACTCCCATCCGAGCCCTGAGCAGGTCGCCGAGCTCGACGAGATCCTCACCGCCAACAACAAGCCGCACGAGTTCCACAGCTACGACGATGCCGGCCATGCCTTCTTCGCGGTCGACCGACCGGCCTACCGCGTGGCAGCCGCCAACGATGGCTGGGAACGGATCACCGCCTTCTACACCACTCACCTCGGAGGCTGAGCATGTGCACCTACGCGACCGTGAAGACCCACATCGACGGCAGCGCAAAGGGGCCCGCCGGCAGCTGGTTCCACGTCACCGACGGCACGATCTACTTCGACCACCCGGTCCACGCGATGGCCGAGCACACGCTCAACATCGACTTCGCCGATCCGCAGAAGGGGCCTGGCGCGCGGGTAGCCGTCGAGCTCACGGCCGGCTCGGCCCGAGAGCTGGTCGCGGCGATCCAGGCTGCGCTGGACTCCGCGCCGGCCGAGCTCACCGCCTGACCCGGGCGCCCTATGTCGTGGTCCAGAAGCTGGAGGCCGCGGCCGAGCTCGCGCAGGATCTCGCCGTTGGCATCCGGATAGGCTTACACGACCACATTGCCCACACCCACTCGAAGAACGCCGAGCCGGCGCGTGCTCATCCGCTGAGACCAATCCGCCTGATCGCCCGCTCAGCCCTCTGCCGAGCGCGACCTCGCAGCGCAGGCCCCGGCGGGGCGGGGGGATGAGCGCCCAGCTTACGTAGCGCTCCCACGCGGTAGGCGTTATGCATCATCCTGTTCGACGGCCCCGCCGGCAACCCGGATCGCGCTCATCTAGGCGCAGACCGTTGAACTCCAGCCCGTGACACTTCACTCAGAGCAGCCCCCCGCGAATCGTGCGTCCTTGGCGACGGTAGCGCGGGAGTGGACCCGCATCGGGATGACCGGGTTCGGCGGCCCGCCGGCACACATCGCACTGCTCCGCGAGCTAGTCGTGGGAGGCAGAAAATGGCTGGACGCCCGCGCGTTCGAGGACGCCAATGCCGCCTGCAACCTGCTGCCCGGTCCGGCCTCCACGCAGCTGGCGATCTTCTGCG
>OCTA010004150.1_pt1 | contig 12714 bp, 10 predicted proteins | sample 1538991 | NCBI WGS metagenome assembly OCTA01 (sample SAMEA3539302, study PRJEB22396) | soil metagenome | biome: tundra; feature: field; material: soil | place: USA | collected 2010-05 | depth 0.15 m
GCTTTGGATGCACACTTACTGTTCGTGTTGAACTCCACCTATCTCGTCCCGGACGGGGTCTGGCAAGAGTTGGCCAGGCATGACTAAGGCGCTGGAACGCAAGGACCTGGATCGTTTCCGCGATATCGTCGCCAGCCGGTTCGGCTTGGATTTGGACGACGGGAAACTGGATTTCGTCTCCGGTGTTCTGCAGCGCCGCATGGATGCACTCGGCGGTCTCAGCCCAGCCGCCTATCTGGATTCGCTGGGGAATTCCCACCAGTCCGAGGAACTGCGCGTTTTGGCCGGCGAACTCACGGTCACCGAGACCTATTTTTTTCGAGGTTCGGAGCACTGTCGCGCTCTGGCCGGCCACGTTCTGCCGGAACGTATTCGCGAGAAGGCCGCAGAGCGCCGGCTACGCTTGCTTTCGCTGGGCTGCGCCTCGGGTGAGGAAGCTTACACCCTCGCCATCATTTTGCGCGAATATTTCCCGCACCTCGACTCATGGGACGTCACGATCCAGGGTATCGACGTGAATCCTTTGATGGTGGCAAAAGCCCGAAAGGGAAGATACACAGCGTGGGCGCTCCGCGACACGCCGCGGGAAATTCGCGAGAAGTACTTCCGCCCCGGCCGCGGCGAGTTTCTGCTCGACGAGAAGATTCGTTCCCTGGCTTCATTCGAGGAGCGAAATCTCGCCGCGATCGAGAATGGCTGGCTCCCGTGCGAGAAGGAGTTCGATATTATTCTGTGCCGGAACGTGCTGATGTATCTCGTTCCAAGCGCCGCACAGCAGGTGATCGCCCACATTGCGCGGGCCTTGGCGCCGGAGGGATACCTGTTTCTGGGCTATGCGGAGACGCTGCGGGGACTCTCCCATCAGATTCATCTGCGGCACACGCACGACTGTTTCTATTATCAGAAATGTGCTGCAAACGAGGCTCCGGCGGCTGCCTGCACGGAGGATTTCCTGGCACGCCCGCCATCGACGGTAGCTGCCACCGATCCCTCCTGGATCGACGACGTTCAGAAGACTTGCCGGCGAATCGACATTCTGGCGCAATCCTCGTCCCTCCGGATCGAGCCTGCGCGGCCAAGCTTGCCGTCCGCAACACAGGATCCGCCGCCCAGCCGTCCCGCCACGCTCGACCTTGCTTTCGAACTCCTTCGTCAGGAACGATTCGGGGATGCGATCAGTCTGCTCGATGGCCTGCCCGAAACGACAGCCGACGCCGACACCCAGCTTCTGCGGGCCTTCCTGCTGGCCAATCGCGGCGATCTTGAGGCCGCCGAAGGCATCTGCCGGAAATTGCTGGCCGCCGACGATCTCAATGCGAGCGCGCACTACCTGATGGCTTTCTGTCGCGAGCAGGCCGGCGACGAAGCCGCTGCCATGGAGCACGACCGGGCGGCCATTTACCTGGATGCAAATTTTGCCATGCCGCATCTTCATTTGGGCCGTTTGGCCAAGCGCGCCTCGGAGTGGATAACCGCGCGCCGGGAGCTACAGTGCGCCGCGACGCTGCTGCTGCGGGAGGATGCCTCGAGAATCCTGCTGTTCGGCGGCGGCTTCACGCGAGAAGCACTGGTGGCCTTCAGCCGGGCCGAATTCGTCAGCTCCGGAGGAGTGTTATGAGTGATGGGCCTGTCCCCGGAACGCAAGCGCTCGCGCAACTGCGGTCGGGCTTCGATCAGGGTTTCGCGGCGGCCCCAAGGGGCAGCGAGGCTCACGAATTCGTGATTCTGATTCGCGTAGCCGGCGAAGTATTTGCTATTCGCCCATGTGATATTGCCGGGCTGGTGAGATCAAGGAAGATCGTCCCCGTGCCCAGCCGGACAAAGGAATTGCTGGGCGTGACAGCGCTCCGGGGCGCTCTGATACCGGTCTATGACCTGGCGGCATTGCTCGGCATTCCTCCAGGAACGGGCGGCCTGTCGTGGCTGGTCCTGGCGCCGGGCGACACGCCCATAGCGCTGGCTTTCGATAGATTCGAAGGCCAGCAGATACCTGAATGGCTCAGCGAGCGGAGTGAGCGTCAGCATGTCCGCCAATTGGTCCGGACAGGATCCACAATTCGCGCCGTGTTGGATGTACGCGGACTGGCGGAAGCCATCCGGAAGGGCGCCGGAATCAAAGAACCGGCTAAGGAGAGAGAACAATGATCCGTTCATGGACTTTTCAAAGGAAGGTGACTGCAGGCTTTGCAGTCATGGTCGGATTGGCAGCCATCATCGCGGGGATAGCCGTATACGCACTCCACACAGTGGTTAACAGCAGGGACCACTTGCTCGCCGTCAATGCCAGAAATTTGACGGACGCCCAAAGATTGCTGGCGGATTCCAGTGAGTACGTAGCGGCCTTCCGCGGATTTCTCCTGCTGACGGAGGATCGGTTTCTAGACCAGCGGCGCAAGGCCGCGGCAGGGATTGAGGAGACATTCCGCAACCTCGACCAGGGCGTCTATACGCCTGAGGGGCACCGCCTTCTGAATGATATCCGGATCGCACAGACAGAGTTCGCCGCGGTGCAGGAGCGAGTCATCCTGTTGCGAAGGACCAGGAATGGATCGAGCGCGGCAATCCAAGCCGTGGAGCAGGAGACTGTGCCCAAGCGGGATAGTCTTGTGGCGACTATTAGAACATTTGTCGAGCGCGAACAGAAGCTGCTCGACGAGGGAACACGCGATTCCAACGCACGGGCTTCGATGGCCAACACCCTACTAATAAGTCTGGCCGTTGCAATGGTGCTGTTTGCGGCAACCACCGCCATTTTGCTCGGGCGCTCTCTGTCGAAGCAAATCGGTGGAACCGTCCAACATGTGCAGAGCTCTTCGGCGGAGCTCCAGACCAGCGCCAATCAGCAGGCGTCCGGGGCCAAGGAGACCGCGACTGCCATGAACGAAATCACCACTACGGTCAGCGAGTTGCTGGTAACCTCCCGGCAGATTGCAGGGAGCGCTCAACAGGTGGCGCACATCGCCGAGGAAACGCTGAAGGCGGCACAAGTGGGGGATCAAGCGGTGGTGCAATCGCAGGCGGCGATTGAGGGCATCCGGCGGCAGGTCGATACCGTCGTGAGCCACATGTTGAACCTGGGGAAGAAGTCGCAGCAGATCGGGGTCGTTCTCGATATCATCAACGAGCTTGCCGAACAGACCAATATCCTTTCGATCAATGCGACCATCGAGGCCGCTGGGGCAGGCGAACAGGGTAAGCGTTTCGCCGTCGTGGGGGAGGAGATTCGTAAACTGGCCGACCGCGTATCGGGCTCGACGAAAGAAAGCCGGGCGCTGGTCGAGGAGATCCGTGCGGCGGTCAATACGACGATTCTGGCAACCGAAACGGGGTCCAAAGCGGTGGATACCGGCCTGCTTCGTTTCGAAGAACTGACGCGCGGATTCAAAGAGATCGCCGGTATGGTGGCCACCGCAACGCAGGCGGCCCGCGAGATCGGGCTCAGCACCAAGCAGCAGATGACGGCGGTGGAGCAGGTCAATGCCGCCATAAGCAGCGCGGCACAGGTCACGCGTGAGACGGAAGCGAGTTCGGCACAAACGCTCCAGACGGCCACCCAGTTGGCCCAGCTTTCCCACAACCTTTCGCGCCTCGTCCAGTCGCGAGCGGTCGCGTAAGCCCTTATGACAGCCGACCCCTACAAATACTTCCGAGTGGAGGCCCACGAGCTTCTCGAAGGGCTGACTCAGGGCGCGCTGGATGTCGAGAAGGGGGCCGCGGATCGGGCAATGGTTGGAAGCCTGCTGCGCCTCGCCCACACCTTAAAGGGCGCCTCACGCGTCGTCAAGCAGCCGGCCATGGCGGAGTTGGCTCACGGAGTGGAAGACATCCTCTCCCCATTTCGCGACTCCGAGGGAAACGTACCGAGGGATCTGGCGCATCCATTGCTCGATCTGCTGGATCGCATCGGCACTGGCCTGGCGGCATTGGACCACCCGTCCTCCGAAGGCGTGGCGGCGGCACCGCGGGTTGCCAGCGAGGAGCCCCTGGAAACAGTACGCGTGGATGTCGAAGAGGTTGAGGGCGTCCTCGCCAGTTTGGCGGAAGCGGCGGTGCTGCTCAGGGGGATCCAAAGCGAAGGCGAAGCCCTGAACCAGGCTCGCCGGCTGGCCAGCCAGTTGGTGCAGCAGATCGAGCTTGCGGGCGGCGCGTCCGAAGGGGCCGGCCTGGGCAAAATCCGGCCGATAGCGGAGGAGCTGTCGTTATCGATCGGACGTCTCGCCCGACGCGTCGGCTCGAGCATCGATGAAGTGCAAAGAGAACTCGCCTTCACCCGGGAATGTGCCCATCACATCCGGCTGCTGCCCGCGAAATCCATCTTTCCTTCAGTGCTTCGAACGGTGCGCGACGCCGCGACAACCTTAGGTAAACGGGCCCAATTGGACACTAGCGGGGGGGATATCCGACTCGATGCCCACGTGCTTCTGACCGTTCGGGACGCCATTCTACAACTGGTCAGAAACGCGGTGGCCCACGGGCTGGAAGGCCCACAGGTCCGCGCCGCCGCCGGCAAACCGCCCTGTGGCCGTGTCCAACTTGGAATCGAGCGCCGCGGGAACCGGGTAGCGTTCATTTGTCGGGACGATGGCGGCGGCATCGACGTGAGAGCCATTCGCCGGGCGGCGGAAAAGAAGGGCCTGGTCCCGCCTGGCAGCGCGGAGTCGCTGGGATTGCACGATGCCATCGACCTCCTCCTACGGGGCGGCGTCACCACCGCCGCGGAGCCTACCGGGATCTCGGGGCGTGGAATCGGCCTCGACATCGTTCGCGAATTGACGGCACGCCTCAAGGGCGAAATCTCGGTGGAAACGGCGACCGGCCAAGGTACGACTGTCGAAATCTGCGTTCCGGTTTCGCTCACCTCGGTACCGGCCCTGCTGGTGGAGTCGGACGGGATGCAGGCGTCGATGCCCCTCGATTGTGTGTGCGAAACCCTGCGTTTCGACGCCACGGAAATTGTACGCAGCCCGGCGGGCGAATTCATCGCGTACGCGGGGCAGACCGTTCCGTTCATTCCGCTCTCCGGCGTGCTGAAAGGGTCCGCACCCCCCCCGCGGAAACAATGGTCCGCCGTCATTGTAGCCTCGGGTACCGCCCGGGTGGCGGTGGGCGTGGACCGTCTGATCGGAACAGGCACGGTAATTGTGCGTTCCCTTCCCGCCGTCGCGGCAGCTTCCCCGGTGGTGGCTGGAGCGAGCCTGGATTTGGAAGGGAACCCCCAATTGGCCCTGGACCCGGCAGGACTGGTGGAGGCGGCGGGTGAGGCACAATCGCGAACGCGGACCGCGCCGGCGCCGCGGCCACCCGTGCTGGTGGTGGATGACTCGCTGACCACACGGATGGTCGAGCAGAGCATTCTCGAATCCGCCGGACATCTTGTAGAGGTCGCCAGTTCGGGAGAGGAAGCGCTGGAGAAGGTGCGCTCCCGTCCCTACAGCCTGTTTCTCGTCGACGTGGAAATGCCCGGTATGGACGGGTTCGAGTTCATCTCACGAACGCGCGCCGACCCTGTATTGCGCGACACCCCCGCTGTGCTCGTGACTTCACGCAACTCTCTTGAGGACAGGCTTCGGGGCGAACAGGCGGGCGCCTGCGCGTATATTGTCAAGAGTGAGTTCGACCAGAAGCAATTCCTCCAGACCATTGAGCAGTTGGTGGGGTATTGAATGCGCAAGATCCGCGTCCTCATCGTCGAAGACTCATTGACCATCCGCCAGCGTCTCGCGGAAGTGCTCTCGGCCGACGCCGAAATCGAAGTGGTGGGAATCGCGCCCAACGGGAAAGTTGCCATCGAGCTTTGTCAGAAGCTGCGCCCCGACGCCATGACTCTGGACATGGTCTTACCTGTCTTGAGTGGGCTGGCGGTGACCGAGTACGTGATGGCATACTGCCCGACCCCCATCCTAATCGTCTCGTCGTCAACCAATCGAGGCGACTTATACAAGACCTACGATGCCCTGGCGGCCGGCGCTCTGGATGTTCTCGACAAACCTGTTGGGAACGAAGTGGATGGGGCATGGGAGCAAGCCTTAGTCGCGGCGATCAAGATGGCGTCGCGAATCAAAGTGATCACCCACGTGCGCGGCCGTCTTTCGAACCGCTTCAGGCTGCCGCCGGAACCGGTTTCGCCGGACCACTCGAACGGGGGTACGTACCGAGCGGTTGCGATTGGGGCATCGACGGGTGGGCCCGCCGCTCTAGTCAGGATTCTGCGGAGCCTGCCGGGCGATTTCCCGCTGCCGATCCTGATTGTCAATCACATCGGAGAGAAGTTCGGATCCCTTTTGGCGGAATGGCTCGACAGCCAATCGGCGCTTCGGGTAAGTTGTGCCGTAGACGGAGAACCGCTGCCGGAAGTCGGGTGCGGTCGAGTGATCCTCGCTCCGCCCGGCCGTCACGTACTGCTGGAGCGGGGCCGCCTGCATCTGACCGACGATGCGGAAAGGCATTCGTGCAAGCCCTCGGTGGATATTCTCTTCGAGTCGGTGGCTCGCGAGATCGGAGACCGTAGCATCGCCTGCCTCTTAACAGGAATGGGAAAGGACGGGGCAGCAGGTCTCCTCGCGGTGCGTCAGGCCGGCGGGCGAACCCTGGCACAGGATGAGGCCACCTCCACCATTTTCGGAATGCCTCAGGAGGCCATTCGCATCGGCGCGGCGGAGAAGATCGTGGGACTTCCAGAGTTCGCGCCAACCCTGATGGCTCTGGCCGGCGCCGCGGACAGGTTATAGGTTATATCGATGGTTGCGAAAACGAAGTTGCGTAAAGACGGTTTAAGCGCGGGGGGGCATGGCCGACACTAGCGCATCGTCGAGGATCGAACGCAAGGAGGAACAAAGAGCACGAGGGCGGGATTCCGCCCACGGCCACGGGGACGGAAAGCCCCGTATTCTGATCGTCGACGACAGTTTGACGGTGAGGATGGATCTGCGGCAGACGTTTGATTCAGCGGAATTTGACATTGTTGCATGCGAGACGCTGGCCGCCGCCCGGGCCGAAATCGCCCGGCAGGCGCCTTCCCTCGTCATCCTCGATGTCCTGTTGCCGGACGGAGATGGCGTCGATTTGCTCCGGGAGATCAAAGCGACCATGGCTCCCGCCCCGCTAGTGATGCTCCTGTCCACTGAGGCCGAAGTCAGCGACCGTGTACGAGGACTGAAGACGGGTGCGGACGACTACATCGGCAAACCGTACGATGCCACCTACGTTCTCGCCCGTGCGCGCGAGTTGATCGGCGTGTCTACCTGTCTTCCGAAACCGGCAGCGCCCAGGTTGCTGCTCATAGATGACAGCGCAACATCCCGCCGGCGTTTTCAATCGATCCTCGAAAGCGCGGGCTACAGCGTGGTTACGGCCGAGAACGGGGAGGAAGGGCTGCGTACGGCGTTTGCATTGCGCCCGGACGCGATCATCGTGGACCGTTTTCTGCCCGGGGGTATCGATGGGGACGCCGTGATCCGCCGTCTGAAACAGGATGTCACGTTGCGCAACACGCCCTGCCTGTTGTTGACCGCCTCGGCCAAGGACGGCGAGGAGCTGCGCATGCTAGACGCGGGAGCCGATGCGTTCCTCGGCAAGGAAGTAGACGTCGATGTCCTTCTCGCCCGCCTGGCCGCGCTCATCCGGTCGGGCACTTCGGCGCCAGCCGTGGATGCGTCACTATCCAGCCTGCTGGGTGCGAAGAAAGTTCTGGCTGTGGACGATAGCCTCACCTACTTAAACGAAGTATCGGCACAGCTCCGCCAGGAAGGTTATGACGTCGTCCAGGCGCATTCGGGACAGGAAGCCCTGGATTTGCTGGAAGTGCAGACAGTGGATTGCATTCTCCTGGACGTTCTCATGCCGGGATTATCGGGGAATGAGACGTGCCGCATCGTCAAGAAGCGGCCCGCCCTCCGCGGCATTCCCTTACTGATGTTGACCGCCGCGGAAGGGCACGACGCGTTAATTGAAGGGATCGACTCCGGCGCGGACGACTATATCGGCAAATCCAGCGACTTCACGGTGTTGAAGGCCAGGCTGCGCGCGCAGCTTCGCAGAAAGCAATCCGAAGACGAGTTGCGCCTCATCCGCGAAGAACTGCTTCGAAAGGACCTCGAGGCCGCCCAGGGGAGGGCAGATCGCGAGATCGCGCAAGCGCGGGTGGCGCTGGTGGACGAACTCGAGGCAAAGAACCGCGAGTTGGAAGCCTTCTCTTATGCGGTCTCTCACGATCTGCGCGCCCCTCTCCGCGCGCTCGACGGGTTTAGCAACGCGTTGATCTCCCAGTACAGCGATCTGCTCGATGACAAGGGCAAGCACTACCTGCGCCGCATTCACGAGGGGTCGCTGCGGATGGGGCAGTTGATCGAAGATCTACTCGACCTTTCCCGTATCACCCGCCGCGTCTTGAGCCGGGAGCGGGTAAACCTGAGCGATCTGGCCGCGGAGATCGCGTCGGACCTGCGGGCCGAATATCCCCAGCGCCAGGTGGAGTTCGCTATCGCGCCAGACCTCGCCGCTGTTGGCGACCGTCACCTTCTGCGCATTGCCCTGCAAAACCTGACGGCCAACGCCTGGAAGTTCACCGGTAAGTGCCAAAGCGCGCGTATCGAATTCGGGATTAGACAGCAGGATGGGGAGCGCGTGTACTTTGTGCGCGACAACGGCGTGGGGTTCGACATGGCGTATGCCGATAAACTCTTCACGCCTTTTCAGCGCCTCCACGGCATGCAGGAGTTTCCGGGCACCGGCATCGGCCTGGCTACGGTGCAGCGCGTCGTGATCCGCCATGGCGGGCGCGTCTGGGCCGAGGCCGCAGTGGACAAAGGCGCCACTTTCTGTTTCACATTGCGGGAGGCATCATGACCGACGCGCTGATCATGCTGGTGGAAGACAATCCGGACGACGAGGAACTCACCCTCCTGGCTCTCAAGCAGGGAAAGATCCTCAACGAGGTGGTCGTCGCTCGCGATGGCGTGGAGGCGCTGGACTATCTCTTCGGCACGGGCAGTTATGCCGGCCGGGACGTCCACCAGCCGCAAGTCATCCTGCTCGACCTCAAGCTGCCGAGGCTGGGCGGGCTCGAGGTGCTCGATCGCCTTCGCGCGAACCCTGCCACCGCATTGATACCGGTTGTGGTGTTGACCTCGTCCAGCGAGGAAGAAGACCTTTTGACCAGCTACCGGCTGGGAGCCAACAGTTACGTCCGCAAGCCGGTCGGGTTCCAAGCCTTCTCGGACGCCGTACAGAAGGTGGGCCTCTACTGGCTGCTGCTCAACGAGACGCGGGGCGTGAGGCTTAAGCCATGACCCAGCGGCTTCGCGTCGTGATCGTGGAGGATGTCGCGGCCGACGCCGAACTGATGGCGCTTCGGCTGCTGGAAGCCGGCTACCAGGCGGACTGGCTGCGTGTGGATCTAGAAGAGGACTTCCTGGCTACCTTGGAAGGACCGCCCGATTTGATCCTGGCCGACTGGGCACTGCCGCGATTCAGCGGCAAGCGCGCGTTGGAGTTGACACGCGCGCGCGGTCTCGATGTCCCGTTTATCATCGTTTCCGGAAGCATCGGCGAAGAAGCCGCGGTGGATGCGCTTCGCGCAGGCGCCAACGACTACGTGTGGAAGGACCGCCCCGTCCGGCTCGGTCCAGCGGTGCGCCGTGCCTTCGAAGAGAGGGAGCTGCGCGCGGAATGGCAGCGCAATCATGAGGCGCTCCTCCTGCTGACGCGAGCGGTGGAACACAGCCCGGTATCGGTGGTCATCACCGGCCGCAGCGGCGACATCGAGTACGTGAATCCTAAATTCACGGAGATCTCGGGCTACACCTACGCCGAAGTGCAAGGTAGAAATCCGCAGTTTCTCAAGTCGGGTGAAGTGCCCGATACCTTCTACCGGGAACTCTGGGAAACTATCACCGGAGGCGGGGAGTGGCGCGGGGAGTTTCATAACCGGCGCAAGGACGGCACCTTGTTTTGGGAACGGGCGTCCATTTCCCCAGTGCGAGATTCCAACGGTGCAATCACCCATTTCGTCGCGCTCAAGGAGGATGTAACGGCTCAGAAGGTCCTCGAGGGCGAGTTTCTTCAGGCGCAGAAAATGGAGTCCATCGGGCGTTTGGCTGGCGGCATCGCCCATGACTTCAACAATCTGCTGACTGTGATCAACGGCTACGGCGACCTGGTTTTGAAAGGACTCCGGGAAGGCGACCCACTACGCGGTCCCGTGGCCGAGATGCGAATCGCCGGCGAGCAGGCGGCCCAGTTGACCAAGCAGTTGCTCGCCTTCAGCCGCAAACAGATTATTGCGTCGAAGCCGCTAAATCTCAACAGGGTAGTGACCGGGACCCAAAGCCTCCTCCGCCGACTTCTGGGGGAGGACATCGAACTGATCGTGGAACTGGAGCCGGCGCTGGGAACGGTACTAGCCGACACTGGCCAGTTGCAGCAGGTTCTCCTGAACCTCACTATTAACGCGCGTGATGCCATGCCCGGTGGTGGGACGCTGACCATCAAGACGGCGAACCTCGAAGCGGACGGGAGTCGTTCAGCCACTCCAGAAGGATTCGTGCCGAACCAACACGTCCTGCTGGCGGTATCGGATACCGGCATCGGGATGGACAAAGCTACGCTGTCACACCTGTTCGAGCCGTTCTTTACTACCAAGCCTCCGGGCGCGGGAACCGGCCTGGGGCTCTCGACCGCCTACGGCATCGTGTATCAATTCGGAGGTGAAATATCGGTATCGAGCGAGCCGGGGTGCGGGACTGAGTTTCGTGTCTACTTGCCCCGGATTGAAGCGCAGCCCGCGGAGGAGGTAGCCGGCGAAGCAATTCCCTTGAGTCTGGCTGGTTCGGAAACTGTTCTGGTGGTGGAAGATCAGCCGGCAGTTGCCGAGTTGGTGGCCGGGAACCTCACCGGGTACGGCTACCAAGCCCTTGTGGCCTTGGGGTGCGAGCAGGCACTTGGCATTGCCGAAAGTCATCCGGGACCGATCCATCTGCTGCTGACGGACGTCGTCATGCCCCACATGACCGGGAAGGATTTGGCCGGGCGCTTCAGCCTGCTTCGCCCGAGCGCGAAAGTGCTGTACATGTCCGGCTTCACCCACGATGTGATCGCGACTCGCGGCGTACTAAAGGGCAACGTAGAGTTCATCGCCAAGCCGTTCACGGCCCAAGAACTGGCGACCAAGGTGCGAAAAGTACTGGGGCCGCCCGTTCAGGCCGGACCGGCCTCCAGCGGCGTGGACGTGGCCCATGTGGATTTGCACATGCCGGCTCAGCGTCGGGCTCGTGTCGTCGTGGCAGACGACGAGGCTGGCGTGCGCAGGTTTCTTAAGAAGGTCCTCGAGGATGGCGGCTACGAAGTGCTTGAAGCTACAAATGGTAAGCAGGCTTTCGATGTGGCCCGGACGGGACAGGTCGACCTCGTCATCACGGACCTGGTGATGCCGGAACAGGAGGGGATCGAGACCATACGAGCCTTGCGTCGGGAGGTGCCTGGAGTTCCGATCATCGCCATCTCGGGAGCGTTCGACGGCCAGTACCTGACGATGGCTCAGAAGCTTGGGGCCGCCGCCGTGCTGAACAAGCCGGTGAGTGCTGAGTTGCTGCTGGCCAGGGTGGAGGAGGTGCTGAAGGCGCTTCGGTGAGATGCCAGAAAAGGCCGCTTATTGGCATACTCGATCCGACACCTTAAGAGCTCTGTCATCTGAACCTTGGTAACGAGATACTAGAGACTGCGCTCACGCCCATGTTTCAACTGTTCCAACCGTGGGGTTTGATCCTGAAAGACTTCTTCATGGTGACGGGCCAGTACGATTTCATCTTCATTGCCGAAGCGCCCGATGATGCCGCTCTCGCAAAGGCTGTCTTATCGATTGCGTCGAAGGGTGCCATTCAAACTGAAACACTGCGGGCGTTCACTGAAAGCGAGTACCGTACAATCTTGTCCGGGCTGTGATATCGGATAAGCCTGTGTCCGCTCTGGTAGAATCATTTCGAGAACCCGGCAGCACTATGGTTTGTGTTCGCTCCTAAGTGGCGCTTGCCGTGGTATTGTCGCCGGGTTCTCAACCGGAATTCCCGATCTTCGTACCGGCATCGTCAAGACTGCGCCCTATAAAACACGTACAGGAATACGGTCACACTCAGGCTTGCCAGCAAATGAATGAGCGACACCAACATAGCGTTCGCAGCAATCGCACCAGACGTAAACGCTGAGATGTCACGGATGAAGCTCAACGCCACAGCAACGGTTAGCAGTATCATGCCGACCAGGGCGAACAACGCCGCACTTTTGAGGCTCATGGTAGAGATTATACGCCCACAACTTCGCTGCCGGGATCAGGATGAAGCCCAAAGGCATCGGTCACGGCGGCGAGTGCGGCTGGTAGGAATGGGAACAGCGATTCTCGACGCATCACACAAACCTACTGCCCCGGCTGGATGCAGATCGCCGCTCCGTCGAATGAAGTGACGCCGCCGATGTCGATGGTGAGATTCGATTGAACAAAGGCAGGTGGGTAGGCCGGATTGCCCGTGCCAACGGCCAATGTGGTGCAGGGCAGTACTGCGGCTGGAAATGCGGAGGGGAGTTGTACGTTGATCTGGTAAAGGCCCACTTGCCCCGGCGTCAAGCCAACGAAAATTGGGGCCAGCAGAATAACCGGAGCGGTTGGCGGTGTGGGGCTTATCACGCCTGTTAGAACATTGAACGGACGTGATGGCTCCGCATTCG
>OCTA010004152.1_pt1 | contig 12708 bp, 9 predicted proteins | sample 1538991 | NCBI WGS metagenome assembly OCTA01 (sample SAMEA3539302, study PRJEB22396) | soil metagenome | biome: tundra; feature: field; material: soil | place: USA | collected 2010-05 | depth 0.15 m
GCGCGTGCCCGCGCGCTGGCGGGGCAGGGGGACACGGCTGGGGCCGAGACGCTGCTGGCGGAGATCACCCGGCGTGCCCCCCGAGCGCCGCTGCCGTTTCTGGCGCTGGGCCAGCTCTTCGCCCGACGCGGAGCCCTGGACGAGGCGGTGGTCGCGCTCGGCCACGCCGTCGACTACGGGGGCGGCGACGCCCAAGCCTGGGCCGAGCTCGGCGAGGTGCTGGGGCGCCTCGGGCGCACGGAGCCCGCCACCGATGCGCTCCGCCGGGCGCTGACCCTGGCGGTCGATCCGGCCGATCCGATCTTCTCGGCGCTGCGCGGGCGGGTCCACGCCGCCCTGGGCGGGGTGCAGGCAGCCGCGGGTCGGTTGCAGCAAGCGGCCCGCGAGCTGCGCAAGGCGCTCGATCTCGTCGGCGACGACGACCGCCAGCTGGCGCTCGATTACGGGCGGATCCTGGCGCGCTTGGGCGACCAGCGCCAAGCCTCCGAGTGGTTGACCCGGGCCGCGCGCGCCGCCTCGGCCGACCCGGCGATCTTCGCGGAAGCGGCGGCCGCCACCCCCGATCGCCCGCGGGCCGAGGCGCTGCTCCGCGAAGGGCTGGCGCAGGCGCCCGGCAACCTGTCGTTGCGCGCGGCGCTGGTGCAATTTCTCGCAAGCGCCGGGCGGAGCGACGAGGCGCTCGCGCTCGCCGAAGCCGCGCGCGACGATGCGCCCGACGATCCGCGGGCGTGGGCCGCCCTCCGAGAGGCCCGCGCGGCCGCCGGAGATTGGCCCCCTGCGCTGGCGGCCGCCGCCACCGAAGCCCGTCTGGGCGCGCCGCCCGCGTTCGCGACCCGCCTTTCGCTGGCACTGGGCGCCGAAGACTCCGACGCGCTGGCCGAGCTGGTGCACCAGCCCGCGGCCGGCGAGGCGACCGGCGGCATCGCCGCGCCGAGCGCCGGCGGTTCCACCTCCGAGGGGGCTCTGGCGAAGGCCGGCGACTTCGCGGCGGGGGACGCCTTACGGGAGGCGCTGGCCGCCTTCGTCGACGGCCGAGCCTCCGAATCGAACCTGCTCCTGCTGGGCCGTTTCGCGCCCGGCGATTCCGGCCGGCGGTCTTTGGCCCGCGCCACCGCCCCGGTTGCGCCGCCCGCCGGTCAGCTGGCCGGGCTTCTGAGCTGGGCGCAGGACTTCGCCGCGGCGACCCCGGCGCTGGTCGGTCTGGCGGCCTCGGCCGGACGCGCGGCGGAGGCCCTCGACCGTCCCCTGCTGGTCGCGGTGATGGGCGAGTTCAACGCCGGCAAGTCGTCCTTCGTCAACGCCTTGTGCGGCGACGAGGTCGCCCCAACCGGCGTCACGCCGACCACGGCGACGATCAATGTCCTCCGCTACGGCGCCGTCCCCCAGGCCCGCGTGATCCATCACGACGGAACCACCCGCCCGATCCCGGCCGGCGCGGTCGCCGCGTTTCTCACCGCGCTCCGCGACGACGACGCGCGCGACATCCGACTGGTCGAGATTTTTCTGCCGGTCGAGACGCTTCGCCGAGTCGAGATCGTCGATACGCCGGGCCTCAACTCCATTCGTCCCGAGCACGAGCGCGTGGCGCGTGACTTTCTGCGCGACGCGGATGCCATCGTCTGGGTCCTCGCCGCCGGTCAGGCCGCCAAGGCGACCGAGAGAGAGGCGCTGGGGCTGGCGCATGCGGCCGGCAAGCGGGTGGTCGGCGTCATCAACAAGATCGATCGCGCGGACGCCGCCGAGGTCGAGGCGGTGGTCCGCCACGTCAAGAGCGCGCTCGGCGACCTGCTCGACGCGGTGGTCCCGTTCTCCGCGACGCGCGCGCTGGCCGCCCGACGCGCGGGGCGATCGGATCCCGCCTTCGACGCGCTCGGCGCGCTCCTCGAGAAGAGGTTCTTCGCGGAGGCGCTCGATCTCAAGCGCGCCACCGCGGTCGCCGCGCTGGACCGTTTTCTCGCGGCCGCACGGGACGCCGGCCCCCCCGCCGGAACGATCGGGCCGACGCCGCTGAGCTTGGAGGACCTGCGCGGCGCTCTCGAGCGGGTCGCGGAGCGAGTCAACAGCCTGCTCGACGCCGAACGGATCGCGCTTCGTGCCCGGGTCGAGGAGGGCTACCGCAAGGCCGCGATCGAGGTCCGCGAGTTCGTGCAGCCGCGGTCCTGGCTGTTCGGCGACCACCGCGCGACGCCCGCCGACGAGGAGTTCCTGAGTGAGCTGCTCGAGGACGCCGTCGAGCGTGCGGCGGCGAGGACGCGAACTGCCCTTGCCGGCGCGCTGACGGACCCCGGCGATCCGGCGGCCCTGGCGCCGGCGCGCGCGGCGGCGGCGGCGGCCATCTCCATGGCGCTCGACCGTTTCGCAGCCTATGCCCGCGGGGTGATCGAAGGCGGCGCCGTGCCCGACTTTTTCCGCCATCAGCTCCCCAGGCTGCGACTGGAGATCGCCGCCATTCGGGACGTGCTGGTCCGGCGCGCACCCGATCCGGAGGTGCCTCTCTTCGCGGGGTTGCGGCAGGATCTCGATGCCGTCTTCCAGACCGCCGAGTCGGACCTCACCTCGGCGGCGGCCGATACGGCCATGCGAGCGCTGATTCACGAAGAACGGGTCACCCGACCGCTCGACGCGTTCGCGCGCGCGCTCGCGGCTCTCAAGACCCCCTAGGCTCGGACCGGTCGGTGGTCAGCGCCGGAGCCGCTGGCAGCTGGGGCAGAAGAACGTGGCGCGACCTGCATCCACGCGCTTGCGTATCGCGGCGCCGCAGCTCGGACAGGGCTGCCCCGCGCGGCCGTAGACCCGCAGCGCGGCGGCGTTGTCGCCCCGGCGGCCCGCGGCGTCGACGTAGTCGCGCAGGGTGGTTCCCCGGCGCGCGATCCCGCCCGCCAGCACGGTCTGCACCGCCTCCAGCAGATCCGCCGCCTGCGGCCGCACCCGCCGGGCGAGCGTGGCGGGATGAATCCCGGCTCGGAAGAGCGCCTCGGAAGCGTAAATGTTCCCGAGACCGGCGATCCGACTCTGGTCGAGGAGAAACGCCTTGATCGGCGCGCGGACGCCGGTCAACGCCGCGGCCAACGCGGCGGCGTCGAATCCCGACAGGGCGTCGGGTCCCAGATCGGCGAGCGCCTCCACCTTGGCCAGCGACCGCCCCGGCGCGACCCAGCCGAAGCGGCGCGCATCCACGAAGCGCAGCTCGTCACCGCCATCCAGCCCGAAGACGACATGCGTATGCGGCGCACGCAGGCTGGCACCCGGCTGCACCCGCAACCGGCCGGTCATGCCCAGGTGAATGACGACGCCCGCGTCGCCCGGGCCGTCGACCTCGACGAGGATGTACTTGCCGAGGCGGCGCACGCGGGCGATCGCGCGCGAGACCGCCACGGCACGCAGCCCCCGCAGATCGATCGGCCGCGCGAGGTGCAGCGGCCGACCGCTCCACCAGACCGATTCGATCCGGCGCCCCCGTACGATCGGCTCCAGTCCGCGCACGATCGTTTCGACCTCGGGGAGCTCGGGCATCGCCGGTTGGCCTAGCGTCCCGCGGGCGCGCCCGCAAGGGCGTCGGCCAGCCGGGCGAAATCGGCGACCGACAGCTCCTCCGCCCGTTTGGTCCCGGCGACGCCGCTCGCCGCCAGCGCCGCGGCCGCCCCCTCTTCGCCGAAGCGCGCCGCGAGCGCACGACGCAACATCTTCCGGCGGGTGGCAAACGCCTGTTTGACGACCTCCTCGAACAGCGCCGCGTCGCGCACGGGCGCCAGCGGCGCCGCCCGAAAAACCAGGCTCAGGACGGACGAGGTGACGGCCGGCGCTGGATGAAACGACCCCGGACGCACGTGAAAGAGAATCTTCGCCTCCGCATGCTGCGTGATCGCAACGGTCAGCCGGCCGTAGACCCGACTTCCGGGCGGCGCGATGATCCGCTGCGCCATCTCGCGCTGGACCATGACGATCGCGCGGGCGATGGCGCCGCGCCGACCGGCGTCGACCAGGGCCAGCACCAGCGCGCTCGCGATCTGGTAGGGAAGATTGCCGACGACGATCAGGGGCCGCCCCGAGGCCCGCGCCGCCGCGGCGAAATCGAAGTGCGCGGCGTCGGCCGCGACGATCTCGACCCGCGACCCGCCGCCCAGCTCGCCCGCCAACACCGCCAGCATGTCCGGATCACGTTCGATCGCCAGGATTCGGGCCGGCGGCGGTTCGGCGCGCAGGAGAGCGCCCGTCAGCGCCCCGAGGCCGGCGCCGATCTCGACCACGACGTCCTCGGCCGTGGCACGCGCGGCCGAGGCGATCCGCGAGAGCACCGAAGCATCCCGCAGGAAATTCTGTCCCCAGGCCTTCTTGGCCTCGAACCCGTACCGCGCCAGCACCCGCCGCGGATCTTCTATCGGCGGCTGATCCCGATCGCCGGTCACAGCTCCAGGCCTGGATCGACCGCCAGATCCAGACCGGCGTATTTGCCCCGCACGAACAGCTCGCTGCCCGCGGCGGCGATCATCGACGCTTTGTCGGTACAGCGCTTCGGCGGCGGGATGAAGAGCGCGAAGCCGTCGGCGCGCGCGGCCTCGGCCAGCGCCGCGCGCAAGCCGCGGTTGGCCGCCACGCCGCCGCAGACCACCAGCGCGCCCAGCCCCTCGCGCGCCAGGGCACGGCGCGACTTGCGGACCAGGACGTCGACCACGGCGGTCTGGAAGCTGGCGCAGAGATCCGCCAGGGCGGCACCCTCGGGCAATCTCGCCGATCCCGCCGCCCTGTCTTTGGCGAGCCAGGTTGCGACCGCGGTCTTGAGGCCCGAGAAGCTGAAATCGAGATCGTCTCGTCCGGCCAGCGCCCGCGGCAGCGCCACGGCGCGCGGATTGCCCGTCGCCGCGAGCTTGTCGATCGCGACGCCGCCGGGATAGCCGAGCCCAAGCAGCTTGGCGACCTTGTCGAACGCTTCGCCGGCGGCGTCGTCGCGGGTCGCGCCCAGGAGGCGCGTCTTGCCCGGCTCATCGACGCGAATGATCGCCGTGTGCCCACCCGACACCAGCAGCGCCAGGTGCGGAAACGGAGGCGGCGTCGGCAGCGTGGGGTCTTCCAGCGAAGCAGCGGCCAGGTGTCCCGCCAGGTGGTTGACGCCGACGAGTGGCTTGCCTAGCGCGAACGCCAGCGCCTTGGCGGTCTCGACCCCGACCAGGAGCGCGCCGACCAGGCCGGGCCCGCAGGTGACGGCGACGGCATCCAGATCCCCGAACCCAATCGCCGCATCGGTCAGCGCGCGCCGGATCACCGGGACGATGGTGGCGACATGCTGGCGCGAGGCCACCTCGGGGACGACCCCGCCGTAGGGGGCATGCGCCAAGATCTGCGACGCGACGACATCGGAGCGAACCCGCCGGCCATCCTCGACGACGGCGGCGGCGGTCTCGTCGCAGGAGGTCTCGATCCCGAGGACCAGCACTCAGAGTTTTCCGAGACGGTCGACGATCGCGCGCAGGTCCCCCGCGAACTGCCCGCGCGGATCGAGCTCGAGATAGCGCTGATAGGCGCGCTTGGCGTCGTCCATCTCGCCGGCGTCCTGATGGACGCCGCCGATGATGACGTAGGCGTCGGCCCACTTGGGGTTCAGCTTCACCGCCCGTTCGGCCTCGGCCAGCGATTCGCGACGGTGGTTGCGATTGAAGAGCGCGTGCGCCAGCAGACCGTGCGCCTCGGCCGAGTCCATGTTGGCGTCTCGCGCGGCGGTGCAGGCGGCCTCGGCGTCCTTCATCCTCAGTTCCTGGAACGAGGTGTGGCAGGCCAGCAGGAGCGGCGCGGCTTCGGCGGCCCGCACGCGCGCCATCTTCGGGTCGGCGGCCCGCTCGTCGAGATCGTCGTGGGCGGCGGCGGCGGGCGGGTGGCGGCCACCGGTCGCGCCGGGATCGGCGGCGGTGGGGTCCCGACCCATGTCGGCCAGCGCGCCGGCGGTCGCCGGCAGCGTCGGGGCGGGCATGGGAACGATCGTGGGTCCTGTGGGCGCCGATGCGGGATTGCCCGCCGCCGACGCCCGTGGTGCGCTGTCGCCGGCGGCCACGTCGTCGGTGAACGCTTCGCGCGCCGACTTGCGGCGCGACCGAAACATCACGGTGCCGACCACCAGGACCAGCGTCGCGATGGCCGCCACCACCAGCATCCCGCGCCGGTGGGACGTGAGGCCCAGCTCGTCGGCCGCGTCGGAGGCGGAAAATTGGTCCTCCAGCTCCGAGGCGTCGACCAGCTCGGTGGTTCTCCGCAACGGCTCGGGCGCGGGACCTTCGACCAGCGGCGGCAGCTCGTCGAGGGCGCGCGCGCTGCCCGGTGGCGTCAGCGATTGAGACGGACGGACGAACGGGCGCGCATTCTCCTCCCGCAGATGGGCCAGCCGCGCCTCGGCCGCAGGCGATTGCTTGATCTTCGCGCTGGACGGACGCACCACGATTTCCCCCGAGGCCGAGCGCGCCTCGGTTCCGATCGGCAAGGCCGCGGCCAGGGGCGACAAAGATCGGGGCAGCGGTTCGGCTTCCACCAGCGGCACCGCCTCCATGATCGGCGTCGCGTCGTCCGAGGCCTCGTCCGTTTCCGCCTCCGCCCCCGTGGCCGTCAACATGGCCGGGTCCACGATGGGTGTCGCATCTTCCATCGCGGTGGCCGCCGCCTCGATGGAGCTCGCCATCTCACCGGGCACCACGGGTAGCTCGACCGCCGAGCGCAACGGCTCCGGCGCTGCGCTGCCGAACCCCTGCAGCGTCGTCGGGAATCCGGGTCCCAGAGGCAGCATGGGGGCCTCCGACGACGACTCCGGCACGTGCCCCTCGGCGACGAGACGGTCGGTGAACCGAACTCGCATGTCGTCGTCGAGCGCATCGCGCCCGCCTTCGCCCAGAGGCTCGAGCGGAGCGGTCGGTCGGCCGTGAACACCGATCCCCGCCTCGGGAGAGGCGCCGAACAGATCGCGCTCGACGCGCGGGGGGGATCGGAACGGACCCGCCGCCTCCGAGAGCCACCCTTCCAGATCGGCGCCGAGCAGATCTTCTTCGGCGGCCGGCACCCGAATGTCGTGGACGATCCGCTCGTGACAGAGCTTTCCGATCGCCGCCGCCGCGTCGAGATCCGAAAGACCGCAGTCGTCGATGACCTGCAAGAAGGTTCGCATCCCGTCGAAGAGGCGCAGGATCCGGTTCACCTCGTCGGGGATATCGGCCAACCGTTCGGCGAGGACGCGGTAGTCGACCTCGAAGATCGTATCGAGCGGCGGCAGCCCGGCCAGCAAGCGGCGCCATTCGTCGACCCGGCGCAGCGCCTCCATCAGGAGATCGTGCGGGCGCATTTCGACCGTGTCTTTGCGCCGGATGCTCTTCCATTCGATCTCGAGGCGACCGGAGGTCCAGCAGAAGAGTCGATAGATCGCGTCGCGCCCGGAGAGTCGTCCGACCTCGGCGTCGACGACGTTGCCCTGTCGAAAGAAGATCTCGCCCCGAGCGCCGCCAGCGGCCGTAATGACGGCGACACCGGACTTCTGATGCGCGGAGATCGCTCGCAGGAGATCCACCAGCGGCACGTCGCCGATGTCGCTGATGAAGTGGTCGCTGCCCGGCGCGGGAGCTTCGGCGCCGTCCGCCGGCGACGCCTGCGCGTAAGCCGAAAGCTCCAGGCGCTCCCGCTCGCGACGCTGCAGCAGGGCGCGCGCGCGCGTGACCACCTCCTGGACGTAGATCGGCTTGACCACGAAATCGTCGGCGCCGGCCTCGAGACCGCGCGTCTTGCTCTCGAGGCCGGGATCCGAGATCAACACCACCGCGGGCGGCATCCGATCGCCGGTCTGCTTGACGAGCCGGCAGAACGCCAGCGCGTCGGGATCGCTGGCCGCCGCGATCACCAGATCCGGCCCGTCGGCGAGGCGCTTCATCGCCTCTTCACGGTTGGCGGCAAGGCCAACCGTGAAACCGGCCTGCCGCAAGGTGAGATCGAGGATACGGCGGATCGCTTCGTCGCTATCGACGATCAGGATCGTCTGCGCCCCCCGCTCCTCTCTGCGTTGTGCCTCCATTTGCCGCTGCCGCCCCGCAGTATATGCGCCACTTTCGGCTCCAGTTTCCACACTACAAATTATAAATAGCTAAATAGCTAGATCGGGCACCCGCCGCCCCAGGAGATCGCGCAAGGCGCCGAGCTCCGCCGGGGCCTCGCCGAGCGCCTGGCGCACGTAGCCGAGCGAGGCCGGAATCCAGCGCAGGAAGCTGGGATTCTTGCGAACGCGGTCTATGAAGACGAACCGCCCGGTATCCTTCAGCTTGCGCTGCAAGGTCTGGAGCACGAAGAGGCGTCGAAAGGCGGCCCGGTCCTCGAGGCCGGCCTGCGCCACGAAATCCCCGACCAGCCCGTCGAGCTCGGCCGCCGACAGGACGACGTAAGAATCACGCAGCAGCGCGACCAGATCGTAGGCACGCGTGCCGAGCAGCGCGTCCTGAAAATCGATCACCTTGAGCTCCGGCGTCCGGCCATCGTCGCCGACCACCATGAGGTTGCGACTTTGAAAATCCCGGTGGACCAGGGTCGTCGGTGCTGCGGCCAGCTGCCGGGCGATCCAGTCGAAGGCGGTCTCGAGCACCGCCGCCTCCGCGCCCTCGAGCACCACCCCGCGCTCGGCCTCGAGGTACCACTCCTTGAAATGCGCCAGCTCCCACCGCAAGAGCGTCTCGTCGAACCGGCGAGAAAACGCGATGCAGCCGCGGTCTGGGCGCCGGTCGCCCAGCGCCTGCAGGGCCACAATCTGCGCGATGGCCGCGCGATAGAAACGCGCGCGCTCGGAAACCGTCGCGGTCTGGACGACCGCCTCGAAGGTGCGATCGCCCAGATCCTCTAGGCCGACCAGGCCGCGTTGAACGTCGTAACGAAAAACCTGGGGCACGGGAACCCCGCCCTTTTCCAGATACCGCTGCACGTTGACAAAAGGCAGCTCCGGAGGACCGAGACCCGGCGATGTCGCCTCGTCCGACTTGAGGGGCTCGTCGGGAAGCTCCATGACCACGACGCTGCCCGGTGAGCCACCGGCCAACCGCACCCGATGGTAGCGGCGGGTCGACGCATCCCCCGCCAGCGTCTCGATCGTCCCCTCCCCTCCGCCAGCGAAGTCGCGGACGAACGGCAACAGCACCTCGGCCAGCCTCGGCGTTTCGAGCATCGGCGTGATAATACGTGGCCGGCGATGTGCGCGACAGAGGCTGTCGAGCGCGATCCACGGCTGGGCCTCACGGCGCTGGCGGCCGCGTGGCAAGTCCCGTGTGAGGTCGGACAGATCGACGCCCTCCTCGGATACGCCGAGCTTCTTCTTCGCTGGAATGCCCGGATCAACCTGACCGGCGCACCGTCGGTGGGGGCGCTGGTGGAAACGCATTTTCCCGACGCGTTCGCGCTGGCGAGCTGGATCCAGGGTCCGGCGCGCCTGCTCGACGTCGGCAGCGGCGGCGGACTGCCGGCGTTGCCGCTGGCCCTGCTGCGCCCGGCGCTGGATATCCAGCTCTGTGAGCCCATCGCCAAAAAGGGCGCGTTCTTGCGCACGGCGATCCGAGACTGCCGCCTGACCGGTCGTGTCCGGCTCGACCCCCGTCGCGGTGAGGAGGTCGCCGATGCCGGGGAAAAGGTCGACCTCGCTGTCTCGCGGGCAACCTTCCCGCCCGACATCTGGCTGGCGCTGGGACGGCGGCTCGTTCACCCGGGCGGGCGCGTCTTCCTTCTCACCACGCCGCAGGCTGCCCCTGCGGTGGACACCACTGGGCCCGGACGGCGCCGGGTCTATCTGGACGGACGGCGGCTGCTGCTCGAAGTCGCCGTTTGACGGGGGCCCTGTTCCACGTGGAACAATCGCCGCCCATCCGGATGGCCACCGCACCTCTGGGTCGCCGCCACCACCCGCTCTGCCGCCGCTCCACGAAGGAGCCGCTCCAGGAGCAGCAGGTCGCCCCCAGTCGTTCCGCCGGATCGCCGGTGCCCGCTGTTCCACGTGGAACAGGGTCCTCGGGCCGGCCGGCTTGATATAAGGAGCGAATGACGTCCCCCGCAGCCGGTTTCTCGGCCAGTTTGGAAGCGGAGCTGGCGGCACTCGCCGCCGCCGACCGCCTGCGGTCGTGCCCGGAGGCCGAGGGCGCCTCCCGGGTACACCTGCGGGTCTCCAGTCGTCCCCGGGTCTCCTTTTGTTCCAACGATTACCTCGGGTTGGCCAGCCACACGGACATCCTCTCGGCCGCGGCCGAAGCGGCCTCACGGGACGGGTTTGGGGCCTCGGCCTCGCGTTTGGTCTCTGGCGATCTTCCGGCGCATCGCCACCTCGAGGCCAATCTGGCCGCGTTCCTGGGGCGGCCGGCGGCACTGGTCTTCCCGACCGGCTACCAGGCCAATGTCGGCGTCCTGACCACCTTGGCCGGACCCGACGATCTGATCGTCTCCGATGCGCTCAACCACGCCAGCCTCATCGATGGCTGTCGCCTGTCGCGTGCCCAGATCGCCGTCTATCCGCACGCCGACGCCGCGGCCGCCGCCCGCCTGCTGGCCGGTGCCGGGCGGTTTCGACGCCGCCTGTTAGTCACCGAATCGCTGTTCAGCATGGATGGAGACCTCGCGCCGATCGCCGATCTGGCCCAAGCCGCCGCCACGCACGACGCCATCCTGATGGTCGATGAGGCCCACGCCTTCGGCGTCCTCGGGCCCGGCGGCCGGGGCGTGTGTGCCGCCGCCGGGGTGGTCCCCGAGGTCTTGATCGCGACGCTGGGCAAGGCCCTGGGCTCGGCTGGCGGATTCGCCGCCGGGGACAGAGCCTTGCGCGACATCCTCGTCAACCGGGCTCGGACGTTCATCTATTCGACCGCGCTCCCCCCGCCGGTCGCCGCCGCGGCGGATGCGGCGCTCGCGCTGGTTGCGGGCGCCGAGGGCGAACGGCGAAGGCTGCTGCTCGACAGCCATTGTGCCTGGCTGCGCGAGCAGATCGCCCGGCTGGGCCTCGACGTCCAGGCCCGAGCGAGCGGCGGGGCGATTTTGCCGATCTTGGTCGGCAGCAACGCGCGGGCTTTGGCCGCGTCCGCAGCTCTCGCGGCGCGGGGAATCTTTGTCCCGGCGATCCGACCGCCAACGGTGCCCGTGGGCTCGGCACGATTGCGGGTCACGCTCTCGGCCTCACACGACAGGGCCGATCTGACCGCCCTGGTAGACGCATTGGCCGAGGCGGTTGGTTGATCTCCCGTCCCCGTCTGCGTGGTCTCTTCGTCACCGGAACGGACACGGGGGTCGGAAAGACCACCGTGTCGGTCGCGCTGCTTCGGCACGCCGCCCGGCGCGGCCTGACGCCAATCCCCTTCAAACCGGTTGAGACCGGGTGTGGTCCCGAACCGGCCGACGCGGGCGCGCTTTGGCGCTCGGCCCGTCCCCCGATTCCGCAGGCCGACGTCTGCCTCTACGCCTTCGGTCTACCGGCCGCGCCGTCGGTGGCGGCCGCGGCCGAAGGCGTCCGGATCGATCTCGATCGGATCGTCGAACGGGCCCACGCGCTGGCGGCCCAAGGTGACTTTCTGCTGGTCGAGGGCGCCGGCGGCCTGCTCGTTCCCTATGTCGATGCGCTCACCGCCGCCGATCTCGCGGAGCGGCTGGGGCTCTCGCTTCTCGTCGTGGCGCGGACCGCGCTCGGCACCGTCAACCACACCGCTCTCACGCTCCGGGAGGCCGCACGACGGGGTCTGGATATCGCGGCCCTCATTTTCAACCGGACGACCCCGCAACCGGGTCCCCACGAGCCGAGCAATGCCGAGCTCATCGCGACGGTCACCGGCCGGAGCGCGCTTGGCACGCTGCCCTATCTTTCGGAGGGAGCCGCAGACGACCCAGACCTTCTGGCGGATGCCCTAGAGGGCAGCGTCGCAGACGACGCCCTGGGCCGATTGCTGGCGGGCCCGTAGCCGGCCGGGTCTAAGCGCCTGGAGAGGCCGGCGCCTTGGGATAGATGACGACGCGGCGAAAAAGCCCTTCGCCATCCGACTCGGTGGTCACACCGGGATGGTCGACCAGCGTGACGTGGACGATTCGGCGATCGGCCGGGCTCATAGGCTCGACCGGTACGGGTCGACCGGTCTTGACCGCCTTCTCGGCGAGTCGCCGCGCCAGATCGGCCAGCGAGTCCTCTCGCCGGCCGCGGTATCCTTCCGCATCGACGACCACGCCGGGACCGTCGTTCGGTTTCTTGCTGACTATCCTGTTGACTACATACTGCAGCGCGTCTAATGTCGCTCCCTTTTTCCCGATAATAAGGCCCGACTCAGCGCCATGCGCATCGAGGAAGATTCTCTCGCCGTCGTCGAACGCGCTGACCTCGGCTTCGATTCCCATCCGTTCGAGGATCTCGCGCAGCGCCTTGGCGGCAGCCTCGCGCTTTTCGGGTAGGACGCTCGTGATGGACATTCGGGAGTGACCTCGGTCAGAACGTGAAACTGGCGATGGGCGCTGGCAACGGAGGCGGCGTTTCTGGAACCAGTGGCTGACGTTCCGCTGGCTTTTGCGAGGAGCCGACGGCCTTTCGGCCGCCGCCTGAAGGCCGTTTTCCCTTCGCACGGGCTGCGCTACGCGCGGGCTGCTTTCCAGGCGCAGGCTTCTGGGCTGAGCTGGTTCGGCTCGAGCGCTTGTTCGACTTGGCGCCAGACTTGGCGCCAGCTTTGCGCGGCGTTCGGGCCTTTGCCATCG
>OCTA010004155.1_pt1 | contig 12702 bp, 13 predicted proteins | sample 1538991 | NCBI WGS metagenome assembly OCTA01 (sample SAMEA3539302, study PRJEB22396) | soil metagenome | biome: tundra; feature: field; material: soil | place: USA | collected 2010-05 | depth 0.15 m
AGAGCAGATCGTCGCAGGCGTCGGCGCCCAGGCGCGAGTTCCAGTGGCCGAAGTCGTCAATGTCGAACAGGATCATGCAGAGCGGGCTATTCATCCGCTGCACGCGATCGGTTTCGCGGAAGAGCAAGGCGAGAATGGTTTCGCGGTTGTAGACGCCGGTGAGGCGATCGGTCTGCGCGTTCAGCACTTCGGCCTCACGGAGCGTTTCGAGTTCGCGCAGCCAGCCGTGGGTGCGCAGCAGCAGGTCGATGCGGAGACGCCAGTAGGGGGATTCGGCGGAGCGCAGAATCAGGTCGTCGATCGCGCCCTCAGCCAGGCGGTCGATCCATTCCTGGGTGACAATGTCCGAGATCAGGACAATCGGGAGGCGCTTGGAGGTCACTTCAGCGCGCACGGCAGTGAGCAACTGGTCCATTGACCTGCCGGGTTCCATACCGGGGATCTTGATGGGAGTTGGGCCGGGCAGGTTGACGTCGAGCAAGGCCAGGTCGGGTGGATTGGGCGCGGTCATCGCGGCCAGCGCGGCCTCGGTCGAAAGGACGATTTCGACGCGGGCGCCGGAGGTCAGAAGTACCGGTTCGATGGCAGACAGAAGGGCAGGTTCGGGCGATGCGAGCAGGAACGTGGGTGGTTTGTTGGCGAGCATCCGGAATGACCTCACTACCGGATGCATCGGCAATGGTTAAAAATAATTTAGAGAGCGACTGAGGATTGTTGGGGCTATTCAATGACCTTCGGCGGGAATTCGGGTGCCGAAGGTACCGGCGGAGTGCATCACCTTTTTCCAAATGGGGGCGCAAGCGCAACTGCAATGAAGAAAAAGGCACCGGGTTGCCGGATGGGCTGTATGGGGGAGTACCAGGACAAGGGCCCCGGTCTGCAGGGCTCATTCTCTCAGGGGCTAAAGCCCGGTATTCTTAGGAGGTTACGACGGCGCGGCTAAAGCCGCTCCCTTTCAAAACACCCTGACGCTGAATCTTGACCGGACGCGGTAGGTCTCAGTCGACGAAGTCCACAAGGGGAGCGATGGGGATGATGCCGCGTTCGTGGCCGAGGTCGAGCAGCTTGCGAATGGCCTGGCGTCCGTCGGTGCCGTAGTCGAGGGTGCGCTCGTTGACGTACATGCTGACGAAGCGGCTGGCCAAGCGTGCGTCGAGGTCGCGGGCAAACTGCATGGCGTATTCGAGGGCCTCTTCGCGGTGGTCGAGGGCGTGCTGGATGCTGTCATGGACGGCTTTGGTGACGGTGCGCAGGGATTTAGCGCCGAGCGAGCGGCGGATGGCGTTGCCGCCCAGGGGCAGCACCAGGCCGGTGGTTTCGCGCCACCAGACGCCGAGATCGAGAACCTTATAGAGGCCGCTGGTGGAGTAAGTGAGCTGGCCCTCGTGGATGATGAGGCCGGCGTCGAAGTTGCCAGCCAGAATCTCGGGGATGATGCGATCGAAGGGGACAGTGACGGTTTCGATGTCCGGATTGAAGATTTTGAGGGCGAGATAGGCGGTGGTGAGGGTGCCGGGCACGGCGAGCTTGATGCGGCCCAGGTCTTCGGGGGCCAGCGGACGGGCAGAGACAACCATGGGGCCGTAGCCCTCGCCGACGCTGCCGCCGCAGCCCATCAGCGTGTAGTTGTGCTGCAGGTAGGGATAGGCGTGGAAGCTGATGGCGGTGACGTCGTAGAAAGCTTCGTCGCGGGCGCGCAGGTTGAGGGTCTCGATGTCGCAGAGGGTGTGGTTGAAGCGATAGCCGGGGACGCGGACCTTGTTGGTGGCGAGGCCATAGAACATGAACGCGTCATCGGAGTCGGGACTATGGGCGATGGAGATATCGCGCAGGGGGGCAGGGCTGGCGGCTTCGGAGTTCTGGTTGCTCACGGGGAAAAAGTCCTTTCAAGGCAAAAACTGCAAGGTTTCTTGGATGCGGCTAGGGATTATGGCGGCACAGGCGTTGAATGCCGGTGGCCAGCGCGGCGGCAGCGGCAATCTTGAGCGCGTCGCCGGGCAGGAAGGGAAGCACGGCGAGAGTCAGGATCGACTGGGCCGAGGCGCGTGTGAGGACGGCAAGCCAGAGGGCGCCACAGACGAGAATTGCCAGGTTACCGGCCGCGGCGCTGAATAGGGCTGCCGAAAATCCGCGTCCGGTGCGCCGCCAAAGGAAAGAAATCAGGGCCGCGGCCAACGGATAGGCAACCAGGTAGCCGCCGGTGGGCCCAAAGAGATGAGTCAGGCCGAGATGGGCCAACCCGCCAGTGAGCGGGGCTGGCGCAAAGACGGGCAGTCCCAAGGCGCCCTCGGCCAGATAGGCGCCGAGCGTGGCCGCGGCCATGCGCGGGGGGAGCAGCAGGCCCAGAAGCAGCACGGCAAAGGGCGCCAGCGAAAGCGGTATCGGCGTGAAGAAAAGAGGCACCGAAACGCGGGCGCAGACGGCGGCGAGGGCGCTGCCGGCGAGCACGATGCCGGTTGTGCGCAGCCAGATCGAGGTGGTTGCGGCCGAAGAGGCTATCGGGCTGGCAACAGGGGCCAATTGTACTGAAAGTTCTTTGCTCACAGAGATTCCTTCAGGGTTCGCGGTCGGTCTCTTCAGCCGGGTCGTGGGCCGCTTGGTGGGCTTGCCCCATGTTCACATTCGGTTTGCGGCGGAGATTTGCGCGCTGGATCAAGATGTGACGCGCCACGCCCGCGGCTGCCAACAGCAGGGCCCCTAGCGAGACGAGAAAACCAATCATTAACCAGAGCATCGCAGCAAACTAGGCCCAGAATACCAGACGGCCCGGTTGCCGCCTCGATCTTCAAGGCTGGCGAAGGCTGGCTTGCAACCAGTCGAGGTAAGGCTGGCTGCCGGCCTCGACGCCGAGAACCAGGAACTCCGGGGTCTGGTAGCTGTGCAGTTCGTGAAGCCGGGCTTCGAGAGCGGGCAGTTGATCGGGGCCGGTCTTGAGCAGCAGCAGGGTTTCAGTGGAGGACTCGATCTGGCCCTGCCAGTGGTAGATGGACCGAACGCCGGGAATCAATGTGGCACAGGCGGCCAGCCGCTCCTCGACCAGAGCGCGGCCGAGGCGGTTGGCCTCTTCAGGGGTGGCTGCGGTGGTGAGGACGATGCGTGCTTGCGGTGTGGCTTCGGGCATGGGCGGCTTCCACGGTCAGTTTACGGCAGGCGTCTGCGGCAGGCCGCTTGAACGGGTCGCGGATTCTCTTCGTAGCCAATTTCGTCGATTTTGAGTTCGGATGTTATGCCGCTAGGTAGTTTCGCCCTATATTCACCTGTCCCTCAAGCAATCAACCCGTAAATGCGGAGACGGTAATCCGTGTGAACAATAAGCCAGCCACTCAGCCCAACTAGAATTGAACATGAAATGGCGAAAAAACTACGAGTTGGGATTTTGTTTGGCGGCCGGAGCGGCGAGCATGAGGTTTCGCTGCTGTCGGCTGCTTCGATACTAAAGGCGATCGATCGGAAGAAGTTCGATGTGGCGCCGATCGGGATCGACAAGGCGGGGCACTGGCTGACCTTGGGGGCCGCGCAGGGGCTGCTGGATGGGTCTGGACCGGATGATCCGGTTGCGGCTACGGCAGCGCTCAGTCTTGCCGGGCATTCGGCTTTGGACAGCCACGCGGCGCTGGGCGGCCAGTCCTTGGATGTGGTTTTTCCGATGCTGCATGGGACGTTTGGCGAGGACGGGACCATCCAGGGCCTGTTTGAGCTGGTGGGAATCGCTTATGTGGGCTCGGGCGTGTTGGGGTCGGCGGCGGGGATGGACAAGGACGTGATGAAGCGCCTGTTTGCGCAAGCGCGGCTACCGATTGTCAGGCACGTTGCGGTGCTGCGGGCTGAGTGGGAGAAGCATCCGCGCAAGGCCATCCTCCAGATCGAGGCGGCGCTCAAATACCCGGTGTTTGTGAAGCCGGCGAACCTGGGGTCGTCGGTGGGCATCAGCAAGGTACACGACCGCAAGGAGCTGGGGCCGGCGCTCGAGCTGGCCGCCAAATACGACCGCAAGCTGGTCGTGGAGCAAGGAGTGGGCGGCAAGAATGGCAAGGCGAGAGAGTTCGAGGTTGCGGTGCTGGGCAACGATGACCCGCTGGCCAGCGCGGTGGGCGAGATCGTACCGGGCAAGGAGTTCTACGACTACGAGGCGAAGTATCTCTCAGAGGGTTCGGTGCCGGTGATTCCGGCCAAATTGAGCCGCGCCGAGACCAAGCAGATAAGGGAGATGGCGGTGGCGGCGTTTCGGGCCTGCGACCTCTCAGGCCTCGCGCGGGTGGATTTTCTGATGGAGCCGGACGGCAGGCGGCGCATCTTTCTGAATGAGGTGAACACCATGCCGGGGTTTACGAAGATCAGCATGTATCCCAAGCTGTGGGAGGCCACGGGGGTTAGCTACAAGGACCTGATTACACGGCTGATTGAGCTGGCTCTGGAGCGGCAGGCGGAGAAGAGCCGGACGACGTATAGCAGGGAATAGGGGGGAAGGCAGGGAACAGGGAACAGGGAACAGGAATCCGGCGCTCGGTGTCTAACCTAACAGGGAGTGACAAATGCAGGACAACCAGGACAACCAATCAATCGCAGCATGTCTCGCGGTCCCGATCATCATTCCTGTTCCCTGTTCCCTAATCCCTGTTCCCTTCGTTGCCGTATCCTAAGTCCGAGGAACTTTCACAATGACTCTGATGGACGCTCCTGTGTTCGATGAGGCCCGCGACCGGCGACGCCGGGTGATTCTTTTGAGCGCCGGGGGACTGTTGCTGGTGCTGTTTGTGGGCTGGTGGCTGGTGGCCGGAAGGCCGGTGGATTGGCCATGGAACTGGAACAACCACCTGATGGGACGATCGACTGTGAACGGATTCCTTACGGCAGTCGAAAAGAACGATCTGCCTAAAGCCTATGGGGTCTGGATACACGACAAGGATTGGCAGCAGCATCCGACACAGAATGGGGCCTACCCCTTTTCGCGGTTTCAGGACGACTGGAGCTCGACCAGCCCGAACAACGAGTATGGCGCGATCCAGAGCCACAAGATCGCGGCGGCGCGCATGTATGGCAATGTGTTGTTGGTGGCGGTGCTGATCAACGGGCGCAAAAGCAAGGCGCTCTCACTGGACTACGACCCCAAGGCGCACAGGCTCAGCTTTTCGCCGCCGGGGGTGGAGCTGTACCTGGGGCCGTAGAAGGCAGAAACTAAGCGGGTCGGCAAATCAGCCCTGCTTTGAGCGGAGTTAGTGGAGTTGGCGCTGCTGCCGCTGGACGATTGGAATGACGCTAATTTGTGGGATCCATTCTCTTTGCGGTAATGCGGAGGGGATGGAGCCCTTGCGGTTTATCCCGCAATCGAGAAATCTTTCCGATGACCGTGCCTGGTTGGCTTGCATCGAACAGGGCAGGAGAACCCTATGCCCCAGAGTACGCACGATCGAGCCGCGGAACTTCACAACCTGGCAGGCCATACCCACGCCGCTGCGGCAGAAGCCCACAGCAAGGCAGATCATCTGACCGCTCATGAACTGAGCAGGAAAGCTCTCGAACACTCGCTGAACGCCTATAAACACTCCGAACAACTGGTCGAGGAAGCGGAAAAGTCCAGCAAAACGTCCAACGAGGCGTAAGCCGGAAGAAGCCCTCAAGGCGGCAGCGCGTGGGAATTATCCGCCCGAGACCTCTCCCCCGGCCAGGGCTGCGAGTGTGGCTTCGAGGCTGGCCGCATCTTCAACGTTCAGGGATTTTTGCGCCGGGTCGATCTGGCGGAGCAGGCCGCAGAGGATTTTGCCGGGGCCGACTTCGATGAACAGGTCGGTGCCTGCGCCTACCAGGGACTTCACGCAATCGACCCAGCGGACGGCGCCGGTAACCTGGCGGATGAGGGCGTCGCGGGCGGCCTCGGCGGTGGTGACCAGGCCGCCGGAGACGTTGGCGGCTACGGGGATGCGGGGATCGGCTAGCTTGAGGGTTGCGAGGACGCGGGCGACCTCTTCCTGCGCGGGCTGCATGAGGGCGCAGTGGAAGGGCGCGCTCACGGGGAGCATCACGGCGCGGCGGGCGCCTTTGAGCTTGCATAGAGCCGAGGCCTTTTCGACGGCCGCGAGCGCGCCGGAGATCACGGTCTGACCGGGGGAGTTGAGGTTGGCGGCGGCCACGATGAGGCCGGTTTCGGACTCGGCTTCGCGGCAAGCTTCGGCTACCTGGCCAGCGGGGAGCGAAAGAATGGCTGCCATGGCGCCCTGGCCGGCGGGGACGGCCAACTGCATGGCCCTGCCACGGGCTTTGACGGCGCGCACGGCATCGGCAAAGTTGAGCGTTCCGGCGGCCACGTGGGCCGACCACTCGCCGAGCGAATGGCCAGCGGCAAAGGCCGGCTCAACGCCGTGCGCGGTGAGCACGCGCCAGGCGGCGACGCTGACGGTGAGAATGGCTGGCTGGGTGTTCTCAGTGAGCTTCAGGCCTTCCTCAGGCCCTTCGAAGATCAGTTTGGAGAGCGGAAAGCCGACAGCTTCATCGGCTTCAGCAAAGGTCTGGGCGGCGATGGGAAAGCGAGCCCCGAGTTCGCGGCCCATGCCAACGGCCTGCGAACCCTGCCCCGGAAAGAGAAAAGCGATTTTTATGGACATTCCAGAGAGGATTGTATCCTGCCACCCCGGACGCGAAAACCCTGTGGCGCCTCGGTTCAGTTCCAGCGCTTCTTGTCGTCGTGTTCGTCGTCGATCTGCTTGCCGCGGCCATCCAAGTGGACGGTACGGCCCTGGGAGCGCATGTAGACCTGGAACTTGCGGGCGGCGCGGCGGCGCTTCCAGCGGTAGTAGCGGTTGCGCAGAGCGAACCATTTCTCGCTGAATGCAAAGGAGACTCCGCGGCGTGGCGCCAACTGGAGGTAAAGCAGGCCGGCCAGGCCACCGCCCAACTGGGCAAAAGCGTAGATCCGCTGCTGGCCGAAGAGCGAGGCGATGGAGATGAGCGCAAAGATGGCCACCAAATAGCGAGCCTTTATGCCGATGGGCAGGGGAATGAGCAAAAACTGCACGTCGCCATAGAGATAACCGATGGCTGCCAGCAGGCCGAAGATGCCGCCGAAACAGCCGTAGAGCGGAATCGCGGGAAGCTGATAGCCCAGCGTAGGGGCGGCCGCATAGATGGCGGTGGCGGCGGCAGCCGTTCCCAGCACGGAAGTGACATAGAGGCCGAAGACCCAACTCGAAGAATGATAGTTCTCGATAAATCCGGCTAGAAACCACAAAGAAAGCAGGCTCAACAGGGTTCCCAGCAGACCGAACTGAATGAAGCTGTAGGTGAAAGGCTGCCAGAAAGCGCCGTGCAGGAAGGCTCTGGGAACAAAGCAGAGGTGGCCGGCCAACTGCCCGGCATTGGCGGGAAACACCAACTGGGCCAGGAGCAAGGCAAAGAAGGCGCACAGGTTCAGAAGCACCAGGCGGCGGGTGGCGCCGCGGAAGTCTGGGAAGGAAAACGGGCTGGCGCCAGATCTGGGCATCGCAGTGAACAGGGTAAACGGTGGAGCGTGCGGATGTCTTGGGGCGAGTGACCGGAAGACCGCGATGCGCTGCCGCAGTGACAAGCAGAGCTGCATTTTGGGGGATTATCATGGGGTATTCTCCATGCATGGGAGTTCCGGTTGCGGTTGCGATCTGTGCCTCTTGACCTGAGGCCGGGTTCTCCCTAAAGATAGCCATGTAGTACCGCAAGAAATTGTCATCTTAACTAGACGAGTTGCCTTGGAAAGAGAGGAGGCTGTCATGCCCAACTGCCCTGAATGCGAGAATGGACTTGACCTCGAATTGGACGAAGTGGAAGAAGGCGACGTGGTCGCCTGCGATGAGTGCGGAACGGAATACGAGGTGGTCGGCGTAGAACCGCTGGAATTGGCGCGGGTGGACGGCGACCTGGATGAGGACGACGACGAGCAGTTTGAGGAGGAAGAGTGAGGATTTCCCGCACGATTTTGCTGAGTGGGGTGGCGTATGCCGCCCTGGCGGCAGGTGTGGTTCCGATGGGCTTGTCTGGCGGCCCAATCGGATTTGGTCTTGGGCCGGCAGAGGCGCTGGCCCAGAATTTGGGCCAGCGGGCGGTGACGGGGAGCGTGGTGGACGCGAGTTCCGCCCCGGTGGCCGGAGCCACCGTTTTCCTCAAAAACCTTAAAACCAAGTCGATCCGCAGCTATACCGCCGATGCCGCTGGGAAGTTCCGCTTCACCCAGGTGAACATGGCGGTGGACCATGAGCTCTGGGCGGAAAAGGACGGGAAGAAGAGCGCTGTCAAGACGGTGAGCTCGTGGGACACGCGCAAAGAGTTCGAGTGTGAGCTGAAGTTGAAGTAGGATGGTCGAGGTGGATGGAGAAGACCGCTCAAGCCAGGTTCTGGCCTCCGCCGAGAGGGTGGATGAGAGCCGGCAACGCAGTAGCAGTTTGACTTCTGCGGGAGTCCATCCAAGCTTGATGAAACACAGGAAGCGGAGAACCGCGTGCCCGGCGTGGCCCGTGTGTGCCAGATGCATTTACCGCACAACCATGTCGGTTCGAAGCCATATCTTCGCAAGAACTTGAAGAAGGGTCAAACCGAACTCTTGTCCGATCAGTCAGACCGGTTACACAATTGCAAACCGGAACACTTCATTCCGGCTTCCCCACGGTCCTTTCCTTGTATGCCTTCTGCAGAATGAAAAACGCTGCCTTTTTCTGCCCCTGCTCGGAGATAAGTCCCTTGCGATTGAACTCATCCTGGATGCCTGTCAAGGGCCTGTTAGGCGAGCGAAAATCCATCAGAATCCACGGGCTCATGCCTCTGAGTTGCGGAATCCGGTTGAGCATCCCCATTTGATGGGTATAGATATTGGCCTGGTATTCCTCGGTCCAACGCTCGTTTTCGCCGCCATGCAGGCCGGCCTTGGCGCCGCCGCCAAACTCGCTCATGATCAGTGGCTTCTGGTAGCTGATCCGCCAGTCGGTGATGTCCGCAGTTTCCGGCTTCTGCTCATACCAGCCTATGTATTCGTTGGCGCCGATCACGTCCAGTGCCTCGCCCAGCTTGTCGTCCACGATCTTGGTGTGCCCTTCCGCGCGCACCAGCAGCGCCGCGGTAATCAGTCGCGTCGGGTCAAGCTCGCGGGCGCGGGTGGCCAGCGTTTCAATGAAGCGCGTCCGGGCCTCGGTGTTGGGCGTCTCGTTGGCCATCGACCACAGAATGATCGCGGCGTGATTGCGCGAGGTATTGATCTCCTCGTCCAACTGCTGCTCGGCCTTGGCCAGCACCTTGGGATTGTCCCATTGAATAGCCCAATAGACAGGATTCTCGGACCACACCAGCAGTCCCATCCGATCGGCCGCGCGCAGCATGGTCTCGTCGTGGGGATAGTGCGCCAAGCGGACATAGTTGCAGCCAAGCTCTTTGGCCCAGCCAAGCAGCGTCTCCGCGTCCTTGTCGGAGTAGGCTCGACCGGTACGATAGGGCGCCTCGGCGTGAATCGCTACGCCGCGCAGAAAGATGGGCTTGCCATTCAGCAGAATCTCGGTGCCGCGCGTCTCCACGGTGCGAAAGCCGATCAGATCCTCAATCGAATCCTTGCCTGCGTCCTGACCGGCGCGCACCTGAACCTTGTAAAGCTTCGGTGTCTCCGGCGACCAGCGCTCCAGCCCCAGAACGCTGAGATGAATTGCGGCGCGCCCGCCGTCGCCTATAGCCGCGGTGGTCTTTGCTCTTAACTCGGGAATCTCGACCTCGACCGTTGTGCCGGGCTGCGCATCCAGCACGTGCACCCAGCCTTCGATCACCGAGCCTTCGGCGCGGCTCAGGTGCAGATCGTATTGGTCGATGAAAGCCTCGGGGAGCTCGATCAGTGAGACTTCGCGCGTGAGGCCGCCATAGTTCCACCAATCGGTCTCAAGCGTGGGAACGTTGTCCTCGCGGCGCGTGTTGTCCACGGCGGCCACCACAAAGTTGCCGCCCGCATGAACCGCCGCCGTCACGTCGCAGTTGAAGCTCGTGTATCCGCCCTCGTGCTCGCAGACCTTCTGTCCGTTGACCCAAAACCATGAGCGATAGTTGGCCGCGCCCACATGCAGAAAGACGCGCGTGTGTTCCTTGGGCTGGTACTTGGGCTGGTAAGTGAAGTCGCGCTCATACCAGACCGGCCCCTCATAGTAGAGAAGCGATTCGCGCTGCGTGTTCCAGTCGCCCGGCACTTTGAGCTTCGACGCCTTGGAAAAGTCGTACTCGGTGGGGAATGGATCGCCGGGCAGTGCCTTCCGGTTGAGGAAAAAGCCGTTCGACTTCACCTCGTGGTGAAAGCTGAAGAGTCCGGAAAAGAATGGATCGACGATCGAGGCCCAGTCGCCATTGAGAGAGGTCGCTGGCCGCCGATCGGCGCCGGTAAGCACAATGGGCGCGGGTACAGGAGTAGGCTCTGCAAAGGCGGTATGGGCGGTAAGAAGCGTCACGGAGATTGCAACCAGAACGATCTTGGCGGGCATAAGTGCGGCAGGGCGTGCAAACAGGCGGATAAACAGATGCTTCATTCCAGAGCCTCGGAGATTTGGGATTGATCAGGAGCCGCCGCCGTACTTCATTACCCGGTCGTGGCTCCTTCGTACGGACTCGCAATTTTATCCCTCGCGAGCCAGGTTTGTACATTCCGCCTACGCCGGCAGATGCCGGCATACGACAAAGGGGACAGACCCCGCGGGCCGTCCCCTTTGTCGTGACTTGTCGTGTCTCGCTTCCGCTTCTGTAGGCCAGCCTACGATCCCAGATACTCCACATGCACGTAGGTGCCGAGCCGCGTGTTGTAGGCCAGGTACCAGCCGACGTGGTCCGGATCGTTGTAGATCACGATGTCGCCGGAGTCCCACATCCAACCATCGACGAAGGCCATGTCAAACGGCGCAACATCCCAGTACCAATTGTTGAACCAGAAGCGGCCAGGACCGCCGCCGCCAAGATGCCACACATGCCCGCGGCCAAAGCCACCGTTGTATCGGCCATGTGCAAAGGGGTGGTCCAGATGAAAGTTCGCGTCGCCACGACCCGTGTCGTGACCAACCCATGCTTTCCCATCCACGTGCGGGGCGTTGGGGTGGCCGTCCTTGTCGCTGAAGTTGCGCTTTGGGTCGGCTTCATGCGGCGTGCCCTCGTACGCCGAAGGCCCGCGCGCCGGAATGGCTTGATGCGCTCCACCACCCGAAGAATGGGAGTCCCCTCCCCCTTCGTGATGCTGGGCAAACGCTGGAATCGCAAGAACGAGCAAAGTGGCAAATGCTATCTGAATAGGCTTCATCGATTCCTCCGGTTGCCCTCGGGGTGAACAGCCATTTCCCGCTGCCCTTTTCCCTTTGGTGGGTCATCTCCAGTTGCATTAGATGCAACCCGGTATCTGGCACAAATTGCGGTTTGAAAATATCTGCGAACCTGTATAAGGACTGGTGTTTGGGGTAGGCCGGGCCTTAAGCCCCGGTAACAAGCAAGCGAAATCCATGGGGCTTTACAAGCTGCGGAAACACTCAGGTCTTGCGTCAGGGCACGACTTCAGTGGTGCCGTAAATAGCTGCAAAATAAACGTGGGCTTTAGCCCCTGAGGTACGGCTTTCGAAAGCAGAAGCATACCTCAGGGCCTAAAGGCCCGGACTTTTTGCACTCTGAATGTCGGGGCTAAAGCCCTGACATTCCAGAGTCTCAGCTTTCAGATTGAGTCTTGATAGTGCCGCTAAACCCCCACCGCAACCGGCGCCCGCCGCCAGGCATACAGCGGGAATTGGTTGGTCAACTCCGCCACTTCGCCGCGAATCTTCTCCAGAGCCGCATCGTCGTTGCGCAGGTCCAAGGCCTTTGCCATCCAGGCGGCAATTTGCCGCATCTCCGGCTCCTTCATGCCGCGGGTGGTCAGCGCGGGCGTACCCACGCGAATACCCGACGGCTTAAGCGGCGGATTGGTGTCGTAGGGGATGGAATTCTTGTTGACCGTGATGCCGGCTTTGCCCAGCGCGAGCTCGGCCTCGGAGCCCAGAATGCCCTTCTGAAACGTGTCTACCAGCATCAGGTGGTTATCCGTGCCGCCGGAGATGATGCGGAAACCGGCCTCCTGGAGAGCCGCCGCCAGCACCTTGGCGTTGGCCACAATCTGAGCGGCATAGGTCTTGAACTCCGGCCGCAGCGCCTCGCCAAAGGCCACCGCCTTGGCGGCCACGATATGCACCAGCGGGCCGCCCTGCTGGCCAGGAAACACCGCCTTGTCAACGGCCGCGGCCAGCTCCTTGCCGCAGAGAATCAGCCCCGAGCGCGGGCCTCGCAGCGTCTTGTGGGTGGTGGTTGTGGTGATGTGCGCGTGGGGCACGGGCGATGGGTGTACGCCGCCTGCCACCAAGCCGGCGATGTGCGCCATGTCAAAGATATAGACCGCGCCCACCTTGTCGGCAATCTGCCTCATGCGCGCGAAATCCCACAGCCGCGGATAAGCGCTGCCGCCGCCGATGATGGCCTTGGGCCGCTCCCGCTCGGCAATCGCCTCAAGCTCGTCGTAGTCGATCAACTCGGTGTCTCGCCGCACATGGTAAAACGTGGGCCGGTAGAGCTTGCCACTGAAGCTGAGCCGATGCCCATGGGTCAGGTGCCCACCGTGCGCCAGGTCCAGGCCCAGAATGGTATCGCCGACCTGCAAAACCGCCGCATAGGCCGAGGCGTTGGCCTGCGAGCCGGAGTGCGGCTGCACGTTCA